>ENA-OYZL01000296-OYZL01000296.1-human-gut-metagenome-genome-assembly--contig:-NODE-296-length-23934-cov-14.472256_pt1 | contig 23934 bp, 24 predicted proteins | sample MGYA00243292_ERZ653479 | MGnify/ENA primary metagenome ERZ653479 (study PRJEB26926, sample SAMN06165116) | human gut metagenome | biome: ENVO:00009003; feature: ENVO:2100002; material: ENVO:00002003... | reverse complement strand
TGTGACCTTCGCTCACAAAAAACACCTCGCGGGATATTACCAGTGAACAGTAACATTATTTACTCAAACTGACATCTGCTCCGCAGTTTGTCCCGTTCCTGTGATCAGACATTTCGCCCATGGCGGCACCAGTTTCATCTTGTCCGTCCGTTTCAGAAATACAAATGCAGTCTCATAATCCGGCTTTTGTCCCGGATAAATCCCGTCACCATCTGTAAAATAGATCAGTGCTCTGAGATTCTTCAGTTCTTTTCTCTCTTTTTCCTGACGGATCAATTCAAATACAGGGCGGAAATCTGTACCTCCCCTGCCCTGGATCTTAACGTTCCGGATGTATTCCTTCCACTCTTCCTCAGAATGGATCACATCCACTTTCTGGATAAAACAGTCGCACTGGACGATATATACCTTCATCCTGCTGAAAAAATTCTCTTTTTCACTTAAAATCCCATAGGTTTCACCCAGAAATCTCTGTACAGTTTCTCCTGAACATGAACCGGATGTGTCAATGGCGATCACCAGCTCCTCCAGACGGTTTACTTCTTTATACTCCAACGGTTCTATCAATGGAATATTTCCATAATGTTCCATTCCAAAGCTGTAAAAAATATAATCAAAGCTCTCCGTATCCAGCTCCACTTCCTCCCGCAGTCTGCAGAACTGCTTCAGAAATTTCCGGTAATCATATTTACTGCGGTAGATCTCATCCAGTTCTTCCTGCTGATCGTTTGTCTGAGTCCCTGCCCTGCTTTGCATACCGGTCTTATTCTGTGAGGTATAAGCAAGGATATGTTCCCATTTTTCCTTTGTTCTCCTGCCTCCTGATGCCTGTCCGGCAGTTCTCTGCCAGAATATGTGATCATCAAAAGTATTTGTGTTCACCTGTGTATCATCTGATTTTCTTTTCTTCAGGCTGATTTTGCCTTCTCCGACAGCCTTGTCGATCAGCTGCTCTACAAAACAGTCGCATTCTCTGTCCCATTCACCGGAATCTCTGTCAGGTTCCATGAAAATATGAAGGTACAGACAGTGAAGCAGCATGTGCAGATATCCTCTTCTTACTGCTGCCGGATCTTCCAGATATTTTTTCATAAGAAATACCGGATTAAAATAAATCAGCTCCCCGTCTGTCCCAATTGTATCAATGCTGCTGTCTGCTTTGTATTCCAGACTTGTAAATGCCCCGTCCAGATAAGGAAAGTCCAGATATAATTGATTTCTGCAGTTTTGCAGGATTTTTTTTCCGGTAAGTTCCTGCTCTGTTGTTGTTTTACAGTGAAAAGTCTTTTTTTTGGTATCCATATTTTTTATCTTTCAGATGAAGCAGCCATACCAGAGAACGCAGCTTTGCTTTTTCCTGTGCACATCTTATAAAATTCTCCAGCTCATTTGCGGAAAACCATCCGCATTTCTCGATCTGTTCCATCCTTTCTGTATCCTCATTCTCTATCAGAAGCTCCATTACAGAACGTATTCTGAGCTTCAGGTATTTCTGTATCTCCTGATATTTATCGGACTCTCTGTCCGGATTTTCCTGAAAATAAATCTCCAGAGCCTGTTCAAGCTTTCTGTCCTGCATCAGATCATCTTCCTCTCCTGTGAAATTACCATAACCACAATATAACACAAAAAAGCTTCATTTTAAAGTCCTGTTCCTGCCCCTCTATTGACTTTCCTTTCTGTTATGTTACTATAAAATCACATATATTCTATCACAGATGAAAGGATTTTATCTTATGAATACTATCAAAAAATTCATCCACTACTATGGTCCGTATAAGACGGTCTTTTTTATTGATCTGATATGTGCTGCCGTGATCAGTCTGATAGATCTGGCATATCCTCAGATCCTGCGGACTATGACAAAAACACTGTTCACTCAGGATCAGTCAAGGATTCTTCATGCACTGCCTGTGATCGCAGGGGGACTCTTTCTTATGTATGTGATCCAATGTCTCTGCAAATATTATGTAACCTGTCAGGGACACATGATGGGAGCAAATATGGAACGGGATATGCGGCAGGAATTATTTGATCATTACCAGCAGCTTTCATTTTCCTATTACAGTCAGAATAATTCCGGTCAGATGATGAGCAAGCTGGTCAGTGATCTTTTTGATATTTCCGAGTTTGCACACCATGGTCCTGAAAACCTTTTTATCTCTCTGGTAAAGATCATCGGTGCTTTTGTCTTTCTTTTCTTTATCAATAAGAAACTGGCATTTCCACTGATCATCCTTGTTATTGTTATGTTTTGGTTTTCCTTTAAACAGAATGCCCGAATGCAGGCAACTTTTATGGAAAACAGACGTAAGATCGGGGATGTCAATGCAAGTCTCCAGGACACACTTTCCGGTATCCGTGTGGTACAGTCCTTTGCAAATGAAGATATTGAACATAACAAATTCAAAAAAAGCAATGAAGCTTTTCTGCTTTCAAAGCGTGATAATTATCGCTGTATGGGAAGCTTTATGAGCTCTAATCTGTTCTTTCAGGGAATGATGTATCTGGTCACTCTGGTGTATGGCGGTTATCTTATTGCCAACGGAGAAATGCAGACTGCAGATCTTGCCATGTATGCACTTTATATCGGAATCTTTATCAGTCCGATCCAGATTCTGGTCGAGTTGGTCGAAATGATGCAAAAGGGTCTTTCAGGCTTTCGCCGTTTCCTTGATGTTATGGAAACAGAGTCAGAGATCACAGACGCTCCGGATGCCAGAGAACTTACTGATGTGAAGGGACATGTAAGCTATGAGCATGTATCTTTTCATTACAGTGACGATAATACCCCTGTTCTCAGTGATATCTCTATTGATATCCCTGCCGGAAAGTCTGTGGCACTTGTGGGTCCGTCAGGTGGCGGGAAAACTACTATCTGTTCTCTTCTGCCACGCTTTTATGATGTAACAGAGGGACGGATCACTATTGATGGAAAAGATATCCGCAGCCTGACTCTGAAGAGTCTCAGAAATAATATCGGAACTGTACAGCAGGATGTCTATCTGTTTGACGGTACGATCCGGGATAATATTGCATATGGAAAACCGGGAGCTTCTGATGAAGAGATTATTGCAGCTGCAAAGCGGGCAAGCATTCATGATTTTATTATGGAACTTCCACAGCAGTATGATACCTATGTCGGAGAACGCGGAACAAGACTTTCGGGCGGTCAGAAACAGAGGATTTCCATTGCACGTGTGTTCCTGAAGAATCCGCCGATCCTGATCCTTGATGAAGCTACGAGTGCTCTGGATAATGAGAGTGAACGATGGATCCAGAGAAGTCTTGAAGAGCTTTCACAGAACCGTACTACTATTACCATTGCGCACAGACTTTCTACGATCAGGGATGCGGATGAGATTATTGTGATCACTGAGGATGGGATTGCTGAGAGGGGGACACATGAAGAGCTGTTGGATATGAATGGAGTGTATGCGGCTTATTATAATATGTGATTTTGTTTATAGTATCCGATAATAAACTGCGAAACAGTTATCTTTATATTTGCAATCTACTGATATATATTATAACAGCGCAGGAAAATTAATTGTCTGGCGTGCATTTGCAGGATACTTAGATATTCTTAGACGATAAAAATATGCGTTATGAGCCCACAGGGTCACTGTCTGAGCGACAGCGAGTTTGACCCTGCGGGCTCATGCTTTTAGCAGATTTTTATCGCCTTAGAATATCTTAGTGTCCGAAACCGCACGCCAGACAATTAATTTTCCTGCGCGTCCGTCAATCTATACTATTTTCGGTATACGAATGACGGGAGGCCGTCTTCGCCGCAGGGGATCTGTACTGTTCCCTGGATCAGGGGGCGGGCATAGTTTATGAAGGCTTCAGTGACGTCAGATCCGTCTTCTGTGATCCACTCTGATGGAACTGTTTTTTCTTCGTTGCAGATGGCATTGACGTCTTCAAGACCACATTCCATAATATAGGTTCCGTCAGAGGTTTCTTTGCGGATAAATGAGATCATTTTTCCTGTTTCGCCGTTGAGGGCTGCCTGTACGCCGAATTCTCCGGCTTTGATGGCTTCCTGCTGGTCAGTGGCGGACATCATGGATGCTGAGCAACGCTGGCTGACATTGAGTTCTACAGAACGGGCTTTTACACCGAGGCGGTTTCTGACAAGGTTTTCGAGATATTTACCACAGCCTGCCAGCATTTTGTGTCCAAAGGTATCAGTGCCTACGGAATTGTCGTATTCACAGATAAATGTGCCCTTGTCGTCATGGATTCCTTCTGATACGCAGACAATGACATTGCAGTTTTTCTCAAAGGAGTTCTCTACTGCTTTAAGAAATTCTTCCTGGTCAAAGGCTGTTTCCGGAAGGTAGATGAGAAGAGGGTTGTCTCCTGTATATTTGCGGGCAAGTGCAGATGCAGCAGTGAGCCATCCTGCGTGGCGGCCCATAATTTCTATAATCGTTACGGATTTCTTTTCATACACATTTGCATCTATGGTAATCTCGCGGACTGTAGAAGCTACATATCTGGCTGCACTTCCAAATCCCGGAGTATGGTCTGTGTGGATCAGATCATTGTCGATTGTTTTTGGCTCTCCGAGGATACGGATATCACTGCCTGTCTGCGCAGCATAACGGGAAAGTTTGCTCACCGTATCCATGGAATCATTTCCACCGATATAGAAAAACCAGCCAATATTCATTTCTTCAAATTTTTTAAAAAGTCTTGGATAAACCGGATCTTCCAGTGATTCCGGCAATTTATAGCGGCAGGAACCAAGATAAGCACCTGGTGTGACTTTCAGACCGTCAAGTTTCTCTCCCGGAAGTGCTTCGGCAAAGTCAAGAACTGTTCCATTTAAAAATCCTTCAATTCCGTTTATCATTCCGTAAACATGCTCAATAGCTTCCGGATGACGCATTCCCTCGGATACAACTCCGTAAAGGCTGCTGTTAATTACTGCGGTAGGACCGCCGGACTGACCGACGATCAGATTCTTTCTGGACATAAGAAACCTCCTGTATCGTTTGATTTAATGTGATTGCTTTTCATTATATCATACAACTGCCTTCCATAGCAATTCAATAAAAAGGTGTGTTCCCACATCCCCCTGTGAAAGCACACCTTATATTTCCCATATTCAGTTTCTGTTTTTATTCCCCGAATTCCCTGTGGTCTTCTTCCAGTTTCTGTTCTATTTTAATCTTTTTTTTTGCCTCTTCTTTCTGCTCATCCCGTGTTTTCGGAAGGATCACATTAAGCATTACTGCAATAATAGTTGCAAGGACAACCGGTGATTTACCGAAAATTGTTGTTACCCATGTGGGAAAGCTTGCAAGTGCAGCTGTTGCCTGAGATACACCCATTCCCAGTGCAGCTGCAAGTCCTACGATAGATGAATTACGGTAATCCATCTCAGCAGAAGCAACCAGCTTCATACCTGTCATTGCGATCGATGCAAATACAGACACAGTTGCACCACCCAGTACACACTGAGGAATCGTTGTCAGGATAGCTGAGAATTTCGGAACCAGACCTGCTATACCGAGAATTGCAGCTGCAAGTCCCAGTACCCAACGGTTGATAACCTTTGTAGTTGTAACAATACCAACGTTCTGGCTGTATGTTGCTGTGGGAAGTCCGCCGAGCAATGCGCCTACAACGTTAGAAAGACCATAACCAACGATTCCGCGCTGCAGTTCATCATCCTTAGGTGTTCTGTCCATAGCTCCGATCGTAGTCGCTGAATAATCACCGATTGCCTGAATAGAGTTGATAGCAAATAAAATTCCCAGTGCAACACAGGAAGACGGCTCAAACTGTACTCCAAAATGCATCAGAGATGGAAGCTGACAGACACCTGCTTCCCCTATGCTTGAGAAATCTACCATTCCAAACGGAATAGAAACCAGATATCCCACTATAATACCGATCAGAATAGATGCCAGTTTCCAGATTCCCTTTCCAAAATGATTCAGAGCTGTAACAACGATCAGCGTGAAAAATGCAATTGCCCAGTTCTGCCAGGATCCGTAATTCGGACTGCTGGTACCGCCTGCCATATAATTAATGGCAGTCGGATACAGGGAAAGACCGATGGTAAATACGACTGTTCCTGTAATTAGCGGCGGGAAAAATACCCGAATCTTCTTGACCAGCAAACCCATAACAACTGCTACGATACCACCAACAATCTCCGCACCCATGATTGCTGCTATTCCATACGATTCCGCTATCGCCTGCATACTTGGCACGTAAGCAAAGCTGACACCCATGATAATAGGCAGGCCTGAGCCAATTGCAAATTTCGCCTTTCCGCCAATCGGAAACAGCTGAAGCAAAGTTGACAATGCTGCAATGACCAGTGCCGACTGGATCAGGATAACCTGGTCTTCTCTGGAGAGTCCGCCTGGAACTGCTCCGGAAACGATGATCGCCGGTGTGACACAGCCAACGATCATAGCTACGACATGCTGCATGGCAAGGGGTAAAGCCTCACTCATGCGGGGGATTCCGTCAGTTTCAAAAATACTGCCTCTCTTCATAATTGCCTCCCAATTTCTTTTGTACGATTGTAACATTTTTCGTCCAAAAAAACAATTAGACAGCCTAATTATTTTTGGTCTAAAACTATACAATATTTACTCTTAAAATTTGGTTATTATTTTATCTTTTATATGTATTTTCCAGTATTTCATAAACCTTTCAGTTTATAATCTCAAATGTCCGATACAGATCCAGTCTTCCATATCCCCATCCCGGATTGGGGTATTCCATCTGTTCTTCTCTCACTGCCCCTTTCTGCAGATAAAACTTCACCGTATTTCCCGATGCATAAGGAATATTTCCTCTCACGATCGCCCATTCCTGCACCAATGCTGCTGCTCCTGCAACAACAGCCGAAGAAAGACTGCTCCCCGAAGCCTTTCCAAACGCCCCTCCCGGCAATGGAATGAGCAGATCTACTCCCGGTGCTGCCAGATCAGGTGTCACCTGGTTATTTGGAGTAAACCCTCTCCCAGCCTGAAAATACAGACTGTTATCCAGATACTGATAAGCTGTTGCCGTAATACCTCTGGTTGAATCCCCAGGTGCAGTAACAGTTATATAAGGTGTAGACTCCAGAAAATAAGTATCCGGCGAAATCAGCCCTTGCACCGGAAGCCACATGTGAAACCTGCTTCCCGATATTCCTTTTTTACTGACATTTACCTTCCAGATACCTGCTGCCGGATGAAAGAAGCGAAAATAAATCAGCTGTTTCCCGGTCATCCGCTCCATCTTTACGTAATTGACCAGCACTTTCGTCTCCACAAAAATGAAACTTAATTCCTGAGTACCTGCACCAAGAGAACTGCTCACATACAGCTTTTCTCCTGCCGGTGACTGTAACGATATCCCATAGTCATCCGGCGGATCTCCCCAAAATTCCATGGAAAATCCTTCTTCTTTATCCGCAATACGAAGTTCAACAGTATCCTGATTTTTCACATAGTCCAACTCTGCTGTATAATGATGCTGTGCTGCACCCTCATTTCCTGCTGCCACAGATACTGATACCTGAGAATCTTCATTAATATAATCTACATATCGACTCAGCTCACTGTCACCAACATGTGCGCTCTGATTGGTGCCAAGTCCCAGACAAACGGAAACCGGCATTCCCATCTCTTGTGCCATCTTCACTGCAAAAGAAATCCCCAGCATAATGTCGTCTTCCTGAAATACCGGTGCCTGTGGCGGATACTGGTAAAATTTTCTCAGATAGGATTTTGCTTTCTTTAATTTCACCACAATGATCGTTGCTTTCGGAGCTGCTCCTGAGAAATTTTCTGTGGGTACAAAATTGCCTGCTGCCAGCCCTGCCATAGCTGTACCATGTCCGTTCTCATCCAATGAGGGCACAATCTCCTGTGGATTCTCCGACAGCAATGCCTGATTAATTTCCTCTCCGGTAAAAACCTTTCCATAAGGAACCTGTTCATCCTCATTTCCCGGAATTGTCTGATCCCAGATATATGCAATACGGCTTACATCTCCGTTTCGAAAGATTGGATTCAGATAATCAATCCCGGAATCAATCACTGCGATCACTGTGCCCTCTCCCTGAAGTTTCAGATAGGGATGATTATGTAACCGCGTAATCCCGGATGAATTTAATGCATCCGCATCCATAAATGTATAACACTTCGGCAAAGATGCATACGTATAGGAATTAATTTCCAGCGGACCAATCTCATTCAGCGGAATATATAGAATTCCAAACAATTCATTCACAGGAAGAAATTTTCCGCCCATATTCTGTCCATGTTTTACAATAAAATCCCCGTACTCTTCATCCTGTGCCGGCGGTATTGACGGCTCAGCATGAATGCCCGGGGGGTTTTCCTGCTGTATCTGCACTTCAAAATCGTCAGGTCCGAACATTACTGTCCTCCCTGGATTTTTTATACATGATATGCACAATATATGCTCTTTATGACAATTCTAACCTTTACTGTTCAGACTGATATTCGCTTCCTGCTTTTGTTTCTTCACAACAGTCAGTAATAATATAATTCCAGCCACAGTTGTAAAAATACTAATAAACTGCGAAGTCGACAATACTCCTACGCTTCCTCTTTCAATATCTCCTCTGAAAAATTCGATCACAAATCTTCCTATACTGTAGAAAATAAGATAGCAGGCAGCCACCTGTCCATCTGCTTTCTTATGCTTTGCCACATAAAGCAGCAGCAGAAAATGGGCAAAATCCAAAAAACCGGAATAAATCTGTGTCGGGATCAGAGCAACATTGTTGGGTGCAAAATCTGAATTTGTAAACGTAACCGCCAGAGGCCCTGAAGTTTCTTTCCCATAACAGCAGCCTGCCAGAAAGCATCCAATCCTGCCAAATCCCTGTGCCAGTGCAATGGATGGCATCATCAGATCAAAATACTCCAGAAATTTCAACTTCTTTATCCTGCAGTACAGCCAGCCCACCAGAATTCCTCCGATGATCCCTCCATATACCACAAATCCATCTGATCCTATGATCTGCCTTGGATTCTGCAGAAATTCCCTCCAGTTGGTGATCCAGAACAAAATCTTCGCAGATGTAAATCCACCAATGGCGCACCACACTACCAGATAAAAAATATGTTCACATGCAAGTTTCAGTTTACGCGCTCTCTGCTCAGCCACAAACCAGGCAGCCAATACTCCCATGGCGATCATAAATCCATAACCATATACCGTCAACGGTCCTATATGCAACAATTCATTATGCATGTCTCAAATCCTCTCAAATCTTAAAATACTTCCTGTCACTCTCTCATTTTATTTATTATTCACAGTCGGATTTCCCAAATAAACCTTCAAAAACCTCCAGCAATTTTTCATTTGCATAATCATTGGCTTCATTCTCATGTACCGCTTCCGCATCTGCTTCTCCGCAGATATCCACACCGGCAATCTTTCCACTGCTTTCTTTTGCACATTCCAATACAGTCTGTACACCGGACACCAAAGTTGTCAGCCTCATATCCCCCTGGCTCCATGTCGTCTGTGCATCCTCTGTACAAAGCACATCTTTATCAACAGATATATATAATGGAAGGAATTTTTCAGCATCTTCCTGTAAACCTTCCGATTTTCTCCAATTACATACTTCACTGACTGTTTCCCTGAGAAACCAGTTTCTCTCTTCATCATTCATCACCTGAAGTTTCTCTCTGGAGAGAAATATCACTCTGTCCTTCAGATTCTCATCTACCTGCTCATAGGCTGCTTCATCCGGTCCCACAAGGATCACATATTTCAGATTCTCCAGTTCCTCCAACGCTGCCGCGATCCATCCTCCACACGACAAAATCCCACCAAAAGCCGGAGGCTGCATATCTGTATGATTATCGTATACCAGCAGACAGAACGGTTGATCCATTCTTGTCAGCCAAAGTCTTGTCATATAGTGATAATTGCCGGAATCAATAAAATGGATTCCGGCAGTTGGATAATTTTCTGTTCGTTTATTAATCTCTGCGATTGCTTCCTCATCACAATAGCAGTTTGTCCCACAGACATCCTGAAGCTCAATCCAGGATACCTGTCTGTTTTTCCAGAATTCTTCTTCTCTGTAAATTCCGGAGAAATTCATCAGTACAATGGGATTCTGTTCCTGCATATTTCACTCAGTCCTTCCATTCTTCCAGCGGTTCATCATGATTTTTCAGCATTTCCCGGATTTCTCTGCCGGGACTTTCCACGCCTTCATCCAGAGTCTGCATCTCTGCATCCAGAATGGCGTCTGCATCTGCTGCATCTGCAGTCTTCCCGGTTTCTATTTCCATCTCCGCTTCCTGAACCTGAGAATCTGTATCTTGCTTCCATTCTGTTTCATCTTCATTTAAAGATTTATCCTGCACTTTTTCGTCCAGACCTGCATCTGCCGGGTCATCCCATGGTTTCTCTTTGCCATTCTCTTCCTGTTCTTTTTCAGCACAGAATTTTTCGGATTTTTTCATTCCAAGACGAATCATGATCAAAAATACAATGTCTGCCACTCCATCAGCAGTCAGAATAATTCCGGAAAACAGGATCATCCGGGTTACACTCAAAAAAGAATAGAGCAACATGGAAACACCCAGCGCAATAAATACCAGACAGCCAATAAAAATAATCTTCCAGCGTCCTCTCTGGGCTTTTTTCAGTCTGTAACTTCCCTTTATCTTCCAGATACTGTCAACCAGTACCAAGGCTCCCAGTAAATATGGCAGGATTTTGATCACAATTTGCGGTGTAAAGAAAAGAAAAATTCCAAGCACCATGACGATCACACCTGTAAACAGATCAAGAATCGTTGCCTTTTCCTTCTCAGCTGTATAAATAACAATATGATAAATACCGGAAGCGATCATTACCAGTCCGAATACAATCTTGCAGATAATGTTTACGGTCTGGTCCGGAACCAGGAGCAGACACAGACCAAATGCCAGATAAAAAACCGATGATAAAATCTCGCTTTTTAAAAAATCAGAAACTTTTTTCCCCATAACCTTTTCCTCCTGACTGTATGATAGCAAGTCCACACCCACTCTTATTGCTTTTCGTAATCTCCGCAGGGGACTTACTTGATTCGGTTAAAAATACTATTCCATTTCTTCTAAAATAGTATAACTTCTTTCTTTCTCTTCGTCCACAGGCAACTGCATGACTTTGTGTAAAATTTGTGAATTTTTCCTTGAAGTTTTTTTAGTGCGTATTATAATTATAGCGATACTCATAAATAATACATTTGAGAGTATTGCTATAAATAAAACTATGTCATAAAATGGATATTTTTCCATAGGAAGGATTTATTTTGAAAAAACAACCAAAGAATAAAGTTTTATTTCTTATCCCTGTCGGTGTTATACTCGCCGGTGCAGTGATTTTTTTATGCACCCGCGGAAATGAGAATGATTCTGTCTGTAAAGAAAATGTAGCCCGCCTTCAGGCTCTGGAAAATTCAGACATTTCACAGACAGAAGAACAGCTTCAGGCTCTGAAACAGACAACCGGCATTTCTTCCGGTTCTGATGCTTCAGACGGTTCTGGATCTACCCTGTTAAGTGATGTAGAAATCCGACAGGTTTTTGCCGGAAACGTCATCATCGGTGACTCTATCACAGAATCCATCGTAGAATACGGATATCTGGATACGGATGTGGTAGTCAGCAAACGAGGATTAAATGTAGGTGCAGCCGATGATCAGATCAGTACGGCAATTGCTCTGAATCCTTCTCATGTATTCATGGCATTTGGTTCCAACGACCTGGAAATATATGGTTCGGCTTCATCAGAATTTATTGATGCATACAGGACGCAGATAAAGAAAATCCAGACAGCCTTACCGGATGTCCCAATTTATATCAACTGCATTCTGCCGATTACTGATGAAGCGATCGCACAGACTCCTGATCTTGGATATTACCCTGATTATAATGAAGGACTTATCAAACTCTGTCAGGAAATGGGATGTACCTTTATTGACAATTCAACGATTGTAACAGACAATTCAGAGAATCTGTATGAACCGGACGGTGAACATGTGATTCAGGACTACTATCCCAAATGGCTGACAAATATGGCACAGATTGCGGGGTTAAAGGCATGAAAAATTATTTACATATTTTTATCAAGGGTGCATTTGTTCTTTTCCTTATCGCATATCTGGCTGTCCTGTATACCTCCGACAGCGCAAAGAATGTACCCATGGAACAGATTGCACAGACTATGGAACAGGATTCTGATATCACTTCTTTAAATAAAGAAGCACGTTCTGATCTGAAACATTATTATCAGACAGATGACCGCAATATTGACGGTTATTTCTTCTACAAAGCCGCTTCACCCATGGCAGTAGAAGAAATCTGTATTATGAAGGCCACTGACAATACCCAGGCAAATACTTTGCTTGAAAATGCAAACGCCCATCTCTCCGGTCAGAAACAGGTATTTGAGGGCTATGGCACAGATCAGATGGCTCTTCTGAACAATGCAGTTGTTGGAAAAAAAGGAAACTATGTATATTATATGTGCGGCGCAGACGCACAGAACTGGCGCACTGCCTTTCTTTCCATGATATAAGCATTTTACTTTAATCCTCGTAACTGTTCCGCATTTTACGCTAATGGACTGCAGAACCATTACTATGGCAGTCCTCTTAATAATACCGTTAAGAGAAAATGCAGTTAAGAGAATTACTATAATATTCATAATATCCAGATTGGAGAACTTTTAATATGGTATTCAACAGTATATTTTTTATATTCTGCTTTCTTCCGGTTTTCATGCTGATCTACTACCTGGTACCGGGAAAGCTCCGCAATCTGCTGCTGTTTTTGGGCAGTCTGATCTTTTATGCCTGGGGAGAACCTGTATATGTGATCCTCATGCTGTTTTCCAGTATCTTCAACTATTATATGGGTACAGAACTGGAACGTTTATATTATGATGACAGGAAACAGAAAATTAATCTGGTCTTCTCGATCATTATAAATCTTGCAGTACTTGTGTTTTTTAAATATTATGGATTCTTACTTAACACAATCGGAGGAATCATCGGTATCCATATCCCTCATCCGGAGCTTTCGCTGCCGATAGGACTTTCTTTCTACACTTTCCGTAATTTGTCCTATCTTTTTGATATTTATTTAAGTAAGGTCAGTGCGCAGCGAAATTTCCTGACCTTTTCCGTATACAGCACAATGTTTCCTTATACCTCTGCCGGACCAATCGTACGATATACGGATATAGAGACGCAGCTGAAGCAGCGCACCATCAATATCTTCAAATTCGGTATCGGTGCAGAGCTTTTTGTCAAAGGTCTTGCAAAGAAAGTTCTTCTGGCAGATAATCTCTCGGTTTTATACAGCAGTATCTGTGGTCATCCACAGATGTCTGTATTTACTTCATGGCTTGGCATTCTGGCTTATACAATGCAGCTTTATTTTGACTTCAGCGGCTATTCGGATATGGCCATCGGTCTGGGAAAAATGCTGGGATTTGATTTTAATAAGAACTTTGATTATCCCTATATTTCCACCAGTGTTTCTGAATTCTGGAGACGCTGGCATATTTCTCTTGGAAGCTGGTTCAGAGATTATATTTATATCCCGCTTGGCGGTAATCGGGTCTCCACTCTGAAACATATCCGAAATATCCTTGTGGTATGGGCACTTACCGGTCTGTGGCATGGTGCAAGCTGGAATTTCGTACTATGGGGTGTTTATTACGGACTCTTCCTTTTACTCGAAAAATTTGTACTTCAGAAATATCTGAAAAAAATACCATCCTGGCTTTGCACTGTATACACTATGCTTGTAGTCATAATCGGATGGGTATTCTTCAGCCAGACAGACTTTGGTGCCCTTGGCCATTACCTTGGAACTATGTTTGGGATCGGAGCTTCCGGTTTCATAGACAAAACTGCACTTTACTACCTCAAGACAGGATTTATCCTTCTTCTGATCAGTATTCTTATGTGCCGTCCTGCTCCTTACCAGTACTTTAAGCGTCTGGTCAGACGCAGACCTGTTGCTGCAGTGATCATAAATCTTATTTTATTTGCATTATCGATTGCTTATATGGTTTATAACTCTTACACACCATTTTTATATGCAAAATTTTAGAAGGTAAACAATATGAAAAAATCATTAAGAAATTATCGTTTATTTTTCCACAGAATGGGACTTTTGTTTTTATTTATCCCCTTGATCGTACTCATTCTGAGCATTGTGCTTCCTGACAGAGGGTTTTCTGAAAAAGAAAACCGCGTACTTTCTTCCCTGCCTCATTTAAACGGCAGTCAGATTGCTTCCGGCGGATTTGAAAAACAATTTGAAACCTATGAAAATGATCAGTTTCCACTTCGCGATCTGTGGATTACCCTGAAAGCCGGAACTGACCGTCTGATGGGAAAAGTAGAATCTAATGGCGTATACGTTGGAAAATCCGGATATCTTATGGAAGAATTTAAAGCGCCTGATCAGACACAATATGACGCCACTGTAAAAGCAATGACTGACTTTGCGCAAAAACATTCTGATCTGAAACAATATGCACTGATCGCCCCAAATTCTGTGAATATCCTGAGCGACAGGCTTCCTGCTTTTGCCCCTGTCCAGGATCAGAATTCCTGGCTTGACAGCCTCTCTGCCTCCCTGACCGATGCAGGTGTGACCTTTATTGATGTTCGCAGCACTTTTAAAGATCACAAAATGGAAGACCTCTATTATCACACTGATCATCACTGGACTACCCAGGGTGCTTATTATGCCTATCTTAAGGCAGCCAAAGATATGGGAATTGATACTTCAGCAGACACTTATGACAAAGCACCTGTCACCCGTTCTTTTCAGGGAACACTGTCTGCCAAAAGCGGTTTCCGCTCCGGCGAAAAAGATGAGATCGATGTATTTCTCCCCACCGGAGATCAGGCACTCTCTTCTGTAGTTAATTATGTAGACGAACAGAAAAAAAGTGCCAGCTTCTATGATACTGAGAAACTTGAGACAAGAGATAAATATGCATTATTCTTTGGTGGAAACCACGCTCAGATAAAGATCAGTACTCCTACTGAAACAGATAATACACTGCTTGTGCTTAAGGATTCATACGCAAACAGCTTCATCCCATTTCTTGCTCAGCATTACCGAAAGATCATAATGATTGATCCCCGTTATTACTTTGGAGATCTGGAGCAGTTAATGCAGGTTGAAAATGTTCAGGAAATTCTGTACCTGTATAATGCTAATACCTTCTTCACAGACACTTCTCTGGAGCTTGCCCTGACAACTGCTGAACAGGATTCTTCTGATACATCTGATATCAGATAATATTATATCAAAAAATCCCCACCGAAATCTCAATGCCGAGGAAACATTGACTTTCGGTGGGGATTTTTCACACATTCACACACATTTTATAACACACACTTTTCACACACTTTTTAATAATAGGTCAGGTATAACGACTGATTTAAAACAATAATACTGTGTCTTGCATTCCCCGTTCCCAGTTTATCTGTTTTTTATATCAGCTGTACCTTAATGTGTATTATATCAGCATTTACGCCCTCTTTTCATTTTATGCAAATTCAGCAATTTATTCTGCAAAAGTGTCCTTTGAGTCTCCAAAATGATTTACAAAATAATCATAGTACGTATCCAGTATTTCTTTCCGCCCACGAACACGTATAGGCACAAGTGTTCCATCTTCCATAATAAAATCGTCCTCTACATCCTTAATATAATCCATATTTACCAGATAACTCTGATGGCAGCGCAGAAAACGTTTCTCGTTAATTCTCTTCTCAATTTCTCCCAGCTTGTCCACTGTTATAATTTCGGAACCATCTGACAGATGCAGGGTGACATTATGTTTATTGCTGTCAATATACATGATATCATCTGTACATGGATAACGGTACTGTCTTCTGTTTTTAATCGCAACACGCCTTTTCATATCCGTTTTAAGAATCCTGTTCAGAAGTTTCATCAGTTTCTCTTCTGAAAATGATTTCAACAAATATCCGGAAGCCTGTACTTCATAACTCTCTATGGCATAATCCGGTGAGGCGGTAAGAAAAATGATCGGCACCTTACACTGTATCTGTCTCAATTTTCTTGCAGTTTCCATTCCATTAAGTTTCTTCATACAAATATCCAGAAAAAGCAGATCCATAGCAATGTATCCTTCTTCCACATCGGCTATAAGCGTCTCTCCTGAATCATATTCTACAATTGAAACCTCTTCATTTATTTCTTCAAAATACTGACACAATATTTCTTTTAAAAGAAGTCTTTCAATCTCAACATCATCACAAACGACGATCGTTTTCATGTAATTTCCCCTTTCCGTATCAATATAAAAAGCAGCTTCCAAAATCCTGTCAGTCGCAAAGTTCTGACATTTATCTGTAAACAGCACAATTTCTATTAATTATATATGCTTAATCCTACGTATTCAAGTACTTTTTTCATTTATTTTACTTTTTTATAACAATCATTGTTGTTTACTTTTTTTGTGTTATACTTATATGGCAGCTTCACTTATGACAGCACTTTGGTAAAACAATCATATACTGAACTGTTACTCTATTTAACCGAATCAGGTAAGTCCCCTGCGGAGCAGTTATTCGGTGTAAAGCTGCGTAGCAAAGCGGATGATTTTATCCGCTTGACACAGAAAGAAGGAATTATATGCGTCAGGAAAAATTTAAAATGGAACGTCAAGGATTAATAAATGTGGGAGATGAAATAGAAATTTCCGAATATCAGTCTTTTATGAATTACAGTTATATCATTGAACCGGCTGTGGCAATGTCCGGCTGTTATCCCAATGCAGAACGCATCAAATCCAGAAAAGGAATCGTAAAAAATATTGAACATACACCGCGAGGTTTTATAGTGACTGCAGAATTTGATGAATAGTTACATATATTTTTCAAACACACTTCAGAAAGGAAATTATCATGGACAATAAAATAATAATCCGTACCGCTTCTGCTGCAGATGCACCGGCACTGCTTAAAATTTACAGACCATATGTAGAAAATACAGCCATCACCTTTGAATATGATGTTCCCTCCACAGAAGAATTTGCTTCCCGGATTCAACACACTCTGAGAAAATACCCTTACCTTGTAGCTGAGGAAAAAGGAACTTTGCTTGGATATGCATATGCAGGTCCTTTCCATGAAAGACCTGCATATGACTGGGCTGTGGAAACATCTATTTATGTTGATCAGTCTCTTAAACACAGAGGGATAGGCCGCAGGCTTCATGATGCCCTTGAAACCGCTTTACGTGAACAGGGTATCTTGAATATGAATGCCTGCATTGCCTATCCTCCAAAGGAAGATGAACATCTTGACAAAAACAGTGTAGAATTTCACACTCATATGGGATATCGTCTTGTAGGTGAGTTCCATAAATGCGGTTACAAATTCAACCACTGGTATAATATGGTCTGGATGGAGAAGCTGATCGGTGAACATCTAACAGTTCAGGAGCCACCGAAATTCCCTCTCCTGTAGCCTGTTATTTCTGTGACTTCCAGAAATTATCAGAATCCATCCTGTGTCACTATCGCAAGTGTCAGTATACATTAACACAAAAAAACCTTAGAAGATATTTCTAAGGTTTTTCAAGAGGTGCCACCCGGATTTGAACCGGGGATAGAGGTGTTGCAGACCCCGGAAAAAAACCTCGGAACCCTCTAAAACTCTAAGGTTTTCCAAACTGTCCACCTTATATCCACCCTAATTTTCATGTTGCTTTCATGCCATATCAGGTATTTTACTGTGCCAAATCTATGCCACTTAGCACCCCTATGGGCATATTATATACATTTTAGTATCTTTCGTCTACAATTATTTTACTACAACTACAATATTATATGGAGGTTTATCGTGAATTATCAATTAGAATTAAAACAAATTGTGGATTTTCCACGCTGCCGGATTTACCGGGAATTTATACAAACCCTTATGAAAGACAGAAGCATCCGTACCAACGGAGGTTCCTGTCTTTTTTATTTTCTCATTTTATGTTCTTATGCAAATTACAGTTCCTCTTATCGGAACATCGAACACCTTACTTACAAAGTTGTTCCTGGCGAATGGATCTGTTCTCTTAAAGAACTCCAGATTCACTTCCGCCAAAAATTCCAGCACCAGGTCATATCCATACTGGATACCCTGGTTGAGCAAAACCTTTTAACTTACTCACTGCACGAGAAAAATAAGATTATCCAATACAAGATCAAAGACTGGCCAAAAGATAATACTGCCCTTTCCTATAATTACCCATGCAAAAAAGACATCGGGTTTTTCTTTTTTCCAATTGCAGATGTTCATAAACTAATCGGACTGGGAAAATGTTCGGAAATGGATGCTCTTTTGGATCTTTGGATTCATGCAGTCTATAATGATCCATCTGTGCAAGGCTCTGATGCCGGTCCGGTAGTATATTTTCGCAATCAGACTGGAAATCCCTTGTTCAGTTATCAGGAACTTGCCAGACGTTGGAAACAGTCGAAATCTTCTGTATCCCGTCTGCTTAAAAAACTTGAAGATACCGACATGATCACACTGATTTCCTATTCCGGGAAACATGGTAGCATGGTATATCTGCGTAATTATCTGTCCGTTATGTTTAATATCAGTGATGTCATGATTGATAAGGAGGAAATTGCCATGAAAATGCAACTGCCAATACATATAACCGAAGATACCTTGCCTGACAAAAACAATTCTGAATGCGTTTCAGAATCTATTACTGACGAACAAATCATCGTTTCACAGGAAGGCTCCTGCGTTCCAGAATCACACATCAAAGCCATTGTTCGCAAAGTCGCTGAAATACTGGAAATACAAGGCATTTCTTGTTGTAGATGCCCCAAAACAAAGTATATATTATCTCCTTTATCAGCCTGCAAGGATAGTATATATCTATATTCACTACGTATTATCTGCCCCTGGGGGAAAGCCGCCTATCAGTTTGAGTTAAAACTAAAACCGGAAAATCCCGCCGTCACCAACGTCCCAGGGCATACTCCGCCTCTGCAGCATACCTTACCTGCCTTCGCTGAAATCCCAGAAGTTCTGTTGAAAGGAGGGGTTGTATAATGGCAAAGAAAAATCACCACCCTGTTTCTGCTGAAGTAGAAAATAATCCGTTGTACCATGATACCTATAAGCTGCTCCGTTGTTACCGGGATTCTACTTATAGCCTGATGGTTGCTGTTCGGCAGGTGGAAATTGAATTCCAACTGGAATACAACACCAGTGTAGACGAATTTCTAGATTCCATCTATGCTGCAGGAGCAGATCTGGGAGACAGCCAGATTGAAGAATGGGCAAAAAGCATTGCCCGCAGCAATAAAATGATAAAGCTGCTTCTCTCTTCTGTGGATCTGCTCCGGAAAAATCATAAGCATGGGGAAGAATATTACTGGATATTATATTACGCCTTTCTGTCTCCCCATGAACTGAAAAACACAGAGGAAATCCTGGAAGAGTTGGAAAAGCATGTTCCCAGTATCTCCTACCGGACGTACTACCGAAGAAGGCAGGCTGCTATTAACGCTCTTAGCAGCATACTATGGGGATTTTCTGCAAAGGGGACACTGGAAACTTTAAATAAGTTTTTCCCAAAACAGTTTTAATAAACCAGATTACTATATCATTCAATAATCGTCCAACTAAGGCAAAAAAATAGTAATCTACGCAATTTTTATTGCATTTACCAAAATTTATATTACAATTTAATCATAAAACAAAATTATTTCCACAGTATTTTTCGCATTATCAAAATAAGGAGGGGTAACATGAAGGAAGATGAAAAACGCTTTAAAGTAATATATACTCAAGGTGCCATGACCTGCATATTGTTTGACGAAATAACCGGTATAAATTATCTATTCTACAACGGAGGTCTTACACCTTTACTTGATTCAAATGGCAATGTAGTTATATCAAAAAAGTAAAATCTTACGAATTGTATGTGACACAGAACTTAATTAATTAATCATAATATTTATACAAGGAGGAGGTGAGATTATGGCTTATACCGTTCCTGAAATCAGCACCAGTAGTTCAGCTAATGTTCACGAAATGGGCTTAATAGCTGCAACAGTAATTGGTTCCGTTTTATCCGGTGTATCTGGAGGAATTGCATCCGCAGTATTTGGATAAAAGCAGAAAAAGTAGCTAGGATTTCTATACAATATTTAAAGTCCTGGCTACTTTTTTATTATTTACTTTACAACCAATCACCTATGGAGGGATATTTATGGATAATATTATAAAAACTTCTGTAATAGCGTGGTATCGTACTGATACATACGTCGAATTACTGACATATCAGAACTCCGTTGTAAAATTATTTGGATCGCTTGGTGACCTATTTGAGATTATCAGCTTAAATACAAACGAAGAAGATATATATAAACTTGCAAGTTCATTCATGTCTTATGAGAAAATAAAACAAAGTCTTGTCGATCTACACTCCAATGGTTTTATTAAGATTTGGTCTGCTGATAATCTTTTTAACTCAATTTTTTCTTAACTGCAAAAAGGGGGAGAAAAATATGAAAGATATTATATTAATTAATTTACCAACGAATGCGTGGTACAAAAAAGAATTTTCCAAAAATAATGCTATGCCACCCCTTGGGCTTATGTATATAGCTACTGTTCTGCAAAATAATCATTTTGATGTAGATCTTATAGATTTTTCAGTTACTAATATGAAAGAACATGAATTTACTAATTATATATTGTCTGAAAAACCAAAAATAGTAGGAATTTCTACTTACGCCGAATCTTGGTTGGCCTTAAAAGTTATAAGTGCTCATATAAAATCTCTACTACCTACATGTCTAATATGTGCAGGAGGTGCTTTTGCAACTTTTACTTACAGAGATGTTCTAAGTAAAAGTCATGTAGATATCATATCAACTGGCGAGGGGGAGCTTTCTATTTTGGCACTCTGCAATTCAGTTATACATAAACAAGGAACAATACCATCTATTCCTGGTTTAATTATAAAAACACCCGAAAAGAAAGTTATCTGTACCGGCATTAGCAAAAGAATAACCGACTTAGATTCGCTTCCATTTGTTAATAGAGAATTAGTTGATGCAAGCAAATACAACATTCCATATACAATTTCTACTTCTCGTGGTTGTCCAGGTGGATGTATTTTTTGTTCCTCTAAGAGTTTTTGGGGTTCAAAAATTTATATGCGTTCTGCCTCTAACATTGTAGCAGAGATAATGGAAATTTATACTAAATATAAATCTAATGTATTTCAAATATCAGATGATACTTTCACCGCATCTAAAAAAAGAGCTATTGATGTATGTTCTGCTTTAATAAACTCGGGCATACAATTTATTTGGGGATGCGAATCAAGAGCTGATGTAATTACAGAAGATTTTGCAAGATTACTAAAAAAAGCAGGTTGTAACAAAATACAAATTGGTTTAGAAAGTGCTGACAACCAAATTCTAAAGAGTTTAAACAAATATGTCACTATAGAACAAATTGAAAACGCACTTAAAATATTAAGTGAGCAAGGATTTTTTATCACATTATCGTTTATTGTAGGACATGCTGATGATACTACTTCCACAATAAAAAAAACTATAGACTTCGCTATTCAAGCAAAAGAGAAATATGGTGCTGCCCCGGCAATTAGTGTGAACACTCCTTTTCCTGGCACCCCGCAATATTCCTTACGCCACCAATTAGGAATAACAATATACAATACCGATTGGAATGAATTTAGGTTAGATAATCCTAATATTTCAACACGCCATCTTACTTTGGACCAGATTCGCCAATATTATTATATGGGCACAAGAGAAATGAGGAAATTATCATGAATGAAAAATTATTTTTTGATTTTAATGCTTATTTAATCAGAGAAATAAATGAAAAAAAATTTTTTCTTTCTAATAAGTATTTTAACTGGTTCGCTACAACCGAATCAGGTATGCGCATTTTAGAGCTTCTCAACGGTTCAAATTGCATAAATGAAATTGCACAAATTTTATCAAAAAGGTATGACATACCTTATGATATTATCCTAAAAGATATAGACAATTTTTGTAATAATATGAAGAAAAACGGGCTAATAGGAATACAGCCACCAAATTGTATCACCTACTACCAGCACATTTTCTTTAACATTATAAATAATCATGATATTATGTCTGCGGAAAATTTTAATAGAATACTTTTAACATTAAAAGATAAAGTAATGCCAAATGTAACATCATTTTTTTTGTTTGGAACAGATCCCTTAGCTCACCCTCAATTGGAAGAATTGATTTCAAATGCCAGCAAATCTAAATGTAAATTAATTCTTTGGTCAACAGAAACTGTTTCTCAGAAAGAAAATATCGCCGCCCTAAAAGGAAGATTTGATGAATTTATATTTTCTTTCAAATATAAGACTAATGCATTTGAGCAATCACCAGATTTTCCTATTCTTAAATATTGTTATAACAACGGTTTTCCATTTTCAGCTTTCATAAAACCCTCTAAAATAAATATTTTTAGCGGGAATACAATAGTTGATTTTTTAAGCAAGATAAATGCTAAAAAGTTATATATTGAAAACCCACTTTGTAGTAACGATACTTATACAATGAAAGACTACCTAAGTTTTGAGCAACAGCTACTTAAAAAGGAAATCGTCTTACGATTTTGGCAAAACAAAAAGATATCCACTCCTGTCACTTCCGTTTTTCCAATGCGGTTTCTATGTCAAAATACACCCCATAGAATCTGTGCTAAGAAAGACTGTGGTTGTAACCATAACATAATTGCTTTTGATCCTACCGGCAAGCCTTATCCTTGTTATATGTATATAGATTCAAAAAAAATTGTTACATTAAAACACGACAAAAGTGATTGTTCTACATGTTCTTACTATTTTCTATGTTTAGGTGGTTGCAAAGCTTTATTTGATTACAATAGCACTCAATCTTCAGATGAACTATGTAATTATACCAAAGCTCTTTATGAATCATTATTGTTCGAAATTTAAAGGAGGTTCTTTATGACTAATGTATTAGAAGTTAATAACGTATCCAAAAAAATAGGAAATTTCTCTCTTGAAAATATATCTTTCACTTTAGAAAGGGGACAAATAATAGGAATAATTGGTAAAAATGGTGCAGGTAAAACGACTTTACTTAAATTAATTTTGGAAATACTCACCAAGGACAATGGTAGTATAAAAACTATCCCTAAGCAAGATATTGGAGTTGTTATTGGAGAACATGTATATTATGAAAATCTATCTTGCATAGAAATGGCTAAAATTCTGTCACATTTTTATAAAAAATGGAACTGGGATGATTTCAAAAAATATATGCAAGCATTTTCACTTCCCCTTAAACCAAAAATAGAAGAACTCTCGAAAGGGATGAAAGTAAAATTTTCATTAGCGTGTGCTCTTAGTCATCAAGCTCAACTTTTAATTTTAGATGAACCAACCTCCGGATTAGACCCTAGCGCCCGTTACAAACTTCTAGAAGAATTGCATTCTATGGCCAATTTACATAATATGTCAATACTGTTCACCTCACATATCTCATCCGATATTGAACAGATTGCTAATAAAATAATTTATTTAAAGAGTGGAAAACTTGTTGATTTTATTGATATCGCAATGATTGGTAAAAAATATACCTCTATAAAAACTAATGATTTTAATGTCGTTCAAGATTTAAAACAAAACAATATTTTTCTATTTAAGCATGGAGATAATTGGGAAACTGTAGTTAATTCTTCACAAATTGATAACTTATCAAAATATAAGAATCTATCTTTATCAAAAGCAACTTTAGACGATATTATCTGTTTTATGGCTGTCTCTTATACACATCTGACGCTGCCGACGATCTTACGCGTGTAGA
>ENA-OYZL01000230-OYZL01000230.1-human-gut-metagenome-genome-assembly--contig:-NODE-230-length-26862-cov-9.963741_pt1 | contig 26862 bp, 20 predicted proteins | sample MGYA00243292_ERZ653479 | MGnify/ENA primary metagenome ERZ653479 (study PRJEB26926, sample SAMN06165116) | human gut metagenome | biome: ENVO:00009003; feature: ENVO:2100002; material: ENVO:00002003... | reverse complement strand
GGAATTACAGGACAGGATGGTTCTTATTTAGCTGAGTTCTTATTAGAGAATAACCGTTGACAGGTGCAATTTATCATAATAAAAATAGGGCTGATAAAACAGCATATGCGAAAGTGGTTTTATAGGATAACGAAGTTCTACAGAGAAATGTTGTTACTTTAAAGGAGGGCAGGAATGATTGGAAGACAGTAAATTGCGGTAAGGGTGTGGAAAAATGGCGCGAGATTTGTAAATCATCTGATGAGGCAAATGAGGAACGTAATCAGTGGATATGGTAAAAATCCTAAGCGTAGCTCGCTATGCCTACGCTTTTTTCCGTGCACTCCCCCGCCTAATATGGTGGTGGCAATGCCATTAAGCTAGGTGTTCGAGGTTTTGTTCGAATGAAAAAGTAAATACATTGAATTAGGACGAATGGATATTTCGCCATATGAGTTATTGTCAGGAGCAGAGCATATTGGAACCAGAAGTAGGGATAATCAGACATATGTTTTTGCAAAAGATACTGAACTTGGAATGGTAGTTGAGACATACCAGCAGTTGGATTATGAGCAGCAAAAGAGACTTTTGGGCTATATGGATGCTTTGAAGATGAACAACTAGAAAAATGTAATTTTTACCACGTGATACGTAAAAACGAAAAAATTCGCACAAGAGATGATGAAGATTATATATTCAAATGAAGAGTACTGGGTATGGTTGTCCAGATGCAAAAAGAATAATTCATTCTTTATGATTATTTTATTTGATTGAAATACCGATACGTGGTAATATGAATTTGAAAGAGAGGATATAATGGTTAAGGAAAATGTTAATGAACTGGTGGATAAACTTACTCTATTTGATGATGATTTAATGAGTAGAGTTTTCGACAATAATATCGAAGCAACAGAGCTTATGCTTAGAATCATATTGGGAAGGAACATTAATGTAATTAGTGTTATTGGACAAGATGAGATAAAAAGTCATGAAGTAGGTGGAAGAAATATAACATTGGATGTTCATGCGATCGATGTGAACGGTGATGAAATTGATATTGAAGTACAAGGAAATTCGGCAGGGGCACATATCAGACGAGCAAGATATCATAGCAGTATGGTAGATTCTAAAATGTTAGACGAAGGACAGGAGTTCAGGCAACTTAAGGATTCGTATATCATATTTATATATAAACATGATAAATTGAGAAAGGGTTTACCAGTATATCACATAGACCGATATATAAGGGAAACAGAAGAATTATTTGATGATGGTTCCCATATTATATATGTAAATGGTAACTATAAAGGTAATGATGAAATTGGACAGCTAATGAATGATTTTCGTCAGACAGATTCAGATAAGATTCATTATGCTGCATTAGCAAAAGGTGTAAAGCATTTTAAGGATACTGAAAAGGGGCGTGAGCAAATGTGTGAAGCAGTTGAAAAATATGCAAAGGAATATGCAAAGGAATATGCAAAAGAATATGCGGTAAAGGAAAAGATGATTTCTGTGAAAAATCTTATGGAGAATATGAAACTTACAGTGGATCAGGCACTAAATGCTTTGGGAATTCAAGGGGATGAAAGAAAAACCATAATAAATCAATTACAAAACCGAAATTAGGATATTTAAGTAGAGATATATTAAAAAATTTTTAGAACATAAATATAAGATGTTCTAGATTGAAATGCTAAAGAGTGTCATGGCACACCCAAATAGAAGCCCCAGTAGCTGGAACTACTGGGGCTTCTATTTAATTGAGCTGCTACAATTAACAGTGGGGTTAGGCATCATTATATTTCTTACAAAAATACAGAGTTTTATATATAACCTATCTGCCTAAATACATTGAATTAGGATGAAAGACGATATTAAAAAAGAGTGCAAACTGCTTGCAATTTGCAATCAAACGAAATATAATGAAGAAAAAAGAGGAGGCGATATCTATGGCAAGAACAGCCAATGTATTTGCACGTGTTGAGCCTGAAGTAAAAGAGCAGGCAGAGCAGGTGCTTGATCGACTTGGCATTCCAATGTCCAATGCGGTAGGAATGTTTCTGAGACAGATTGTACTCCAGAGAGGAATTCCTTTTGAAATGAAACTTCCGGCTTATGAGGAACCTGTTGCGTATGGTTCTCTTACAAAGGAACAGTTCGATGCAGAAATAGAAAAAGGCATGGAAGATATTAAAGCAGGCAGAGTATATTCAGCAGATGAAGTTGAAGCAGAAATGAAACGGGAATTTGGTATATGAAATATAAAGTGATGTATACAGCAGGAGCCAAAAGAGATCTGAGAAATATTTTCAGATATATTTCAGAGGAACTGTTAGCTCCAGAGAACGCTGCCGGACAGACAGACCGAATTATGGCTGCTATTCGAAAGCTGGACACCATGCCGAATAGAAACCGGCTTTATGAGGAAGAACCATGGCACAGCAGAGGACTTCGGTTCTTTCCGGTGGACAATTATTTGGTATTTTATAAGACAAATGATGAAAATGAAATAGTGTATATAGTTCGAATTATGTATCGTGGACGTGATGTTCGCAAGCAGTTAAGCCGGACAGAAGAAATTTCAGAAAATTAAAATTTAATATGGAACCAGAGGTTTGAGCAGTTAGTCTATGAAAAATAGGGGAGCTGCTTTTTTCATACAAAGTCCATCTGAAGATGTGTGATTTAATGAGTGGTGGGGGCAGGCACCAATGTGGTCAAAAAGCATCAACTTAAGGAAAATGTCTTAAGTTGATGCAAGATAAAATTATCGAGCTGTTATCTGGGCGGAACATATTGGTGTTTATGATTCCTTATCTTGTCCAAAATCGGTTCTCATTTTTGTCAGGCATCAGCTCATTTCATTGCCGCAACTTTGCAATTTATAATAGTTATCAATTGAATATTAACCTAAAATTCGCTATACTGAATAATATAATTTGTCGAAAATATGTTTGCCGAAAGGACGGATTGCAACAAGTTAATTATTTACTCATAATAAGTATCAGAAAATGCTAGTGTTTTACTATACTTATATTTCAGTCGACTTTTTAAGACGGTGGAGGGCATGAGTCCGAGTTGGCATAGGAAAAAGTGGTAAAGTATAAATTGTTTTTACTGCAATCTGAAGAGTTATTGTGAAGGAGAGGTAAAGAATGGATGAGCATGATGTAGTGGAAGCTGGAACTGATTTACTTTTTGGGGATCCTAAGTCAGTCTTAAAAAAAATAGGTTTATCTATTTTGGATAAGAAACAGTTTGAGGCTATATTCGTATCAGCTGGGAAAACGGTTGCTGAATATGAAAAAGATAACACAGAGCAGAATGACATTAGGAGGATTTTGTTCTGTGAGGAAACTATGAGACTTTTAGCTAATGAAATAAGAAAGAGTAATAGTTTTGATTGGCTAAAGGATTTGGATAGATGTGTTAATGATTTACTTTCTTTAAGTGAACTTGATAGCATCAATAAAGCTAGATGCAAGAAACATTTTGAGGATATAGTAATTTATCAAATTAAAAAGTTATTTCCGCAGAGGTATGGTTCTTATTGCTTGGGAGATATCCATGACAATGTTAATAGTTTGATGGCTTCAACGCAATCTAGTAACGAGACGCTCAATAAGATTCTTGAATTGATGAGTCAAAATGATGGTGAATACAATCAAAAGAGTCCAACGACACATGAAGACTGGCAGGATAAGAGTTCATATACATTACTTGAATGGCATTTGGAGAGGGCGGAAGTTGATGGTATATTTGCGCACAAAGATAGCTATACGGATGATATTATTAAACTAACAGAAGCGTGGCAAAAGGAACGTGATGAATATCCGGGTTGGTATATTATTCCATATAATACAGCGGTAGAGTTAAATATGTATACCGACGAGAAGGGATTGCTACAAAAGCATGAGACGGTAAATATTGACGTAATGTTGGATTTTGCGTATGAATTATGCTGGAGACGGATAAAAATAATGTTACCATATAGCGAGTATGAAGTATTTCACTTAAGACAGATATGGGACAAGTATTATGTAAAGATTACAGAAAATGCCGGTGATTCAGACAAAATACGAAAGTGGTTCTATATAGGACAGATACTGCTTTCTGATTATAGGGAGTCTATGAATTGGAACGAATGGCAGCGGCTTATGGACATTTTGATTGTCTATCAGGAGAGTGGAAATAATGGTAAAGTCGACTTAATGATAGAAAGAGCTAAGGCATGTTATTTTAAATTAGATATACCGAGTTTGAGAAGGGAGTTGGATCAGTGCGATATTCCTAAGGAGTGTTATGAACAGAGACTGTTGGTAATAGGGCTCGATTTGGAATGTGGAAAATTGGAAGAGTCACTTGAAAAGTTAAAGCAGCTCAGACAAGATTTAATTTGTAAAGTAGATGAGAATAATGAAAATTATTATTTAAAGAGTTTAGAGGCATCGGTATTACAATTACTTTCTATTTGTCAGCAGGCATATTCTTTGCATAAAGAAATATACGAATTTGAGCAAATGGGAATAGATGAGATATTAGAAGAGATTGACCGGAAGAAAGAATTTTTTAACTGGGAATCATGGAAAAATAATGTTGCTAAAGAACTTTTTAACCATTGTGTTGATAATCAATTTGAAAAGGAAACATTTGAACTAAACAGGAGCACAATGACCATATGCTCATATAGTCGTTCGGGTCATGCGGAAGGCTACCAGCTTTATAAAGTGTTAGAGAAACTTGGAATCCCATTTAAATGTGGATGCGTTACTGTTATTTCAGATATGGAATTGTCTTTGATATCTTCTATTTGCGATATTAATAATAGACTGGGTTTGTTACTGTTAGTTCGTTGTTCAAGTACAGGGACAATAGAAAAACTTGTTAATAGAAAATTTGTAATGGATTTAGAGAGTGGGTATATTGACGATGTTATAGATATTTTAATAAATGCTATTGAGGTTAATATCGGTGAAATAATTGCAATGGGAAATGGTTTCCCGGAATATTTAGCTGGGCATATAAGGGAAAATGTTCCGATATTATTGCAAAGATTTTCAAGCCGGGCATCTGAAAGGATGCAAAAAAAGGAATTACAGGTTATTCAGAAAATTATGAGTTATAGGAACATTCCACCTCGATTTGAAGTAACTCAATTAATGGATAAGCTATTACGGCAAATATCCGAACGTATGAAGGTTAAGCTACTTCCTCTAATGATGGAAACTGAGATTGTAGAGCAAGTAACAATGCATTCGAGAGTTGACGGTTCAAATGGAATAGATATTTTTGACTGTTATTTTAACAAGCAAGGATTGGATACTTTGTTTGAAGAATATCATGTGTTGATAGATGAAGATGTGATAAATTGGCTATTAAAAGATGATTGGAAGTCTGATTACGAATGGAAGACAAAAGTCGTAAGATTAAAGATTTTAGATGAATATCATCTTTTAAACACTAAACAGCATGATGAATATGTGAAGTTACTTTGGTCAAATATTGAAGAGAAAACTCAATTGCCAAAATTGGCCGGTTATTACTTATGGGTATATGAAACGCTACCATACATTGATGAATCAATTCCCAAATTGTCGGTTAAGAATTATTTTATTACAAATGATATTGCTAAGGATAGCAATGATTTGTATTTAAAACAATTGACACTTTTATGTGCAAATACGGAGCTGGGCTATTGGAATGAAAACGATGTGCTTATTATTATAAATAAGATAAGTAAATACTGGTACAAAATCGCAGAGAATACAGCAAATATTATGTTTGAGGATAATTCTAGAAAAGCTGTATATGCAATAGCAGCTGTGCTGGAAAATTGTAATGGTATGATTTCCGATGAAGCACGAGAGATTCTTATTAAATTGGCACATGAAATGAATGAAAAGGGGATTTACACAAAGTGTTTTGATATATTTATTTTGCGGGATGAACAATGGGAGCGTGATGTACAAGAGAATATTTTTGCAATGAATGAATCTCAATCAATAGATTCACTTAGAGCTATGGAAAAGTATATTATACGTTATCCTGATAGTGTTACTACCAGTCAAATGCTTGGAAAGATAGTCGAATTAATTGAGCTTAGGAAAGAACCAGGATTGCTTTCAGCTATATGGATATTACATAATCTGGTATATGCGAAGAATACGGTTATAGATACTATTGGAATTGAAAGAATAGATAGATTACTGTTTTTTTTGGCAGAATTAATTAACTACGATAATGCTGCCATGAAAGATATTAAGCATTGTATTGAGCTTAGACAGGCTTGTGCGGCTCTGGCTTTTAGACTATTTGATTGGAAGACAGTAAATTGCGGTAAGGGTGTGGAAAAATGGCGTGAGATTTGTAAATCATCTGATGAGGCAAACGAGGTACGTAATCAGTGGATATGGTAAACTTTGCAGGAACTTACTAGTATTTTGGGGTTTTTAGCTATACTATTACCTATCCGTAAGGACGAAAACTATGAGAAAAATTATCTGATAGGAAAGTATTGTGCAATTCCTACCTTAAAGAGTATTGATATTTTTAAGGGAGATGGGTGGTCGGAGGACATTGGTTTAGCATCGACCGGAGTGGAACGGAGAGATTAGGATGGCGAAAAAGGACAGAACAGATAACAGAAAAATTCGTGAGCAGAGAAAGCAATTCAAGGTACCGGAATTATGTTGCCAAGGCATATACAAAATGCAATGTTGATGCAGAGATTTTACTGAATTCATTGTACTGGTTCGAATATCAGAAACAACAAATGGCATAGTTTTGCTTGTAAATTTCATATAGAAAGAGTACTATAGTTTTAGAAGACTATGCTATTTCAGCATTGATAGTAAAAATATATCTGATTATAAGTTTACAGTAGGAAATCAGATTTTAAAACCGGTTAAGAAAGATGGTAAATATTATGTTGATTTTGCATAAAATATAGTACTAGAGTATAATTCCTGACTTTGAGAGTTGAAGTTAGAGGAAATTCAGCTTGCTAAAAAGCATGCATATATAAAAGAAAATTATGTGAAGTGGAATTTTTTAGAGGCTTTTTCAGTGTCTGACGATTATAAGACAGAACCTATAGATTTCTATTTCGAATTTAAAAAGTCATCTACTTGCAGCTTGGCTGAATTGGTAAAAAATGAACATAGATATATATGCAATGATGGGTATATTAAAGAGCATTCAATTGATGATTTAAGCGAGTGCATTGTAGTGCACAACCGTAAGCAGGCTTTGAAAATATTTGCAAATATCAATAGAATATTTGATGATTATTTGAGCAAGGCTGGGCTTGAAGGAATTGAGTATTATCGGCAGTATTTTGAAATTAGTGTAAGAAGAGATGGAATACCACAAGTATTTTTGTCATATAGTTGGACAAGCAAAGAGTATCTGATGAAGGAAGAATCCCTTCTTTAGTTATCTGATTTACAGAAATTTATTAACCAAGTAGTCTTGATTGACTACACCATAATTATACTAGGATATAGAAAATGAAATTTAATTTTAATAAAAAAATGGTTAGCACAATAGTGATATTGATTTTTGGCGTAGCAATTACAGTTGCGGCATTGTCTGCAAAGAATATAGCGCTTGAAAATAAAACAAGCTCAGAAATAGCCACAGAGGCAGTATCAGCTACAGAGATGATATTGGATACAGAAAATACAGAGACTAGTAATGTGGATAAGAATTCTGACGAAAGTTCAACAACTACAAAAGAAACGGGCAAAAGCTTGAAAGATACAAAGAGCTCATCAGAAAACACCGATAATAATGATTCCAGGGATTCATATGAGACTGATATAATGAAAAATGATGAATCAGAAAACACTTCAGACGATGTAAATAAAACAGGTGATAAGATTGATAAAAAATCTGAAATAAACAATTCAGGAGATAGTGGTTCAGGCACAGATGATTCAAATAATGACAATTCAGGAATGAATAATAATAATGAACCGAAATCTGATAACGGAGTGATAGAGCTTCCAATTATACCGATTGACTAATGTGACGTCAGTTGTGGTTTTACCTACATTTGAAGAAGAAACGTAAGAGGAGTTAATACAATGGAGAAAGTCGAATGAAGACAAAAAAGTTTTTATCATTGGTGTTAAGTGCGGCTATGATATTAGGTGTGGCTGTTCCGGTGGCAGCAGAACCGGTGTCTGCAGAGCAAAGCGTTGAAGCAGAACAACAGCCAATTGTAGAAAATAGCATTACAAGTGGATATATTCTGAGTGATTTGGATTATAATACACCGGTGTATGAACCGGATGAGGCGGTGCCGTATTCTGATGATTGGGGATATTCTGCAGATGAAACTATAGAGAGTAAGTATCCGGCAAATGGAGTCAGCGATATCAAGGCGAAATATCCGTCTGTTCGTAATCAAAATCCTCTTGGCACATGCTGGACATTTTCGTCAATAGGTCTTGCAGAGTTTGATCTGATTAATGATGGTGCGTTTGATAAAAATATAGATCTTAGTGAACTGCATCTGGCATATTATGCATATAATTCGCTGCTAGATCCGCTTGGTGGAACAGTGGGGGACTATGCAAAGTACTATATGAATAATACAAGTGTTCAGTATGGTTATCTCAATCGTGGTGGCAACTATTTGATGGCGGCACGCAGAATGGGACAGTGGTGTGGTCCGGTAAGCGAGAGTGATGTACCATATAGTAAGGTGGCAAGCAACGGATATACAGCAAGCACTATTGATACTTTTCTTAATACAGGTTTATCTGATGAATATGCATATTCAAAGGATAAGGCACATCTGGAAAATACATACATGATTAATATCAAGGAAAATGCATCAGATGTGAAAAAAGCCATAAAAAAATATGGTGCAGTGGGAATCATGTATAGTCATAATGATAACGGATATCATTACATAAATAACAGTTATAATGATAAAACAAATAACAGAGCAGGTCATGCGGTAATGGTTGTTGGATGGGATGATAACTATTCTAAAGATAATTTCAGAGATGGTGTTAAACCTGAAAAAGATGGTGCATGGCTTATTCGTAATAGTTGGGGAGACGGAACCGGTTCATATTATAATCAGAGTTATTTCTGGATGTCATATGAAACGTTTTCTTTATCAGATACGGCTTGGGTGTTTGATTTTTCTGCTAATGATGGATATGATAACAATTATCAGGTTGATGGAGGATTAAATGTAGCCCATCAAAGCGGTTACAGGAAATTGGCCAATGTTTTTACTACTCAGGCAAAACAGGGAGTATCTTCTGAGGACTTAAAAGCAGTTTCCATGTCTATTACATCTAAAACGAATGTGAATTATACAATAGAGATCTATACAGATTTAAAGGATAAGACAAAGCCAACCAGCGGAACAAAGCAGGAGACTGCTACCACTACAGGGCAGACAACCTATGCCGGAGTATACACAATTCCACTTAAATCAGCGGTTAATCTGAAGCCTGGGACAAGCTATTCGGTTGTAGTGACTACTGATACACCTGCCGTTGATCTTGAGGCAGCGATGACCGGAGATATAAATGATAATAATGAAATGGTGTGGGAGAATCATGTGTCAAGTGATAATACGGCAAGCTATTATTTCTATGGTACAGGGTTGGCATATTCCCGCAATTGGAATTATCAGAATGTGTATGGTAATTTCTGTATTAAAGCATTTACCGCCAATAATGTAGAAAAAGATTCTGAGAAGCTTGTTGGCAGGAGCCTTACTTTAAAAGATAATATTGATATGAACTACTATATGGAGCTTCCTGAAAGTATCAAATCAAACAGCAACGCATATATGGAGTTTACGGTGAATAATAGTCAGCCATATAAGGTCAGCGTAAACGATGCAATCCCTGTTGAGAAAAACGGAAAGGTTATATATAAGTTTGCATGTCCGCTAAATGCCGCACAGATGTCAGATACTGTTAAAGCCAAAATGGTGGTGGATGGTAATAGTGGAAATGAATACACTTACAGTGTAAAAGAATATGCCACCGAGCTCCTGTCAAAATCAAACGAGTATCCGGCGGAGACCATTAAGCTTGTGAAGGCACTCTTAAACTATGGAACCGCAGCGCAGAACTTCTTTAAATATAACACTGATAAGCCGGCAAATGCTGGTTTGAGCGATACAGATAAAGCTGTAGCAGCAGCTGATTTTGAGGAATATAAGGCTGTTATTAAAACGGATAGTGCAAATGGTCAGAGTAATGGACTGACATATTACGGAAGCTCTCTGATATGTAAGTCTGAGATGACAGTAAGACATTATTTTATGGTGAACGAAGGCTGTGATATAAACAATTACAAGTTCAGCTATGTTAATGCATATGGCAATGAAGTCAGTCTGACACCTAAAAAGGCTTCAGATGGGGTGTATTGTATAGATATAAACGGAATAATGGCACGCAACCTGAATAGTAATTATGCATGCAAAGTCACCGGAAAGAATAAGACCTGTATTTTCGAGCTGGACTATGGTCCGTTCAGCTATTCACAGAAGGTCATTAATAGCGGAAATTCATCTAATGAATTAAAAAATCTGGTGAACGCGCTATATTGGTATTGGTATTATGGATATAGAAATTAAAAAGACTGCATAATTAAAACCACCGCAGAATTTAACGCTTTAACTAAGCTAAATTCCTGCGGTGGTTTCTTTTGTGCTTATCTGCTTACAATGCTAATCACGGAAGACAAGACCGCCTTTCTGACATATGTGACAAAGTAATTCACTGCTCTCTGATAAAAATATGCTGTCATTTTCTCTTAATAATGACAGTATGATGGTCTATGGCTGGACACTCAAGATTATAAATAATTGTATTTTACAGGGTAATCCGCTATACGAGATATAAGTGTAACGGGTTATTTTAGTTCTACAGAAAGAGATGCAGGGTGGTAGGTGAATAATTATAGATTCGGGTGAAGTGAATTTTTATGCAATTTTACCACTTCACCGCATTAAAATTTAATATTTTTTTTATAAAATGTGCAAAATATGACAAAAAGTACTGGACAAAATGTACTATATGGGGTAAAATGCATATATGCAATCAAGCAGCACATTTGAAGGTTGTGCAGAAAGTATTGGGCATATTTTACGAATTGGGGGGATTTTTCATGAGAATATATCATGCTAAGGATTATGCAGATATGAGCAGAAAGGCTGCAAATATCGTATCGGCACAGGTGATTATGAAGCCTAATTGTGTATTGGGACTGGCTACAGGCTCTACACCTATCGGCTTGTATAAGCAGCTCGTTGAGTGGTTCAAGAAGGGGGATTTGGACTTCTCAGAGGTTATGACGGTGAATCTTGATGAGTACAAGGGATTAAGCCGTGAGAATGACCAGAGCTACTATTATTTTATGCATCAGAATTTGTTTGATCATGTGAATATTCCGGTTGAGAATACTCACCTGCCAAACGGCATGGAGCCGGATTCACAGAAGGAGTGCAAGCGCTATACAGAGCTGATTCAGTCTCTTGGCGGTGTTGATTTACAGCTTCTTGGTATCGGACACAATGGTCATATCGGTTTTAATGAGCCGGGCGAGTCTTTTGACAAGCAGGTACACTGTGTGAATCTTACAGAGTCTACTATTGAGGCTAATAAGCGCTTTTTTGCATCGGCTGATGATGTTCCGAAGCAGGCTTATACAATGGGCATCAAGACCATCATGCAGGCTAAGAAGATTCTTATTGTTGCAAGTGGTGAGGATAAGGCAGAGATTGTTCACAAGGCTTTCTTTGGACCGATTACACCACAGGTGCCGGCTTCTGTATTGCAGCTGCACAATGATGTTACGCTTGTAGCGGATGAGGCTGCATTGAGTTGTTTGTAGATGTTTTTTAGTTGAGAAGGTGCATGTATATGATAATAAAAAATGCAAGGGTATTTACAGAGGATGGCAGCTTCATGCAAGGCGATGTTGTCGTTAAGGATGGCCGTTTTGACAGTGTTTTGGAGAGAACAGCTGACACGGACGCGGCTAATGACAGCGAATCGCAGGAGATTATAGATGCATCAGGTCTTATCATGATACCGGGTCTTGTGGATATTCATTTTCATGGATGCAAGGGAGCTGATATGTGTGACGGTACCACAGAGGCACTTGATGTGATTACAGCATACGAGGCTTCTGTCGGAGTGACGAGCGTGTGTCCGGCTACTATGACCATTCAAAGGGATGAGCTTTTGAGTGTCATGAAAAATGCCGGTGATTATAGTTATCATGGTGGTGCACACCTTGTAGGTATCAATATGGAAGGACCTTTTATCAGTCCTTCTAAAAAGGGCGCACAGGCGGCAGAGAATATCATGCGATGTGATTATGATTATTTCTGTGAGCTTCAGGATGCGGCCCATGGCTTGATAAAGCTTGTAGATATTGCTCCGGAGGAGCCGGGGGCGATTGATTTTATAGACAGGGTAAGAGGAAGTGTTGTGGTTTCAATAGCACACACAGCGGCTGATTATGACACAGCGGTAGAGGCTATTGAGCATGGTGCAAGCCATGCTACACATTTGTATAATGCGATGCCACCGCTTCATCACAGGAATCCCGGAGTTATCGGGGCTGTGAGAGATTCCAAAAAGTGTCATGCGGAGCTCATTTGTGACGGAGTGCATATTCACCCGTCGGTTATCAGGGCAACATTTGCCATGTTTGGTGCGAAGCGCATGATTTTAATAAGTGACAGCATGAGAGCCACAGGGCTTGAGGATGGCGAGTATACACTCGGTGGACAGGCAGTGACGGTGAGAGGTCCGCTTGCCACACTCCATGATGGGACAATTGCCGGTTCGGCAACCAATCTGATGGATTGTATGCGTTTCACAGTAAGGCAGGCAGGTATTCCGCTTGAGGAGGCAATTATGTGTGCTACAGCCAATCCGGCTAAGGAGATTGGCATCTATGATGAGGCAGGCAGCATTTCTGCAGGAAAGAGAGCAGATTTTGTGCTTCTCAATGATGATTTGGATATTGTGAGTGTGTATATCGACGGAAAGGAGATATCATGTTAGGTTTTTTTAAGAATAAATCAAAGGGAAAGGTGATCTGTTCTCCGTGCAACGGCAGAGTGGTTCCTATTACAGAGGTTCCGGATCCTACTTTTTCTGAGAAGATATTGGGAGACGGCGTGGCCGTGATTCCTTCTGAGGGCAGGTTTTACGCTCCGGCGGATGGTGAGGTGACAGCTGTATTTGATACGCTTCATGCTTTTACCATGACGACCACTCAGGGAGTCGAGTTGCTTTTGCACATTGGTCTGGATACAGTGATACTAAAGGGTGCTCCTTTTAAATCACATATTTCCGTTGGTGATCAGGTGAAGAAGGGTGACCTTTTGATGGAGGCTGACCTGGAGCAGATTAAGGCAGCAGATCTTAATGTCATTACTCCGGTTTTAATTGGCAACACTGCTGATTATAGTGAGATAAAGATACTCAAAGAGGGGAATGTATCCGCCGGTGATGAGATTTTAAGTCTCGCGTAGATTTGAATATAATTATATAATAATAACGAACTTTATTGGAGTATCTCCAGTTTAGTATACATAATGTAAAGGAGGGGAAATTTATGAAATTTCTTCAAAAACTGGGTAAAGCTTTAATGCTTCCCGTAGCAGTACTTCCTATCTGTGGTATCCTCATGGGTATTGGATATTATTTATGTCCTGCAACCATGCAGGGTGGTGACATCGAGGGTGTACGTAATTTAATAGGTCTGTTTTTAGTTAAAGCAGGGGGCGCTTTGATTGACAACATGGCCATCCTTTTTGTAATCGGCGTTGGTGTCGGTATGTCGGAAAAGAACGACGGTACCGGCGGTATTGCAGCTTTAGCTTCATGGCTGATGATGACAACACTCCTGTCTACAGACTTTGTTACAAAAATCATGCCATCTATCGCTGACAGCGCTACAAAGACACTTGCATTCGACAAGATTGCAAACCCATTTATCGGTATCTTAGCCGGTGTTATTGGTTCTTTGTGTTACAACAGATTTAAGGATACAAAGCTTCCTGACTGGCTGTCATTCTTCAGCGGCAAGCGTTGCGTAGCAATTATCGCAGGTGTTGTTTCAATCCTTGTATCTGTAGTATTACTGTTTGTATGGCCATTACTTTTCGGTGCTCTTGTAGCTATCGGTAAAGCAATCGTTGGTTTTGACGTAGTCGGCGCAGGTATCTATGCATTCCTGAACCGTCTGTTAATCCCTACAGGATTACACCACGCATTAAACAACGTATTCTGGTTCGATACTATCGGACTTGGAGACCTCTCTCATTTCTGGAATGGCGAGACATCAAAGGATGTTTCATGGAGCCTCGGAATGTACATGTCAGGTTTCTTCCCATGTATGATGTTTGGTATTCCTGGTGCAGCACTTGCCATGGTTAAGTGTGCAAAGCCTGCTAAGAAAAAGGCTGCCATCGGTATCCTTGCTTCTGCAGCTATCTGTGCATTCATCTGTGGTGTTACAGAGCCTTTCGAGTTTGCATTTATGTTCCTTGCTCCTGTTCTCTATGTGATTTATGCTTTACTTTATGGTATTTTCACAATGATTACAGTAGCTCTTGGATTTAGAGCAGGCTTCTCATTCTCAGCCGGCGCGATGGATTTATTATTCTCATCTTCACTTCCGGCTGCAGCAAAGACATGGCTCATCATTCCTCTTGGAATCGCAGCTTTTATCGTATTCTACATTGTATTCTATTTCGCTATCAAGAAATGGGATCTTAAGACCCCTGGTAGAGAGGACGATGATGTTGAGGCAGAGAAGAAGGCAGTGCTTTCTAACAATGACTACACAGCAGTAGCAAAGACTATTCTTGAGGGCTGCGGTGGCAAAGACAATATTGCAAGCATTGACAACTGCATCACAAGACTTAGACTTGAGGTTAAGGATATTACTCAGGTTGATGACAAGAAGATTAAATCTGCAGGTGTTGCAGGCGTTATGAAGCCTGGCAAGAATTCTGTTCAGGTTATTATCGGAACCAAGGTTCAGTTTGTTGCGGATGAGTTTTCTAAGCTTTGCGAGTAGATTTGGTCTGTAATATAGCAGTGTTGATTCACATTAGGTGATTCAAATAATTTCATAATACATGATTAAAAGCCACACCGGGTGTTATGCCTGGGGTGGCTTTTTTGAGTTCGGGCCGTAAGCCCCGCCCGGTCGTGGTGCACACGGACTCTCGTTTTCGCTACGCTGCGCTGTTAAGATACTGTACGGATTATGCTTTTGGGTTTTCAATGCTCGACGAAACCGGCTTTTATGCGCCGTCCGTGGCGCATAACGCCTTCCCCAGCCGTCCATGGCTGCGGATTTCTGTGCTTCATGGGCATAATCCTACAGTATCTAAACAGCTTCGCTATGCGCTCTCACGAGAGTCCGTGTGCACCACGCCGGGCGGGGCTTACGGCCCTTACGCTGTGGTGGTAATCCACCTAAGAGCGTCGCTGGTCATACTGTTAGGTGTGAACAGTAACTTCAAAAATATTTGTGGAAACTTTAAAAGTGCTATTGCATAAAAGTTTTCATTATGGCATAATATTACAGAATTGCGGCGGACGTCTGCGGACTATGCCTAAGAGAGTTGGATGCGTCTGGCTTCTTTTTTATTTTTTAGAAAATATACATATAGGTTTTGATTGTGTGTATATTTTCTAAAAAGAAGTTCAAGAGTTGTTAGTATCATCGAGCAATCTTAAATGATAGTTTAATAAGCTGGTATTTATAAGGATTCGAGTATTTGCTCGAAACCTTTTTTTAGTTTACGCGACATAGGCGCGTACTATCGGGGAAAGTCGCTAACATACCCCAATAGTGTGAAATGCATAGCTTTACAGCAAGGGTTGAAAAACAAACAAATGTTTGCTATAATAAATAAAGTGAGGAAATAAAAGTATATTAGGTTTAGTAATTTAAGTATTTATTTAATTTATTGTAATTAGGGAAAATCCAATATCAATCGATTGATAGAAAGAGTGATTTTATATGAACATATGGCTAAAGTTAAGGAAAACAGCTGCAATTACACTATGTGAATTACTTGCAATTGCTACAATTTTTACAGGCTGTGCCTCCACTGATTTATCCGGCACTGAAGGAGCCGGGCATGCCGCAGGAGCTGAAGTGGCAGGTGAGGATTCTTCCGGTGCTTTAGGCAGCAAGGATAAAGTGGATGGGCCACAGGAGGATCTTGTAAACAACAATTCTTACGTTTCCCTTGATGCGATTCCTGCATATGATGGCAAGGCATATGTGGCTGTCAACAATAATGAGCCTTTTTTTACGGACAGCGATATGACTACCACTGCTTTTGAAAATTACAGTGATTTGGATTCACTTGGCAGATGCGGCGTGGCTTATGCCAATATCTGCAGGGATATCATGCCGACTGAGCAGCGTGGCAAGATAGGCATGATAAAGCCATCAGGCTGGCATACGGTGAAGTATGATGTGATAAAGGACAGGTATTTATATAATCGCTGTCATCTTATTGGCTATCAGCTTGCTGGGGAGAATGCCAATCCAAAGAACCTTATTACCGGTACGAGATACCTGAATGTGGAGGGCATGCTTCCGTTTGAGAATCTGGTAGCGGATTATGTAAACAATACAGGAAATCATGTACTTTACAGAGTGACTCCGATGTTCTCGGGCAGCAATCTAGTTGCAAACGGCGTTCTCATAGAGGCAAAGTCGGTTGAGGATAACGGTGGCGGCATACTTTTTAATGTCTATTGCTATAATGTGCAGCCCGGAGTCGGAATAAACTATGAGAATGGTGACAGCTGGCTGGATGGCACCACTCCGCAGAAGCAGAGCGCTCAGACGGATACACCGCAGAATGAAGGTTCGCAGAGCAGCGCTGGAAGCGGGGCAGGAGAATCCGGCTCTTCAGGCAGTACAACAGGAAGTGCATCATCAGGTTCAGACAGCTCAGCAGCAGAAAATAGCGCTGCAGATTCCTCAAACAGCGAGACTATGGTTCATATCACAGCAACCGGCAAGAAATATCACCGTGCTGGCTGTCGGACCTTGAAAAAGAGTGACACAGAGGTAACGCTTGATGAAGCAAAATCCATGGGCTTGTCACCGTGCGGAATTTGCAATCCACCACAGTAGATGTGCATTAGCATTTGCAAGCCACGACACCGCCAGGGTACACGCATATGCATTTGATTGAGCGAATAGCGAAGCCGCTTAGATACTGTAGGATTATGCATATGAAGCACAGAAATGACTTGCCATGGAGGGCAAGTCAAGGAGAACCGCGCCATGGAAGGCGCGGTTCGACGGTTTCGTCAAGCATAGAAGCGCAAAAAGCATAATCCGTACAGTATCTTAGCGGCAAAGCGTAGCGAAAGCAAAGCATATGCGTGCGCCCTAGCGGTGCCGTGGCTTGCAGTCCTTATAATTGCCATAAACCCTTGACGATTGCAAAACCGAAAAGTATAATAGAATAGCTAATGAATTCAATATTTTAATATAGATGGAGGAAACCAAATGGCACTGAGCAAAAAGCCGGTCAACGGCATGAAGGATATACTACCTGCAGAGATGGAAATCCGTGATTATGTGACAAGTGTGATCAAGGATACATACAGAAGCTTCGGATTTACACCGATAGAGACACCATGCATGGAGAATATAGCAAATCTCACAAGCAAGCAGGGCGGAGAAAATGAGAAGCTGATCTTCAAGGTAATGAAGAGAGGCGAGAAGCTGAATCTGGAGACAGCAAAGGAAGAGTCGGATGTAGTAGACTTTGGAATGCGCTATGACCTTACAGTGCCACTTTCAAGATATTATTCAAACAATGCCAACAACCTGCCATCGCCGTTTAAGGCACTTCAGATGGGCAGTGTGTGGAGAGCAGACAGACCTCAGAGAGGCCGCTACAGACAGTTTACACAGTGTGATATAGATATACTCGGAGAGCCAAGCAATCTGGCAGAGATAGAGCTGATTACAGCAACCACTACCACAATCGGCAGACTCGGCTTCGAGAACTTTGAGATAAGAATCAACGAGAGAAGAATCCTAAAGGCAATGGCTGCTTACAGTGGTTTCGCTGAGGCGGATTACGACAGCGTATTTATTACACTCGATAAGATGGACAAGATAGGAGTGGAAGGCGTTGCAAGTGAGCTTGCACAGGATGGCTACCCACAGGAAAATATTGACAAATATCTTGATTTGTTTAAGCTTTTGGAGCAGACAAGGGATGTCACTGAGGGTGTAAATATACTTTCAGAAAAGCTTGGTGAATATTTAGACGAAGAAGTGGTTACAAATATGACAGAGATAGCTACGGCCGTTAATGCCACAAAGGGAGCAAAGTTTGAGCTCGTATTTGACCCTACACTTGTTCGTGGAATGAGCTACTACACAGGAACTATTTTTGAGATATCAATGCCTGAGCTTGGCGCAGCCTGTGGCGGTGGCGGACGATATGACAAGATGATTGGAAAGTTCACCGGAAATGATGTACCGGCCTGTGGTTTTTCAATCGGTTTTGAGAGAATTATCCTGCTTCTCATGGAGAGTGGCTTCAAGATTCCTGAGAGTCCAAAGAAGGTGGCTTATCTGGTTGAGAAGAAATATCCGGCAGACAAACTTGTTGATGTCATGAACCAGGCAAAAGACGCAAGAGCAAACGGACAGCAGGTGCTTGTTGTGCGTATGAACAAGAACAAGAAATTCCAGAAGGAGCAGCTTATGAAAGAGGGCTACGAGGAGTTTGTTGAGTTCTTTAACAGATAGGAATCTGATAAGCAGCAGATTAGCTGTGCAGCAGCGGTACCAAACAGATATTAGAATAAATATATAGTAGAAATATAAGGAGCATAAAATGGCAGAATCAATGCAGGGCTTACATAGAAGCCATAGATGTACAGAGGTATCAAATGCCAATATCGGTGAGAAGGTCACCGTGATGGGCTGGGTACAGAAGAGAAGAAATTTAGGAAGTCTCATTTTCGTAGATTTAAGAGACAGAAGCGGAATACTTCAGATTGTATTCGGCGAGGAAAATGTAGGTGCAGAGGGCTTTGAAAAGGCAGGCACCTTAAGAAGTGAGTTCGTCATCGCAGTTGAGGGAACTGTCCAGAAGAGAACAGCTGCTGTCAATGAGAACTTAAAGACAGGTGATATCGAGGTTATCGCTACATCAATCAGAGTGCTTTCAGAGGCACAGACACCTCCATTCCAGATTGAGGAGAATTCAAAGACCAGCGAAGACATCAGACTTAAATATCGTTATCTGGATCTTCGACGCCCTGATATCCAGAGAAATCTCATGCTCAGAAGCAATGTGCTTCGAGTGATGCGTGACTTTATGGCAAACGAGGGATTTTTGGAGATAGAGACACCAATCCTTTGCAAGTCTACACCAGAGGGTGCCAGAGATTATCTCGTGCCAAGCCGTATACACCACGGACATTTTTATGCGCTTCCTCAGTCACCACAGCTCTTTAAGCAGCTTCTGATGGCTTCAGGATATGACAGATATTTCCAGATTGCACGATGCTTCCGTGACGAGGATCTGCGTGCAGACAGACAGCCTGAGTTTACACAGGCAGATATGGAGCTTTCATTCGTAGATATCGATGATGTAATCGAGGTAAATGAGAGACTGTTAAAGCACCTTTTTAAAGAGGTCATAAATGTGGATGTTGAGATTCCGTTTAAGCGTATGCCTTGGCAGGAGGCTATGGACAGATTTGGTTCTGACAAGCCTGATACACGCTTTGGTATGGAGCTTTGCGATGTTTCGGAAGTGGTAAAGGACTGTGGCTTTGGAGTATTCACAGGAGCTCTTGAAAACGGTGGCTCTGTCCGTGGTATCAATGTAGAGGGACAGGCAAAGATGCCTCGTAAGAAGATTGACAAGCTTGTAGAGCACGCAAAGGGCTGTGGAGCAAAGGGACTTGCTTATCTGTGCATCAATGAGGATGGCACATACAAGTCATCATTTGCCAAGTTTATGACAGAAGCTGAGCTTGATGCACTTGTTGCAAAGATGAACGGAAAGCCGGGAGATTTACTCCTTTTCGCAGCAGACAAGAATAAAATCGTATGGAATGTACTTGGAGCGCTTCGTCTCATGCTCGGAGCTGAGCTTGGCCTGATTGATGAGAACAAGTACAATTTCCTCTGGGTAACAGAGTTCCCACTCCTTGAGTGGTCTGATGAGGAAAACAGATTTATGGCAATGCATCATCCATTCACTATGCCTATGGAGGAGGATTGGGACAAGATAGACTCAGATCCGGGCGCAGTTCGTGCAAAGGCATATGATATCGTACTCAATGGTACAGAGCTCGGTGGAGGCTCAGTGCGTATCCATCAGGATGACATTCAGGAGAAGATGTTTGAGGTGCTTGGCTTCACAAAGGAGCGTGCACATGAGCAGTTTGGATTCCTGCTTGATGCATTCTCATATGGTGTACCGCCACACGCAGGACTTGCCTTCGGTGTTGACCGTATCTGCATGCATATGCTGCATACAGACAATATCAAGGAGGTTATTGCATTCCCTAAGGTAAAGGACGCTTCGGACCTCATGTCAGAGGCACCCGGAACTGTAGATCCAAAGCAGCTTGAGGAGCTTGGAATAGCTGTAGCTGCAGAGGAAGATGAGGAATAACACTATAATATGAATTTGAAAAAAAATATTTTCAATGCGATTACCATAATACTGCTCGCCGCACTTATTGCGGGGGCAGTATTGCTTAATAACAGGATAAAAAAGCTCGAGACACAGATGTCATACACCTCAGACAACACATCGGTGATACTTTCTGATGTGCAGACCATGCAGGATGATATCAAGTCCACTCTTGAGGAGGAGGCCAGCCTCATAACAGACTGGGATATTTCCTTAAAAAGTGCAGATTTTACCGATATGACATACACAGTCTCTGTCTCGGTGGTGCCAAAGGAGTACACAGAGGATACAAAAACCAGTGTATTTTTCGGTACAAACGAGATACCGCTCGAGCTAAACGGCATCAAGTATACGGGTGAGGCCACCCTTCCACTGTCTGAGGACTATGCAGGCAATGTGACATTTCTGTTTGTTGACGGAAATAAGAGAAGCACAGAGGTGCTCGATGAGTTTAAAGGTGTGACATCAGTGTTCAAAAATGTAGCATCCGGCATACTTGCCAATAAACCAACCTTTGACAATGGCAGCATAAAGCTTGGCACAGATGTAGATGTAGCGGTCATGGGAAATGATTACTTTGACTTTAACAGTGTGCAGCTCGTAGTTGCAAGCTCAGATACAGAGCTAAAGACATACGATATCCGACAGCTGTTGGCAGAAAACGGCACAGACAGTGCAGACTCTGCAGACACAGACTCCATCACATCCGCCTTAAGCCGGAAGGATGATGCCAAAAAAGATGGCTCAAAGAATGACACGGAAAATGATACCTCTGATGCCTCAAAAGAGGACGACGGTAAGCTCCATAGCCTCGAAGGCACAGTCAAAATCGAAGACTTAATCCCTGTCACAGCCGCAAGCAATATCAAAATATATGTCAAAGCAGTATCGGCACAGGGCTACACCTTCACATATGACCTGTTCGATGGTATCGTAAATCAGGACATCACAGACTTTGAAACTACAGCCGACATATCCGGCGGCGACTACACAGTAACCGACCCGGCCGGCAGCAAATATGAACCGTAAATATGATATAAGCGTAATTATTTAAAATCAGTTTTTCTTGTGTTTTCAAGGCGGCTCAGAATATTTATAAACAATATATAACTATTAAATAAGCTCATTTCGCATAAGTGAAATGAGCTTTAAATTTTAAGAAGAAAAAAGTGCCGGACAAAATTTCACACCAGTGAAATAAGTCCGGCACTGCCAGAATGCAAGGTAGCAAAGCGCCTCGCTCGTAAACCTGAATTAGCCGGAGAGCATACAGTGTGTTCCGAAGAAAAATGTGAACTGCCGCGGAGTTCCATAAATTAAAGAAGAAAGAAAACATAAATAAAATCGTAACCTGCCCGGACAAACAACCGCGGCTGACTTCACATTTTTCTGAGGAATATACTGTGTGCTATGCCGGCAGCCTCACAAACTAAAAAGCGAGGCGCCCACCACACCTATCATATGATGAGCTGCGCCTCACCCTTCTTTTTTGCTGAGTGGCAGCGTAAATATAAACTCAGTTCCCACACCCTCAGTACTTATCACATTTATATTCTCACCATGCGCCTGCACGATTTCTTTAACTATAGACAGGCCAAGTCCCGTACCGCGCTTATCCTTTCCGCGGGATAAATCACTCTTGTAGAAGCGCTCCCAGATCTTTGAAAGGCTGTCCTTTGGTATACCGATACCGTGATCCTTTACTGATATAAACACTTTTTCATTTCTGATACTCGTCTCAATTTTGATACTCGAATCATTATTTGAAAACTTCACAGCGTTGTCAATCAGGTTGTAAAGAATCTGCTGGATTTTGACCATATCACCGCGCACGAAAAGCTCTTTTCCGGTGAGCAGCAGGTCAAAGCTTAAGCCCTTTTCACTGCATTTACCCTCGAAGGTAAGGATTGTCGTGCGGATCATTGTATTGATGTCAAAATCAGCAATATCCAGGTGTATGCCGTGATGACCGAACTGGTTCAGATCGATAAGACTCTTGGTGAGCTTATTAAGCCTCTCGGTCTCAAAAAGTATGATATTTAAATATTTATCCTGCATCTCAACAGGTATGGTTCCGTCCAGCATAGCCTCCACGTAGCCCTTTATCGAGGTAAGAGGGGAGCGGAAGTCGTGTGACACGTTGGAAACAAACTTGCGCTGATCCTCCTCAAGCGTATCTAGCTCCGTTGCCATGTAGTTGAGTGTGTTTGCCAGATAGCCGATTTCGTCATTGGAATGTACATCAATCTGGGCGGTGAAATCACCCTTTGCATATTTCTTTGCAGTCTTTGTGATTCGTGTGATTGGCTGGTAAATAGAGCGGCTCAGCATGACAAGCAGAATAAATGCCACTGCAAAAATGAGCGCTACAGTGTAAAAGGAGATATTCATAAAACCGTTTACACCTGCCGTGATATGGCTCATTGTCTTGTGAATGACTATGTAGCCGATATTCTGGTACGAGACATTTACCGGGGAAAATACGGACAGCATCTTATGCTTGAAGGAGCCGTAAAAATCTCCAATCATATAGTTGTCGCTGCCAAAATCGGTGACATCAAAGCCATTTATCACTACAGGCTTAGAACTGTCATTTTGGATATCAATGCCTATTGACGGATCATCTGAGTCCATGAGCAGCTCACCGTCAGGGCTGACCACCCATACCTCGGCATCCATATAGTCGGCTACGATTTTCATGTGATTCTGGAAATCGCTTAGCGACATGGATGAGCCAAAGTATTCGGCGGCGTAATCACCTGCAATGATGGATGCTTCCCTGTAGAGATTGGAAGCCTCCTGCTTTTCGATATAGTCTGTGGTGAGATGCTGTGTAAAGGTGCATATAATGAAAAAAGCGATGACACCGTAAATCAGATAGCTGATTAACAGCTTAGTGTAGATGGTGTGCTTCATTATTATTTTACCTCAAACTTGTATCCGATGCCCCAGACAGTTGCGATGCGCCAGGTTGGCTTGTCCTTGATTTTCTCTCGGAGACGCTTTACATGCACATCGACAGTGCGTGTGTCGCCGACATATTCATAGCCCCATATGTTGTCCAGAAGCTGCTCCCTCGTAAATACCTGATTTGGAGATGAGGCAAGAAAATATAAAAGCTCAAGCTCCTTTGGCGGCATATCAATCTGCTGTCCGTCATAAGTGACAGAGTAGTTGGACAGATTTACAATAAGCCCCGGGTACTCCACACACTTGATATCTACGGAAGCATAGGCCTCCGGCTTTGCAGGCTGGAAGCGTCTGAGCACGGCCTTGACTCTTGCCACAAGCTCCTTTGAGTCAAAGGGCTTGAGTATATAGTCGTCGGCGCCAAGCTCCAGGCCTAAAACCTTGTCAAATACCTCGCCCTTTGCGGAGAGCATGATAATCGGCACATCGGACTTTGCACGTATCTCACGGCATACCTGATAGCCGTCTATGCCCGGAAGCATGAGGTCCAAAAGAAGCATGTTTGGCTTGTAGTGCTCAAACGCGATAAGAGCCTGCTCACCGTCATTTACGATTTTGGTGTCATAGCATTCCTTGGTCAGATATAGAGATATAAGCTCTGCTATATTGTTGTCGTCGTCTACTATCAGTATTTTCTGTTTAACAGCCATTTCTAATCTCCTTCTTAAAAATTATTTATATTCCGTAAAAGTACATTGTCGTTATTTAAAGGTTGCGATGGTTACTCCGGCATCGCCCTCACCAAACTCACCGAGATGGTATTCCGCAATAGTTTTTGTCCTCTTCAAAAGTCCATGCACAGCCTTTCGCAGTGCACCGGTGCCTTTTCCGTGGACAATGCGCACTGATGAAAGATGAGCGATATATGCGTCGTCTAAGTATTTATCCAAGAGAGCAAGCGCCTCATCCGTAGTCTTTCCTATCAGGTTGATTTCTGATGAAACTGACAGCGATTTGCTCATCTTTATCTTGCTTCCGCTGCCGCCGTACTTCTTGGCAGGAGAGACTTCGTCGTTTAAGAGCACGAGGTCATTAATATTAACCAGCGAGCGCAGTATACCCATCTGCACATACAAATCGCCCTTGGCGTTTGGCAGAGTGTGGACAGTTCCCTTCAGATTGAGGGAGAGCACAAGCACAGAATCACCGATGCGCAGCTTCTTAGGCGCCTTGTGATTTGCCTTGGCAGTGTTTTTCTTGATGTCTGACAGCTTCTTTTCCTTGTCATTCATCTTGTCACGAAGGGCAGAGCGCTCCTTTTCCATCTGGCTCATAGGAGCCTGCCCCTGTCCGTATTTGTTGAAATTGCGGATGGTTTTGTCGGCAAGTTCCTTTGCATCCTGCAGTATCTTGTAGGCTTCCTCATTTGCCTCGCGTAAAATCTTGTCTTTGCTCTTGTCTATGCGCTCGTTTTTATCTTCGAGCTGTTTCTTGAGCTTTTCAATCTCGGCCTTGTAGCTGTTGATTTCAAGCTGTTCCTTTTCGATGGTTTGTCGCTGTGACTCGAGGCTTGCAATCAGATCCTCAAAATCAAGGTCGTTATCATTAATCCTGCTTTTTGCATCCTCGATGATGTTTTCGTCCAGACCAAGCTTTGATGAGATCGCAAATGCGTTACTCTTTCCAGGAATACCGATTAACAGGCGGTAGGTAGGGCTTAAAGTCTCCACGTTGAACTCACAGCAGGCATTTTCCACACCGTCTGTGGAAAGCGCATATACCTTCAGCTCACTGTAGTGTGTGGTGGCCATGGTGATGGCGCCATACCGGTGCAGTCTGTTTAAAATTGAGATGGCAAGTGCCGCACCCTCTGTCGGGTCGGTTCCCGAGCAGAGCTCATCGAACAGGCAAAGGCTTCTGTCGTCAGCTTTTTCAAGAATTTTTACGATATTGGTCATGTGAGACGAGAAGGTACTGAGACTTTGCTCAATACTCTGCTCATCGCCTATATCCGCAAAGACGTCCTCAAAGATGGCGAGCTTTGACCTGTCAGCCGCAGGAATGTGAAGACCTGCCTGACCCATGAGAGTCAAAAGTCCGACAGTCTTTAGTGAAACTGTTTTACCGCCGGTGTTTGGTCCGGTGATGATAAGCTGCTTATATTCCTCGCCGAGCCGTACATCTATAGGGACCACCTTTTTAGCATCCAAAAGCGGATGACGGCCCTTTCTGATATTGATATGCCCCTCGGTGTTGAACTCAGGTGCCACACCGTTATATGATTTAGCCAGATTTGCCTTTGCAAAAATGAAGTCAAGCTCTGAAAGAATCTCATAGTCCTGCTCCAAAGCAGCCGCATTCATGGCAACCTTGTCGCTGAGCGCTGCAAGGATTTTTTCAATCTCCTCCTGCTCCTTTATGAAAAGCTCCTTGAGCTCATTATTCAAATTGACGACAGCCATCGGCTCGATAAAAAGGGTAGAGCCGGTAGATGACTGGTCGTGCATCATGCCGGGTACATTGCCCTTAGCCTCAGCCTTTACGGGCAGACAATATCTACCGTCGCGCATGGTCACAACCGCATCCTGCAGATATGTCCTCGTTGTGCTGTTGTTCATGAGCTTGGTGAGCTGCGCATGGATTCTGTCATTCATGCCGCGTATGCTCTTTCTTATCTTAAAAAGCTCAGGACTTGCATCATCGGCAATCTCTTCCTCAGATAAAATGCACCTCTTAATCTCATCGCAAAGAGCAGAAACCGGTTCAATCCCTGCAAACAGACCGGAGAGAGAATCCTGCTTCTCATTATCCATGGCGCTTCTGCCATAAGCCTTCACGCGCTTTGCAACCTCCAAAAGACTGCAGATGCGAAGAAGCTCGGTCGTATTCAGAGCTCCGCCGATATCGAGTCTCTTTAGGGAAGCGTGTACATTGTGTATGCCAACGAAGGACACTCCGCTGTCTTTGTACAGGCGGCTTAGTGCATCGGCAGTGGTGGTCTGCAGATGTCTGATTTCGTATAAATCGGTGATAGGCTCAAGCGAAAGACACCGCTTCTTTGTCTCATCACATGCTGCGTAGCTGCTTAGCATGGTGAGGATTTTGTTATATTCCAATGTTTTGTAAACTTTTTTATTCATTTCTATATCCTTATATTTCGGTAGTTGAATATTAAATTCATATTTACTGTATAGCTTATCATATCTGTCTCTTATACACATCTGACGCTGCCGACGATCTTACGCGTGTAG
>ENA-OYZL01000227-OYZL01000227.1-human-gut-metagenome-genome-assembly--contig:-NODE-227-length-26961-cov-9.791422_pt1 | contig 26961 bp, 20 predicted proteins | sample MGYA00243292_ERZ653479 | MGnify/ENA primary metagenome ERZ653479 (study PRJEB26926, sample SAMN06165116) | human gut metagenome | biome: ENVO:00009003; feature: ENVO:2100002; material: ENVO:00002003... | reverse complement strand
CGTCGGCAGCTCAGATGTGTATAAGAGACAGGTTATATATGTATATAGGAACACAGGATTTATTAAAACAATACGATGCTTATTTATTGGAACATGGATATCAAATAGAAGAACTTGTTAATCTTGCAAGTGATGCATTACTCAATCATTTCACAAAATATAATAGATTTGCGATTCTTATTGGACCAGGTAATAATGGTGCAGATGGTTATTCTTTAGGATTAAAACTAGAAAAACTAAGAAAGCATGTCATTTATTATTATAGTGGAGATATAGGAAAGGTATCACAGGCCAATCGTTATTATCGTGATCAATGTGAAGAGAATCATTTGATCTATGTAGATGAAGATAATATTAATACAATTAATTGGAATGATTATGATTGTATTGTAGATGGGTTATTTGGATTTGGCTTAAATAGTGCACCTAGAGGGATGTATAAAATCATTATAGAATCAATTATGAATCATTATAATGGAACTATTGGGGCAATTGATATTCCTACAGGACTTGATTGTAATACAGGTAAAGCCTACGATGGTGCTTTAAAGGCTGACTTTACAGTCACCTTAACTGCTTTAAAACAAGGATTCTTAGATCCTCGTTCATTAGAATATACAGGTAAAGTCATTCTAGAAACATTAGCTGTTAAGGATTGTTTTAAAGAAGCAGGGTTATTTGAATATGTAGGAGAGGACTACGCAAAGGAACATTTAAGAAAACGAGTTTATAATGGTTATAAGAATATTTATGGTGTAGATGGCTTAATTGTAGGGAGTAATCAATATACAGGTGCACCATTACTTGCCACTAAAGCAGCCTATTATACAGGTGCAGGTATAGTAAAGACTATTACTTCAGAAAAAGTCACATCTCTTTTACCTCTTTATATACCTGAAGCGATTCCTGTATTAAGACCACAGATCTTCCGTTATGATGATTTTGATGGCTATGATGCATTATTAGTAGGATGTGGATTAGGTCTAGAGGAAAGAGCTTTTAGAGCTGTAATAGATATTATGACTGCTTCTATCTGTCCGCTTGTAATTGATGCAGATGCACTTACAATTCTATCTAGAAATATGCACTTACTAGAAAAACAAGACCGTTCAGTGATCCTTACGCCACATATTGGTGAATTCAAACGTTTATGTCATGTAGAAGACTATCCTGACTTAATGCTTGCCGCACAAAGTTTTGCATCACAATATCATTGCATACTTGTCTTAAAAGGACCTCATACTATTGTGACTGATGGCAAATCATCTTATCGTATTGCATCTGGTAATAAGGCGATGGCAGTAGGTGGTATGGGTGATACACTTGCAGGTATTATTACTTCATTATTAGGACAGGGTTATGAACCACTGGAAGCAGCAATACTAGGTGTTTATATTCATGGACGTGCTGGAGATGAAGTTGCAAAGCAGGCATATACAGTTATACCTGAAAAACTTATTGAAGAAATTCCTCATACAATGGCACTGCTTATTGGTGAAATAGAAAAATAGCTGGAATAATCCAGCTATTTTTTTAGTCTGATAATAGAAATATTACGATTTTTAGTATGTGTCTTACGATAACTGAAGAATAAGTCATCATTCTCCATTGTACAATAAGGACTGACTTCAATATGCTCCTCTAATACATCACAATTTAATAATTGTTGCTTGATGAGTCCTTTTGAATTAAGAAGATAATGTGTCTCATCTTTTTTAGTATAGAAAGATGATGTATCAAAGCTCATCTTCTTTACACAATCAATAATATCATCCATGGCTTCAAAGTTTCGTGCTTCAATAGAAGGTCCTACATAAGCATATATAGTACTAGGGTCACAGCCTTCATCTTCAATTAAGTGACGTGTCACCTTACCTACAATCTCAGTCACTGTTCCTTTCCATCCTGAGTGAATGGCAGCAATTAAATGCTGGTTCTCACAATATAAGAGAACAGGACAGCAGTCTGCATGGAAAGTAAATAGAGTCAAGTCTGTATCTCTAGTATATAATGCATCAAAACCTAAATAAGCATCCTTCTGACTATAAATCCCCTTACCACCATCTTTTTTATTCACACTTAAATAATGTGTTGTATGACGCTGTAAAGGTGCAACCATATGATCAAGATCTGTACCAAGCATTTTGGCTAGTTCTTTACGGTTTTCTAGTACCTGCTTGTCATCTATTCCATTATAACTCATATTAAATAGCTTTCCATCAATATGAGCTGGTACAGTATAGCCTTCTACTATATCATTATTAAACTTCCAAGGTATTAATTTCATCTTGCATCCTCCACTTTCTCTAACTCATCATAGAAAGAATCATCAGGATCAATATAAATAGTCTTATAATGTCCTAAAAGAACTAAACCTGGCTTATTTGTATGAGGCTTCTTTAAGTTTTTTACTAAACAATAATTCACTGGAACACTTGAACTATATTTACCCTTAGAAAAATATGCTGCAATATTTGCGGCGAGTCTCATTGTATACTCATCCAAGTTTTCTGCATGCACAATAATATGGGAACCAGGCATATCCTTCACATGGAACCACATATCATTACGTGATGCCATTTTAAATGTTAGATAATCATTCTGTAAGTTATTCTTACCTACATAAATAATAATACCATCACGTGTACGATAAACATCATAATGAGGATGTGTTTTCTTCTTTAACTTCTTTACATTCTTCTTACGAATATAACCCATGTTTTCAAGTTCTTCCTTGATTTCCATAGCATCGTAATAATCCGCATTATCCATCAAGGTATTTAAAGTATCAAAGTAATTGATTTCTTCTTTTGTCTTTTCAATCTGTTCCTCTAGAACCTTTAAAGAATTCTTTGCCTTCTGATACTTATTATAATAATGATTCGCGTTTGTTTTGCCATCAAAACGCTCATCTAATTCAATTGTCATCTTTGTGCCATCATAATAGTTATCTACAGTCACTTCTTTCATCCCTTTTTGAATAAGATGTAAAGAAGCATACAATAAATCACCCTTAATACGATATTCATCACTATTATGAGAATCAAATAAAGTCTTTTCTAGTTTATCTAGCTTATTGACATTCTTTGTATATTCTTTCTGAATAAAATGAAGAATATCAGAAGTCTGCTGTTTAATACGATCCTTCTGATCAATAAATTGATAATAAGCATCTAATCCATCAAAAAGAGAATACTGATCTATCTTCTTTCCAAAACAATGTAAAGGAATCACATGATACTTTTCTTTATCATCTCTAGTAATATAGAGTTCTTTACTCTCTTTGATTTCATTCATAATAGTTTTGAAATCTTCACCCTGTTCCATTCTTGAAGCTATTTCCTCAGCTAAATCCTTAGAGAATCCTTCAAACTCTTTCACAAGATTTGTTGTTTCAGGTCTATTTTCAAAAGGATTCTTCTTCTCAAGTAGAGGAGGGTAGCTATAAGTAATCCCCGGCTGCATAATACGTATACTATCACTTGGCGATACTCTCTTTAAACATTCTAGTATCTTATCTTCTTTATTAGTAAGAATAAAGTTAGAATGCTTACCCATGATTTCTATATAGAGATGGTACTCTACAAGATCCTTGAATTCATTTCTACCTCTTAAAGTAATCTTTAATATACGGTCAAGCCCTACCTGTTCAATACGCTCAATAAACGAACCTTCAATATGTTTTCTTAAAAACATTGTGAGAGCGTTAGGAAAATCAGGTGTAGGATAATTTAATTGTGTTAACTGAACACGTGCGTACATTGGATGAATAGAAACAAGAAGTTTCTTATTCTCATTCTGTGCACGAACAGTCATTAATAATTCGTATTTCGATATCTGATATAATTTTGAAATACGTCCTGTCACAATTGTTTCATTTAATAATTCTGTAACACGTGACAATACAATTCCATCAAATGCCATATTCATCACCCGACTTAGTATAACACATTTAAAAGTGTTTGACATCACTGTTTTATTCATGTAGGATTACTTAAAAAGGGGATGTAGATAAGTGAAAAGAGGCCTTCTAATTATCCTGAGTGGACCTAGCGGCGTAGGCAAAGGAACAGTCAGAGAACAACTATTTAAAGAAGAATCATTAAACCTTGCATATTCTATTTCAATGACTACACGTTATAAGAGACCTGGCGAAAAAGAAGGGATCGATTATTTCTTTGTAGACGTTGATACATTCAAGAAAAAGATTGAGCAGGGTGAATTACTAGAATACGCACAGTTTGTAGGTAATTATTATGGAACACCTAAAGCCTATGTAGATCAGCTATTAGATGAAGGTAAGAATGTTGTATTAGAGATTGAAGTACAGGGTGCACTTCAGGTTATGAAGAAAGTACCAGATGCTCTTACAATCTTCTTAGTACCACCTTCAATGGAAGAATTAGAAAAACGTATTCGTGGACGTAGAACAGAAGCTGAAGATGTTATTAAAGAACGTCTTGATAAAGCAAGAAGAGAAATTGCGACAAAAGATCAGTATAAGCATGTAGTGGTGAACGATGATGTTATGCATGCGAAAGATGATATTGTCAAGATTATCGAAGAGAACATGAAGTAGCCATCTGGCTGCTTTTTCTTTTTTAGGAGGTGATTTTATGTTTAAAGTAGAAGTACTTATAGAACATCCTGTTCAGGCATTAGACCGTTGCTTTTCTTATTTATCTAAGAAACCTATTTTGACAGGAATACGTGTTCAAGTGCCTTTTAATCATCGACAGGTTGTTGGTTATGTATTATCTGTAGAAGAAGTTGATTTAACCCAAAAAGAATTAGAAGAAAGAGATGGCTTTAAGTATTCTTATATTTATTCAGTCATCGATGAAGCTCCTCTATTAAATAATGAACTCATTACACTGGCTCATCGTATGTCAAAGATGACAATATGCCCACTTATTGCCTGTTTCCAAGCTATGCTTCCTGGCACTTTAAAGCCATCTACTCATAAGATGGTTGGTATTAAAACAATTACATGTGTAAGAGTCATTAATACTGGAACACCTAAAACAACTAAACAGCAAGAAGCATTCCGTTTATTAGTAGAAAAGGGAGAAATGTTTCTTAAGGATATCCCTTATTCTAGAAGTGTCATTACTTCTCTAGAAAAGCAGGGTCTTGTTGAAGTATATAATAAAGAAGTACAGCGTGATCCTTATGCAGCTAATAACTTAAAGATTAATAATAAGATTACTTTAACCCCACTTCAAACAAGTGTTGTAGAAGGTGTATTAGAAACATCTCAAATGATTTCACTCATTCATGGTGTGACTGGTTCAGGTAAAACAGAAGTCTATATTGCCTTAACTAAAAAGATGTTAGAAGAAAATAAGACAGTATTGATGCTTGTACCTGAAATATCTCTTACACCAATGATGGAACGTGTCTTTAAAGAACGTTTTCATGATGAAGTTGCAATTATCCATTCACGTTTATCTCAAGGTGAAAAGTATGATGAATATCGTCGTATTAAAAAAGGTGAAGCCCGTATTGTAGTGGGGGCTCGTTCTGCAATTTTTGCGCCTGTAGAAAATCTTGGTCTTATTATTATGGATGAAGAACATGATATGAGCTATAAGCAGGATAATACACCACGCTATCATACTCTATCTATTGCGAAGATGCGTGCAGAGAAAAATCATGCAAAGATTGTCTTAGGTAGTGCGACACCTTCAGTAGAAACATATGCCCGTGCTAAAAAGGGAATATATAGCCTATTTGAGATGAAACAAAGAATTAATGGTAAACCTCTCCCTTATTGTGAGGTTGTAGATATGGGCAATGAATCCCGTTCAGGTAACTATTCACTTATGTCTAGAAGAATGAAACAGAGATTACAAGAAACGCTGGATAAAAAAGAACAGGCAATGATTCTCTTAAATAAGAGAGGTTATGCATCTTTTATTAAATGTGAATCATGTAATGAACCAATACGCTGTCCTCATTGTGATGTCACACTTACTTATCATAAAGCTGAAAATAGACTCAAATGTCATTTGTGTGAATATTTTATTCCTACACCTCGTACTTGTCCAAACTGTGGAAGTACGCATCTTAAAAAGATTGGTTATGGAACACAGAAAATAGAAGAAGAATTAAAAAAACAGTATCCTGAAGCACATATCATTCGCTTTGACTTTGATACAACACGTAATAAGAATACCCATTTAAAACTCTTAAAAGATTTTGAAGAACATAAAGCAGATATTATGCTAGGTACACAGATGATTGCGAAAGGACTTGATTTCTCTAATGTCACATTTGTAGGTGTACTCATGGCTGATTTATCTTTAATGGTACCTGACTTTAGAGCCTCTGAACGTACATTCCAGCTACTTTGTCAGGTGGCAGGAAGAAGCGGTCGAGGAGAAAAACAGGGAACAGTTATGATCCAGACATTCAATCCAGAACATTATGCAATTAAAGCAGCAGTCAAGCAGGATTATGATGCTTTCTTTAAAGAAGAGATAGCATTTAGAAAGAAAGCCAAATATCCACCATATTGTCATTTAGTCTCTGTTATAGTACAATCACGCTCACCTAAGAATGTTCATTCTATTGCCTTAGATATCAGTCAATACTTAAAAGATCATCTAGAAAAAGTTCGTATCATTGGACCACAGTCTACCTTTAAGATGCAGGATATCTATCGTGAAAGAATTCTTATTAAATATATAGAATCGAAGCCTATCTATGAACAATTAAGTATCATTGATGACTATTATAACCGTACAAGAAAAGGAGGTGTTATTGTGGCATGCGACTTTAACCCGTATTCCACATATTAATATGAAAGAAAGAGATACAGCATTAGATATACTTATTGATTATGAAAAGAATGAAAGTTATTTAAATATTACTTTAAACCATACTCTTACAAAAGACTTCTCACCATCAGAAAGAGGACTTATTACAACATTGGTCTATGGAACTATTCAGAATCGTTTGTATTTAGAATATCAATTAGAACCACATATCCATACACGTTTAAAAGTAGTAGAAAGAATGCTTCTATTAATGAGTCTCTATCAGCATTTTTATCTAGATACACCAGATTATGCAATTGTCAATGAAGCAGTAGATATTATCAAGGAAAGAAGAAATAAAAGAGCAGGTGGCATGATTAATGCGATTCTCCATAGCTGTTTTAATCAAACAAGATCTTTAGATGATTTAGATCATGATGAACGTCTATCTATTTCTACAAGTCATCCTTTATGGATGGTTAAAATGTTGAAGGCCCAATATGGCATTAAAACAACGGAAAAGATTCTTCATGCAGATAATGAAGTACCTTTAAAAAGTGGTCGTGTGAATACTTATAAGATATCACGTGAGGAATTCTTAAAGAAATATCCAGAATTCACTCCGGGTTATTTATCACCAGATAGTGTCTTATTAAAAGAAGGTAATATCGCTCATACTGAAGCTTTTAAAGAAGGGTTAGTGACGATTCAGGATGAATCATCACAGATGGTTGCTCGTTTACTTAATCCAAATGAAGATGATCTTGTCTTAGATATGTGTGGTGCCCCTGGATCTAAAACAACTCACCTTGGCACTTTGATGAATAATAAAGGCACCCTGGATGTCTATGACCTTTATCCTCATAAAGCAAAACTCATTAAAGACAATGCCCAAAGACTTGGATTGACTAATATTCATGTGCATACTGGAGACAGTACAGACCTCTCAATATTTAATAAACAGTATACAAAAATACTTCTAGATGGACCTTGTTCTGGTCTTGGAGTACTCTCTAGAAAGCCTGAAATTAAGTACCATGACTCTAGTGCAATGGATGAAATCATTCCTATTCAAGCAAAATTACTAGAAAATGCATATTCTTTATGTATAAAAGGTGGTAATATAGTGTATAGTACGTGCACTATAAATAAAAAAGAAAACGAAAAACAGATTGAAAAATTCATAAAGAAGCATCCCGATATGCATGTGGTAGAAGAACGTACTATACTTCCATATGAATATCATAGTGATGGCTTTTATATGTGTCTGTTAGAAAAGGATGTATGATGAAATCAATTTATGACTTAACACTCGAACAATTAAAAGAAGAACTAAAAGCACTTGGACAAAAACCATTCCGTGCCAAGCAGATTTATGAATGGATTTATGTAAAGAATGTCTATGATTTTCATCAGATGACAAATCTTTCTAAAGAATTTCAAGAAACACTTTCCAATCATTTCAGTGATGCACTTTTAACTATTAAAGAAAAACAGGTTGCTCGTGATGGAACAACTAAATATCTTCTAGAATTAGAAGATGGAGGACTCATTGAAACAGTATTAATGATTCAGACTTATGGTCGTTCATTATGTGTTACAAGCCAGTTAGGCTGTAATATGGGCTGTTCATTTTGTGCATCTGGATTATTAAAGAAACAGCGTAACTTAACAAGTGGTGAAATTGTGAAACAGGTCTTGACTGTTATGAATGATTTAAAGGAAAGAGTGACTCATGTAGTTGTGATGGGTACAGGTGAACCATTTGATAACTATGATGAAGTGATGAACTTTATCTATACAGTGAATGAACCTCATGGTCTAGCGATAGGTGCAAGACACCTTACTATTTCTACATGTGGTTTAATTCCTGGAATTGAACGTTTCTCTCATGAACCAATCCAGGTTAACTTAGCTATTAGCTTACATGCACCTAATGATGAAATTCGTAATGAACTCATGCCAATCAACAAACGTTACAATATGGATGACTTAAGAGATGCCATCAAGACATATATTGAACGTACAAACCGCCGTGTTACTCTTGAATATATTTTATTGAAGGATGTCAATGATGATATCAAGTATGCGCGTCAGTTAGCCCATTATCTTCGTGGATTAAATGTTTATGTGAACTTAATTCCTTATAACCCTGTTGATGAACATGGCTATAAGCAGTCTTTAGGTCATACAATTACTGCATTCAAGGATGAACTTATTCGTTTACATATTAATTGTACATTAAGAAAAGAACATGGCCGTGATATTGATGGTGCATGTGGACAGTTACGTGCAAAAAGAGAGAAAGGGGCATAATATGGTTATCTCCGCGATGACTGATATCGGAATAAAAAGATCAGTCAATCAAGATAGAGCAGTTTATAAAATCAAAGACCATGAAATCGTTGGTGTATTATGTGATGGAATGGGGGGTCATCTTGCAGGTGATGTTGCAAGTACTCTTGTAAGTAATTATATTATTGATCATTTTTTTGATCATTCACCTTTTATTAATGATGAATCTATTCATGCCTGGATTTCTTCTTTATTATTAACCGCAAATGATTTATTAAATAAAGAAAGTGATATGCATAGTGAATATGCAGGTATGGGTACGACAATTGTCATCTGTTATATGGATGGAAAGAATACCTATATTTCTCATGTAGGAGATAGTAGAGCTTATTTATATAGTGATACTTTAAAACAAATCACGACAGATGATACTTTTGTGAATGAATTACTTAAAAGAGGTATAATTAATCAAGAAGAAGCTTCTCATCATCCCAAAAGAAATGTATTAGTGCAGGCGATTGGTATTAAAGAAGCTTTACGTGTTTCTTTTTATAAGATTGAAGAAGATTATCGTGCAATATTGCTCTGTTCAGATGGATTATATAATTCACTCTCATCTCAACAGATTGAAGATATCTTAAAAGAAGATGAATCAGTCAATCATAAAACAGAAAGACTCATTCAATCAGCCAATGAATTTGGTGGATTAGATAATATTGGTGTTTTATTAATTGAGAAGGGAGAATCATAAGATGAGTGAAAAAGGACGTATTCTTGCTGACCGCTATGAATTAAAAGAATTAATTGGCCAAGGCGGTATGGCAGATGTCTATCTTGCATATGATGATATATTAAAAAGAGAAGTGGCTGTAAAAATACTTCGTTCTTCCTTGACAGGAGATCCTATTTATATTACGCGTTTCCATCGTGAAGCACGTGCGGCAGCTGCATTATGTCATCGTAATATTGTAGAAATCTATGATGTGGGTGAAGAAGATGATCTTTACTATATTGTCATGGAATATGTACGTGGTCAGACTTTAAAAGAATTAATTAATAAGCGTGGTGCACTTCATTATGTAGAAGCAGTAGACATTATGAAGCAGGTTGTATCAGCAACTGCACTCGCCCATTCTATGGGTATTGTTCATCGTGACTTAAAGCCTCAGAATATTCTTGTCACTGATTCTGGAATTGTGAAAATTGCGGATTTTGGGATTGCCTCTATCCAGTCTTTATCACAGGTGACTCAGACAGATACAATCATGGGGTCACTTCACTATCTTGCACCAGAAATCGCAAGAGGTGAAAAGGCGACACCACAAAGTGATATTTATGCATTAGGTGTTGTATTTTATGAATTATTAAGAGGAGATGTTCCTTTTAATGGAGAATCTCCAGTGAATATCGCTTTGAAACATATGCGTGATGAAATACCATCAGTACGTGAATATAATCCAGCGATTCCTCAGTCTGTAGAAAATATTATTATTAAAGCGACTGCAAAGAATACAAACAATCGTTATCAGTGTGCTGACGATATGTTAGATGATTTAGAAACTTGCTTAGAACGTTTAGATGAACCTAAATTAAGCTTTGATCAAGTGAATAATGATCCAACAATCATTGCGACTGATTCTCAGTTTTTTACTAAAACAGCACCTTTAGATCTTGAAGAAACAAAAACAGAAATAGAAGAAATTGAACCAGAAGAAGAAAAGATAAAAGAACCAATGGATAAGAAAAAAAGAATTGCGATAGGTGTGGCCATTGGCGCAGTTATCGTATGTCTTGCGATTGTAGCAGGCTTCTTCTTATTTAGTGGTAATCAAGATGGGACAATGATGGATCTAGTTGGTAAGACTGAAAAAGAAGCCAAAGCCTTATTAATTGATAAAGGTTATAAGGTGTCTGATGAAGTTGATTATGAACTGAGTGATAAGTATGAAAAAGGACTTGTTATTGCGACAGATCCAGAAGCAGGACATACCATCAATGAAGGAGATACAGTAACATTTACTATCTCTAAGGGTAAATATATTGTCATGAAGGACTATACAGGTATCTCTTACAATTCAGCTTATAATGAATTAACAAAGCTTGGCTATAAGGTTAGAAAGTATGAAAAGTCTGATGATGATTATAAAGAAGGTGTCGTTATTGGACAGTCTATTTCTGAAGGTGAAAAACAGGATCCTAATGAAAAAGGCAAAATCATTACTTTAACAGTATCTAAAGGTGTCAGCATTACTGTACCATCATTATATGGTCAGAATATCAATGCAGCGAAATCTACATTAGAAAGTCAGGGATTTACTAATGTGAAACTATCTGTATTACCATCACCTACTGATACTGCAACAATTAACTCAATGTCTATTAATACAGTTGTAAAACAGTCAGTTGCACCATATACTCAGGTAAATAGTAAAGGGACTGAGATTATCTTATATTATTATGATAAGAAACCAACCCCTGCAACCCCTACAACCCCTACAACACCAACACAACCTGACTTACCAGAAAATGATGATGACGATACAACTACAACTGAATAAGAATAGGAGATTATATGCCTAAAGGTCAGATTATAAAAGTCCTTGCAGGATTCTACTATGTCGATACAGGTAAGAAGGTTGTTAGCTGCAGGGCACGTGGTAAATTTAGAAACAGAGGTCAGAAGCCTCTCGTAGGAGACTTCTGTAGCTTCCAGGAAGAAAAAGATGGTTCTGGTTATATTCTTACACTAGAAAAAAGACATAACCAATTGGAAAGACCTCCTATCTGTAATGTAGATCAGGCACTTCTTGTATTCTCTATTGCCCAGCCAGATTTTGATCAGATGCTTCTAGATCAATTTCTCGCGATGGTTGAATATGAGAAGATTAAACCAATCATCATTATCACAAAGATAGATCTTAATAGAGAACTTATTCCTGTAATAAAAAAGAAGTACAATGCCTATGATCTTTACTTTGTATCAAGTAAAGAAAATGAAGGCATCGAAGAGATTAAACCAATCCTTAAAAACCGTGTAACAGTCGTTACAGGGCAGAGTGGGGTAGGTAAATCAAGTCTTCTCAATGCCTTAAACATTGAACTTAATATTGAAACAAATGAAATTTCTCAAGCATTAGGAAGAGGAAAACATACTACAAGACATGTTGAACTTATTCCTATGTATGGTGGCTATATTGCAGATACTCCAGGTTTTTCATCATTAGAACTTAAAATGGATCCTGTAGAACTTGCAGTCACTTATCATGATTTTAGAGAATTGTCACATCATTGTAAATTTAGAGGATGTCTTCATGATAGTGAACCACATTGTGCTGTTAAAGAAGCAGTAGAAGCAGGAGAAATTGATGAAACAAGATATGTTGATTACCTGCAGTTATTAAAGCAGGTTAAAGAAAGGAAAGATAAACGATATGGTTAAAATTGCACCTTCAGTATTATCCGCAGATTTTGCGCATCTTAAAGGAGATATTGATACAATCTATGATGGAGGAAAATCATGGATTCATTATGATGTTATGGATGGACACTTTGTCCCTAATATTTCATTTGGTTACAGCATTCTTAGTAATTTACGTGCTGTGACTGATTTATTCATTGATGTACATTTAATGATCACTGATCCAGGTCAGTATTTAGATGAATTCATCAATGCAGGTGCAGACCTCATTACATTCCATATTGAAGCTGTATCAAGCATGCAGGAAGCACGTGTACTTATTCAGCGTATTCATGATGCAGGATGTCTTGCATCAATATCTATTAAACCAGGTACTGATGTGGAAGCACTCAAACCATTCTTAGATGATTTAGATATGGTTCTTGTCATGAGTGTTGAACCAGGATTTGGCGGCCAGTCATTCAATCCTGCAGCCTTAGATAAGATCACTGAACTCAAAGAAATCAGAAATGGCAGACGTTATCTCATTGAAGTAGATGGTGGTATCAATGCGAATACAGCCAACCTATGCCGTGGGGCAGGGGCAGATGTTCTAGTGGCTGGAAGCTATGTCTTCAAAGCAGAAAATAGACAGGAAGCTATTGACTCACTCAAATGAAAATAGGCTTATATGCAAGCATGAATAATGGGGATGTCTTTAATAAAGACATCCCTTATATTGCAGTTGATGGTGGTTTAGAACATCTACATCGTCAATCAATTAAACCATTATGTGCTATTGGAGACTTTGATTCTCTAGAACATAAAGAATACTTAGAAGGATTAGAAGTACTTACTTTTCCTACTCATAAGGATGAAACAGATACAGAACTTGCGATTAGTGAGGCACTCAATAGAGGTTATGATGAAATAGATCTTTATGGTGTTATTGGTGGTCGTATTGATCATTTTTTAGGCGTACTCATCTATCTCAAACAACATCCAGATATTAAGATTACACTTTATGATGATATAAATAGAATCTATTTATTGCCTAAAGGAACACATCAAATAGACTGTACTGATTATAAGTACTTCTCATGCTTTACTGAAAAGACTTGTACTCTTACATTAAAGAATTGTGATTATCCCCTTGATGGTTATATATTGGAACCTCATGATCCACTATGTATTTCTAATCAATGTCATGGTATTCTAACAATTGAAAATAGTGAAGATTTAATATTCATTGAATCACAAAGAATAGGAGGTACATATGGAGAATAAGGGTTTTCTTGCGACTGAACCAGTAGGTAAATTACTCAGACAACTTGCCTTACCAACAGTCATTGCGCAATTAATCAACATGCTTTACAACATTGTAGACCGTATGTTTATAGGTCATATTCCTCAAACAGGTGCTCTTGCCTTAACAGGTGTTGGTGTCTGTATGCCGTTAATTATGATTGTGACAGCCTTTGCCTCATTGGTTGGTAATGGTGGTGCACCACGTGCGTCTATTTATATGGGTCAGGGTAATAATGATTATGCTGAAAAGATATTAGGTAATTGTTTTATTACGCAGATTATCGTTTCTATCGTACTTACACTTATTCTATTTTTTGGAAATCGTACCTTCTTACTTGCTTTTGGCGCAAGCAGTAATACAATTACCTATGCCGTAGATTATATGAATATCTATGCGATGGGAACACTATTTGTACAATTAACATTGGGAATGAATATGTTTATTACAGCCCAGGGATTTGCGAAAAACGGAATGATTTCAGTTATCATTGGTGCATTATGTAATGTTATCTTAGATCCTATTTTGATCTTTGGATTCAATTTAGGTGTCAAAGGTGCGGCTCTTGCGACAATCATCTCACAGGGATGTTCATGTCTCTATGTTCTTCGCTTCTTGTTTGGTAAAAAGACAAAACTTAAAATAAAAAAGAAAAACTTATCTTTAAATCACTCAGTCATCTTACCTTGTCTCGCTTTAGGTCTTTCTACTTTTGTGATGCAATCAAGTGAGAGTGTCATCCAGGTCTGCTTCAATTCTTCTTTATTAAAATATGGGGGAGATATAGCAGTAGGGGCAATGACTATATTGACTAGTGTTATGCAGTTTGCGATGCTTCCTTTACAGGGATTAGGACAGGGGGCACAACCTATTATCAGCTACAACTATGGGGCTAAGAATAGAGAACGTGTTCAAAAGACATTTAAATTATTATTAAAAGTCAGTCTAGTATTCTCAATATGTATCTGGCTTCTTATTCAGATCTTCCCACAGATGTTTGTAGGACTCTTTACAAATGCACAAGAACTCTCACTCTTTACCACTCAAGCACTTAGAATTTATATGGCAGTCGTAGGACTCTTTGGAATACAGATTGCCTGTCAGATGACATTTGTGGCTTTAGGTAATGCGAAAGCATCAGTTATTGTGGCAGTTACTAGAAAATTTATTCTTTTAATCCCACTTATTTATATTATGCCAGCATTACTTGTAGATAAGACAACAGCTGTTTATTTGGCTGAACCGGTGGCAGACATTCTTGCAATCACATTTACAGTATTATTGTTTAGAAAACAATTTAAGAAAGCTTTGGATCAAATGAACTGAGGTTTCTCAGTTCATTTTTTATAGAAATAGATTATAATGAAATAGATTGAAAGAAGGATGAATATATGAGGAATCTAGAAGATATAAAAAGAAGTGGATTTAAAATCATTGAACAAAAAAGAGAAGAATTTATGAAACAAAGTATCCTCTCTGATGAATTTTTAGATTTATTGGATAAGAATAAGAAACCATTCGATTTATTGATGTCTTATTATCGTTGTGCGGTAATGGAGATAGAAACAAAGTTCAGAGTATTAGATCAGGAGTACTCTTTAGAATATGATGGTAATCCCATTGAAAGCATCAAATCACGTATTAAATCATATGATAGTATTGCGAGAAAAGTAAGACGTAAGAATATTCCAATGACTATGGAGTCATTAGAAGAAAATATCAGAGATATTGCGGGAGTCAGAGTTGTTTGTTCATTTCCAGAAGATATTTATGAATTGGCTGATAGCTTCCTAAGACAAGATGATATTACTTTGATTGAGATGAAGGATTATATTAAAAATCCTAAACCTAGTGGTTATCGTAGTTTACACTTAATTGTGCAGGTACCAATCTTCTTGCAGAAGACAAAGAAGTATGTTTATGTAGAAGTACAGCTTCGTACTATTGCGATGGATTTCTGGGCAAGTTTGGAACATAAATTACGCTATAAGAAGAATATTCCTGAAGACGAAGCAAAGCTTATTGCTCAGGAACTTTATGACTGTTCAGTAGAAAGTGCTAAATTAGATGAACGTATGCAGAAGATACGCTCAATGATGAATAAAGGAGAATCTGAATAGATTCTTTTTTGTTGAAGGAAATGAAACTTTAATATGTTGTAAACACGGCATTTTATTTTGCCTTTGTTGTCAAACAGTATTATATATAATCAAAAAATAAGGTAATAGATACTACGCAATTATATGATAATAATCATTCAGTGGTCTTGTTGACTTATCAGCCTATCATGTGCACTCAACATCGTAACAAGGCGATAGATGATGTTTCTACAGGATATCATTGGAGAACGAGAAAATGTATTATAAAATACAGCAAGTTATTTGCATACATGCTATAATTTTACTATATTTTGAAAAAAAGATTACAGATGAGTTTTTTGAAATATATAAAAGAAGTTCGAAAACAAAGCTTATGAGTCAGACGGAATTTGCGAAAGCATTATGTGTATCATACTCAATTGTCAGTAGGCGAGGAATAGGATTATTCTGCTTTGAGCATGCTATTGATTTTAGTGACTTCAGGAATAAATTATGGATTGAGAGTGATCTGGGGATTACTTAACAGCCAGCCTTACTGTAGCAGCTAATAACATCACTCATGTAAATATGGAGGCAGTCTTTACATTGACAGATATGCTATTCAAGTCAGCTTAGTTCATTGGTTTTGAAAACGAACGGTAATATAAATTGGAGGTATAACTCATGTATCAGGATTTATCTTTTATGAATGTTCCGCTTCCAGAGGACGTTCTGAAATTAAAAATTTATGGTGATTATGCTGGAGCCCAGAAAATGATTCGTTATTTTCTAGAAGAGAAGGATATTCCACAGGCTCTTAGAAAACGTCTAGAAATCGAACAGGAAGTCATTGGCGTTATGGGTGGTAATGAGTATCCTTTTACTTATGATGAAGCATTGGAGATTATGATGATTCATCTACGTGATTTCAAAAAAGAAGAGTTAGATCATTTAAAAGAAATCAGTGCAGCAGATTGGATTTATATTGATGGCGAGGTACATTTTCAGCGTCGATTCTATGAAAATCTCATTAAGACTCGTCCAGATTACGCAAAGCGTGTCATTGCAGAAAATCCAGAGGATGAAAAGCAAAATAATCTAAATCAGAATCTACTTAACGAAAATATACATTACATGAAGGAATATGGTGGAAGAACTGTACACACTCGTATACGTTCAACAATAAAAGCTAAGAAAGAATTCGAAGAGCTAGGACGCAAGGTTCGCGTATATCTTCCGATTCCTAAGGTATATGAGCAGGTTTCTAATGTAGAGATTCATGCATCTAATCCAGAGATTACATATATAGCACCTGTTGATGCACCACAGAGAACAGTGTATTTTGAGACTGAACTGAAAGAGAATCAGGAGTTTATGGTAGATTATTCATTTGATTATCATGTAAATTATGTAGAGTTAGATCCTGCCAAGGTATCTGAAGAACAGCCAGATTTCTGTCTGGAAGAGCAGGCACCACATATCTTATTCACTCCTTACTTAAAAGAGCTAAGAGATGAACTTGCAGGAGATGAGACAAATCCAATTATTTTGGCGCGTCGATTCTATGATTTTGTGACAACAAAAGTTATGTATTCTTTCATGAGAGAGTATTTTACAATTGAATGTATTCCAGAATACTGTGCAATCAATCTGAAAGGTGATTGTGGTGTTCAGGCATTACTGTTTATCACACTTTGCCGCATGTCTGGAATTCCGGCATGCTGGCAGTCAGGTCTATATGTGACGAAGTATTATACAGGATGCCATGATTGGGCACAATTCTATGTAGCACCTTATGGATGGGTATTTGCAGATCTTTCCTTTGGTGGCAGTGCATGGCGTGAAGGAGACAAAGAGCGTTGGAACTATTACTTTGGTAATCTGGATATTTTCCGTATGCCAGCGAACTCTGAAATTCAAAAAGAATTCATGCCAGAGAAAAAATGGCTTCGCATCGATCCGATTGATAATCAGAGAGGAGAATTTGAGTACGAGGATCATGGTCTTCGTTTCTCTCAGGTGAATGTATCTCAGGAACTTATTTCTATGGAAGATATTGAAAAATAAATTATAATAAGTCTCATTGTTAGAAACAGAAATGTTTGAAGAGTGGTTTTGGATGTTTCCTTCCCTTTTCTTTTTTACACATAATAATATAAAAAGGTGTTACAAATAATATGAATAGAAACAGATCATATTGCCCGTAATGCCTTTTTCTTTTGCAAAAGAGGAAAAATACAGTGAATCCCGAAGTTTTACAGTATGTCATCTGCAAAAGTCAATATAAAAATGTAGGTTTAGGACAATATAAGAATGTAGGTTTTCCTACATTCTTATATTGTCTTTTTAGTCTTCATCTACTATGAATTGAAGCTGATTTTTGAGTCTATATGACGGACCGTTGATGTTTAATACAGAACTATGATGAAGAAGTCTATCCAATAAGGCATTAGTAAGAACAGGATCACCAAACACCTCTGGCCATTTAGAGAATGTTAGGTTTGTAGTTATAATTGTACTTGATTTCTCATATCTCTTCGCAATGAGATTGAAAAACAGATTGGCAGTATCTGCATCCATTTTCTCGTATCCTAACTCATCAACTATAAGAAGCTTATATCTGCATATCCACTTGATTCTTCTTTCTAGTCTGTTCTCATATTTAGCCTTTCTAAGCTGTGCTATGAGGTCATGGAACGAAATACAATATACAGAATATCTCTGCTTTGCAGCTTCTGTACCAATACCTACAGCTAGATGCGTCTTGCCCACTCCAGGTGTTCCACATATGATTATATTCTCACAGTTTTCAATGAACCTTAATGTGGCTAAATCTTCAATTTTCTTTCTATCCAGTGAGGGCTGAAAGCTAAAATCAAAGTCCTGAAGACTTCTCTGAAAAGGGAAGTTTGCCACCTTAACACAGCTGACTATGGCTAAATCCTCCCTGTATTTCATCTCCATCTGCACCATCTCATCTATGGCTTCCAGTGGTGTCTTTACCCCGTCAGACATCATATCCAGGTACTTGTTTATATTCTCCTTCATCTTGGGAAGCTTCAGCTTCTCTAGATTATTCATTAATACATTTATTGAACTCATACTATTAATCCTCCATTTCCATTCTGTATGTTTTTAAATAATCTGTTGTCTCTTTTTTTAATTCTTGGTAGATTGAATCATAACCTTCCTGTGATAGAAAGTTATAGATATCCATAATATCAAATCCCCACAGATTCACTCTAAGAATCTTCAGTTCCTTCTTGTTGGCTGACTTTTTTAATGCAGCGAAGAACTGTTCTTCATCAGTGATATATGGAAGAATCTTTGATACTTCTGTATAAAAAATCTTTCGTTCTTCCTTGTTAAGTGTCTGTATGAATCTCTTTATCCAGGAACTGAGCGATTCCTGTGATACAAGATACGCAATCATATGATCATAAGATTTCAATGCATCATTCCTAGTTAAAACGATTTCTCTTGCATCAAGCAGTTTATCCATAATGGATAGATTGTTTGCGACAACTTTACTAAAATCTTTGTTTCCTGCAAGCTGTTTGGATATAGACTGTTCATAGTGCTTCTTTGTATAATTGATTGGATTTCTTGATATAGTATGTACTTGAATCATTTTTCCTTTATAATATATCTGAAGCATATCATCGAATGTCTCAATACTTACATATTCGTCGATATACTTCCTATCAACGGAATACTGAGCACCATTGAAATAGACAAGCTGCTGTGATGATACCTTTACTTTGTGAGGGCTGAGGTATCCATCCAGTACAGTTCTGTCAGGAAGAGGTGTGAGGTATTCCTTTTCTTTTATGAAAAGCAGGCAGGGAGACATTCCTGTGCCCTGACATATATTTGTATTCATCTTCACATTGAGCTTATCCACAATCTTCTGAAGCTCCTCTATGGAGTCAAACTCACCACTGTAGCTTCTAAGCCAGTCCATAACCTTATTGCGAGCCTCATTGGTTCCTTTTGTATAGGCATGTCTGGTCTTGCATGATTTCCTCCCTGAAATTCATATCCTTGGCGAACTGCACCATCTTATGATTCACTCTCTTGGGTTTTACGTTCGTATCTATGACGGTGGACATGTTATCAAAAAGTATTCTTTTTGGAACTCCGCCATAGAATTTAAATGCGTTAATAAGACATCTGAAGACAATTGGCTGCTCCTTTGAAAGAGTCAGTTCAATATAACTGAATCTAGAGAATTTCAACACCAGATGGAATATATTGACTACAAAAGTCTCACCACTTCTTGAAGTAAGAATCATATTCTCTTTCCAGTCACATTGTGCCATGTCAGCTGGATTAGTCTCATAGCGAGTGTCTCCTCCACCTGATGCATCACCTTTGGATGGTTTAAGCTTATGCTTCTTACAGTAAGCCTTGAAGTTTGAATATGAACCTATTTCACTATCTCCATACTGATCTATGAGGAATTCATAGACACCTTTTCTTGATATTCTGGGAATACTTAATTTTTCTATAATCAACTCCTTGTACGGGTCAAGCCTGCTTGGCTTTGCCCTGTTTCTAGGCTTTCCCTTGTAGCCTTCGTGATACTTCTTCACTGTTCTGTAATCTACGCCATACTTTCTGGCAAGATCTGCATAGTTTGGTTTGCTTTTAGTAAAATCCATTACGCTAAGTTCAGCTTTTAGCTGATAAAAATCATTTGAATTCATCGATATTACCTCCGGTAAGATAATATCAATAAAATGAAAAAGGACAAAATAATTATGTAGGTTTTCCAACATTCTTATGTTGTCTTTTACCTACATTTTTATTTTATCCTTAGCAAATATCCCATACAGTAGAGGCGAAGTGGACACGCAATAGAACAAAGATTGCCTAGCAATAGGTGGAGACTTAAATATCAATCTTCTTAAACGGAGGCGTAAGCATTCTAGTAGACTTGACTTCAAATACGAAGTACTAAGTCGAGGTAGTTCATAATTCTCCTAGTTTAATTATTCATGACAAAAAAGAAGTTAATAATAGAAGCGCTATCCTTGATTCACTTAATGATCCTATGATTGATTTATTCAAAAATATTATTGCATCTTTTAACAATATTCTTATCATTTACCCACAGCAGAAGTTCTCCAAACTTATGATCAACATAAAAAAAAGAAGGTTATTTTTAACCTTCTTATCTTCTACCTGCTCCTGCATAGTGTGCAGAATAATATCCACTATTTAATGAAGAAATAACTACACCTGTCTTAGAGTTTGCAGCATGGATGAACTGTCCGCCACCAATATAGATACCTACATGAGAAATACCTGATTTATAAGTTCCAGCGAAGAATACTAAGTCACCAGCTGTTAAGCCATCCTTAGATACTCTTGAAGTTCCACTATACTGAGCTGCTGCAGTTCTAGGTAATGATTTACCATTCTGACTATATACCCAAGAAGTGAATCCTGAACAGTCAAATACTGTTGGTCCAGAAGCACCCATACGATATGCACAGCCGAGTCTTGAACGTGCTGTTCCAACGATACCACCCTGTGCAGCGCCTCCGCCAAGACCACCAAAGTTATAGCTTACGCCTTTCTTGCTCTTGTAGTTCTTGTTGTTAGTTTTTACTTGTACTACTGGTGCAGCAGATACATTGATCTTTGCACTTGTTTCAGATCTATTACCAGCATTATCAGTAACTCTGTAATAAACACGATAAGCGCCAGCTTTGTTTGTATTAACAGTTCCAGTAATTTCTACTTTACCTGTTACATCACCATCTAAGTTATCGATAGCTGATGCTAAGTTTGATTTAGGATCAAATGAAGTACCATACTTCACATCTACATTATCGCTTTTTAATGTAATTGCTGGTCCAGCCATATCTGCAACTTTTACTTCATAATCATTTGAAGTCTGGTTTCCAGAACTATCTGTTGCAGTTACCTTGATTGGCTGTGAATCAGTTAGATTTCTAGTATCTACATTACCTTCTACATTAACTGTAGGGTTCACATCATAGTTATCCTTAATATCAACATAATTGTGAATATCGAAACCATCACCATAGTTAACAGTGATATTACCATTCTTTAAATTCATTTCTGGCGCAATTGTATCACCAACATTGAATGTAAAGTCTTTTTCTGCTTTATTACCTGTGTTATCTTCAACAGTTGCATGGATTACCTGTTCACCTAAAACAGATGTATCTAAGCCACGATCGAAAGTAATGAAATCAGAAACATCACCATCTACATTATCAGTTGCTTTGATGTACTGTTTTAAATCATTGTTGCCATTTGCTTCAACATCGATTACATAACCATCATTATTTACTGATTCTAATGCAGGTGCTTCTGTATCAACAACTTTAACTTCAACTTCTTTAGTTGTTTCGTTGTTGAATGCATCCTTTACAGTAACATTAACTTTATAAGTTCCAATCTGATCCTTCTGATAAGAAGTATCATTAATTTCAGTTTTAATAACACTTACTGTATCTCTATTATCTGATACAGTGAAATCACTTGCTTTTAATTCTGTTCCGAATGGTACTTCAAGCTTATTTGAATGAACAATAGGTGCTGTTCTATCAGCTGCTGCATAACCTACTAATGCAAATGCTGAAATAGCGACTACTGGAATAAACATTGTCTTCTGAGTTTTAATACGATCTAGCATGAAATCTACAACTTCTTTAGTTTTCTTATCCATGTAATCCACTCCCTTTCTTTACGACAATGACTATTATATCACTCTGTACAAAAAAATAAAGAACTTTCTTAAGAAAATTTTAAGAAATATAAAAAATAGTTGAATATATCAACTCTTTTTTGATTAAGAATTATTTAATAATGTTGTAAGAATTATGGTATTAAGCACGTTTTTCTTTAAATGTTAAGGATAATGCTAAAGCGGTTACAATTAATACGGATAAAAACAAATAGAATGGTGTCATTGTAGAGAAGCTACCAATCAGTTTTCCACCAATTAACTGTACGACTGCAGCACCAATTCCTCTACCTACTGTTGCCTGTAAGCCAAAAGCTGTAGAGACATACTTATCTTCTACAATTTCCATGATTAATCTCACTGTAATCATAGTAAAGAGAATAGTAGATAGGCCTTTGAATACAAATACTGCCACAATTAAATTTGGATTAGGTAATGTTGCATACCAGACAAAGTTGACTATAGACATGGCACATGCAAAGAGCATGATATGTTTATATGAGAACTTCTTAATAACAAAGTCAGTTGCAAGTATTGCAGGTACTTCAAACAATGTCGCAAATAACTGGTATGTACCTACCATGGATGCTGTTCCACCTACTGATTTAATAAATACTGAGATATATGTGAAATTAGCTGTACAAGCGCCCCAGAAGAAGAAAGAGATTAATAGGAATATAATGTACTGTTTATTCTTAAAGAGGCTCTTATAGGCTTCTTTTGAGCTATATTCTACTTTTGTTTCAGTCTCTACTACTTCTGGATCATTGACTCTTAGGATACAGATAAGAACTGTTATTGTACCAAAGAGGAAAATAACAAAGATAGAAATAGGTGCAATCACATCATAAACTAAACCACATAACTGAGCACTAATAGCATAACCAACAGAACCCCATAATCTGATCTTACCAAAGTCATAAGGTGAAGAAACACCAATTCTGTCCGTTAATGGTGTCACTGCATTAAATAAGGCAAGAATAGTCGCACTAGTAATTAATAGAATAATTAGCTGATGTGAGAACATAAAGATAACATTCATTACTACTGTAATAAATAATGCTACTAAAGATACCTTTCTAGGTGAACGGAAGCGGTCTGCCAATGTTCCTAGATAAGGCTGAGCAAAGATTGAAAATAGTGGTGCTGATGAAGTAATAAGTGATATTTGTTGTGCATTAAAGTGAATATCACTTAAATATAAAGCAAGCATTGCATTGTAACAGGCAAATGCAAAATAAAAGAAAAATGATGTACCAGCATGATACATATAGCTGTTCTTTTTCATGTTGTTCCCTCCAACGTTCCATTATAACTATATATTTAAAAAAATCTTCAATTTTTCATATAATGTAAGGGAATTGTAAAAAAGTCTAACTCAGTGAGTTAGGCTCGTTTATCAAAATCATGTCCTGGATCGAATGCTAACACATAGAATACACTGCCACAGTCCACTCCAAATAAGACAAACTTCTCTTTATTATATCACACTTAAGAGAACCATTATCTCCTGTCCAGAATGCGGCAGTAGAATGAATATTAAGGACTATAGAAAATGTAAAGTAATACATAACATGATAAGAGTCAAAATGACAGCCGATTTCTCGACTGTCCCTTGGTTAAATATATATCTTAGTTATACTATGATACTTTCTTTTTCTTTAGTAATGCGAGTAATGCAATACCACTTACTGCAAGTAATGCAATCACTGCAGATACGTTTGTAGAATCGCCTGTCTTAGGAGCAACTGTAGTAGTTTTATTGTTATCCTTGCTTGGAGCAGGAGCTTTTTCTTTCACTGTAACCTTTATAGTCTTTGTGCAAGATGTGCCTTTACTATCTGTTACTTTGTAAGTAACTTCATATACGCCAGGCTTAGATGAATCAACTGTATTCTTTAAGATTTCAATCTTATCAGTTAAATTACCATCTTCTTTATCTTTTGCAGTAACGCCTTCTTTTGGATCAAACTTATCACCGACTGTGATTTCCTTATCAGTTACATCAATAGTTGGTGCTTCGTTAAGAGGTTCAATCTTAGGATTTACAGTAACTGTAATAGTCTTAGTGCGAGATGCACCCTGATTATCTGTTACCTTGTAAGTGACTTCATACTTACCAGCCTTAGTAGTATCTACTTCATTCTTTAATACTTCAATCTTATCAGTTAGATCTCCATCTTCAGCGTCTGTTGCAGTAACGTCAGCTTTAGGATCAAATGTATCACCAACTGTAAGAGTCTTATCTTCAGCTTTAATGATTGGTGCTGAATTTATAGGTTCCATCTTTGGATTTACAGTAACTGTAATAGACTTAGTGTATGATGCACCCTTGCTGTCTGTTACCTTGTAAGTTACTTCGTTCTTACCAGGTTTAGTTGTATCTACATCATTCTTTTTGATTTCAATCTTATCAGTTAAGTTTCCATCTTCAGCGTCTGTTGCAGTTACATCAGCCATAGGATCAAATGCATCACCAACTGTAAGAGTCTTATCTTCGGCTTTAATGATTGGTGCTGCATTTAGAGGTTCCATCTTAGGATTTACTGTAACCTTGATAGTCTTAACATGAGATGCACCACCGCTATCTGTTACCTTGTAAGTCACTTCATACTTGCCAGGTTTAGTTGTATCTACTTCATTCTCTAAAATTTCAATCTTATCAGTGATATCTCCATCTTCTTCGTCTGTTGCAGTTACATCAGCCTTAGGATCAAATATATAACCCACTTCAATTGTCTTGTCAGTTGCTTTAATGACTGGTGCTGAATTCATTTGCACCCAGTTCATAACCCAAGTTGCATTGTAAGTGATGTTCTTTGTAACCTTTTCTTCAACTGCAGGTGACCATCCTTTGAATGTATAACCTGCTCTTGTAGGTGTTTCATCAAATTTAGGTGTTGGTGTACCTACTACTAAATCAGGAATTACCTTATCTTCAAATACGACTTCACCATCAACGCCATCAGTATAAGTAACTGTATAACGTGACTTGATTCCTGTTGCACCTGGAATTGGGAATTTAACTTTACTTCCATCAGGCATAGCAATATATGTTTCACCATTTAATGGATAAAGTTTTCCTTCTTTAAATTCAGGATGATGAGCATCTAATGTAACATAGTATTCTAACTCATAAGTATAATAAGTCTGAGTACCTTCTGTTGTAGTCGTTGCATTTGCAAGTTTCCACTTAAAGCCACTTGTATCCTGCTGTACAGATGGAGGTAATTGACTTACTGATACAAATGGAGCAGCTCCATCAAATACTTCTAAGTCTTTACCAGTAATACTAGTGGTAACACTTTTAGAAATAGCCTTAAACACTTTAGCTAAATCATCAGCATCACTTGAATCATATGCTTTATCACGACTTGTTGCGATACTGCCTTTTAAGAATTCAGAAACTGTAGGACCATCTTCATATGCTTTATCTTTTGCTGCCCCATAACATACTGTATAAACTGTAGACTGATCTTTTAGAAGATTAGCATCTTTAGATGTTGCTTCAACAGTTTTTTCACTACCTTCTCCACCATCACCAGCTAAATCATATGTTATGCCATCAATTGTGACATGTGTATGTAAAAAAGTACATCCACCTTCACAATCTTTAAGATAATAAGTAGGTGTTCCATCAGTTAATACGACTGTATTTCTGTTGTCTTTTTGAATTTGTTTCACTGCATCTTTTAAGAATAAAGATGTGGCTTGTTTAATACCAGCATCTAGGTTTGTTCCACCACCAGCTTTTAGATTTTTGATTGCTTCAAATGCTTTGTTTTTACCTCTAGTAGAAGAGACATCCGTCCAATTTAACGGTACTTCAACATGAGTTGCAAAATCAACAACCGCAAGATAACGTCCAACATTTTCTTTATCACCAGCATATGAATTCACAAAAGCATTTGCTGCTGCTTTTAAGTTTCTAATACGATTGCCATCCATACTTCCCGAAGTATCCACAACAAGAACTGTAGCTGACTTCTTGGTAAAAGTTTCAACCTTCTGTTTAGTAACAACCTTTAATTTCATCCTATAAGTGTTGTTACCAAGTGCTTCAGCTGTTTTATCAACTGAATGAATACCTTCTGGCAGGGTCTGATCTAATTCACCTTGAACCCACTGACCAGAATCGTTATAATAACCGTTCGTCACTGCGTTATCAGTAGTAAGAGCATTCGCATTTATAGGTGCTAATGAGACATTCATCATCAATGCTACTGCATAACTCGTGAATTTCTTGACATTCATAGTTCTTTCCCCTTTCTTCAATTTTTAATTATTCGTTTACAATTGTATAAAAACAATTGCCTAAAGTGCACTTTTTAATATCTGACAATCTAGATAGTCTGTCTCTTATACACATCTCCGAGCCCACGAGACCTCTCTACATCTCG
>ENA-OYZL01000181-OYZL01000181.1-human-gut-metagenome-genome-assembly--contig:-NODE-181-length-31113-cov-6.310451_pt1 | contig 31113 bp, 27 predicted proteins | sample MGYA00243292_ERZ653479 | MGnify/ENA primary metagenome ERZ653479 (study PRJEB26926, sample SAMN06165116) | human gut metagenome | biome: ENVO:00009003; feature: ENVO:2100002; material: ENVO:00002003... | reverse complement strand
TACGAGATGTAGAGAGGTCTCGTGGGCTCGGAGATGTGTATAAGAGACAGACCCCTACCGATGCGGCCAAGCGCGTGGTGCCGGATGTGCGTGAGCAGTCGCAGCTCATCGAAGGTGCCATCGACCGTATGCGACTGCGGGTCCGTTCGCGCGTGGAGAACGAGATTCGACTTATCGAGGGATATGCGAACCGCCCGAGCCTGACACAGCCGCACACCATGCTTGAGCCTCATCAGCGCTTAATTGACGACTCGTTGCAACGGCTCGATATCGGGCTGCGACGCATCGTGGACGATGCCCAGCTCACCGTCGAGCGAGCTCACGCCTCACTGACCGCACTCAGCCCGCAATCCACGTTGAACCGAGGCTATGCGGTGGTGCAGTCCGCCGATGGCCACGTACTAGACGATGCTTCGCAGGTAAGCCCTGGGGATGGCATCACCGTCACCTTGAAGAAGGGTGTCATTACCGCAACCACCACATCCGCAACCGCGTGACACGCCATACGCAGCCACGCATATATACCGTATATATAAGGAGAACATCATGACCGAAAACGCCACATCCACCGACATGAACACCCCCGCCACGTCCCTGACGGACAAGGAACGCGAGCTCATCGCCCAGATGCCATATGAGGAGGCGCGCGACAAGCTGATTCAGGCTGTCCAGGCACTGGAAACCGGCGGCCTCAATCTTGACCAGTCGATGCGTCAATGGGAGATCGGCGAGGCCTTGGCTAAGCGCGCCCAGGGTCTGCTCAACGACGTCCGTGCCAAGCTCGACCAAGCACAAGCCGAGCAAGCCGCCAACGAAGCCACCGCAGGCACGCAGTCCAACCTCGACTGAGTTGCCTCCCGGCGCGGCATCCCGCGGCTCGCACCTGAGTCCGGACTGGACTGAGTTCTGCTTCCCGGCATACGATAGTGGTGATTAGGCCACATTGGCAGCAGTTTATAGAAGGGAAATCCCATGTCAACGTTGATTCTTGTATTCCATCCGCATCTTAAGGACGGCTCGCGCGTGAACGCCCGCCTGCTCGCCGAACTCACCGCACAGGGCGAGGACGACATCATCGTGCGCGACGAATACGCCGAATACCCGAACTTCTCCGTCAACGCCGACACAGAGCACGAGCTGCTGGAGGCTGCCGACCGCGTAATCCTTCAGTTCCCGTTCTACTGGTACTCCTCCCCCGCGCTACTCAAGGAATGGGAAGACGAGGTCATCACCGCCGGCTGGGCCTACGCCGGAGCCCATGCGTTGAAGGGCAAGGAGCTCAAACTGGTGGTCACCACTGGTTCCGACGCCGCCAAGTACCGCAAGGACGGCGAGTACAGCCACACCATGGAGGAGCTGCTAAGCCCGTTTGAGGTCGTGGCGTACAAGGTCGGCATGAACTATGCTGAGCCGTTCCTGGTGCAGGGCACCGCCACCATCGGCGATGCGGAGCTGGATCAGGCCGCCGCCGATTATGTTTCGGCGATTTTGGACTGAATAAGCTGAGGCCGGGTGCAAGTCGCACCCGGCCTTGTTGTTTCGCGGGCTAGCCGCGGTCTCTCCCAGTCAGCCTGCGGCTGACAGTTCCCTCGTCAGAGAGAGCTTATTTTTTGGATCAGAGGGAGTTGATAGCTACTTCTTCAACGGCACGTAGATCACGTCGTCAATGAGCTCGCGATAGTGCTCAACGATTTGCGCGCGACGGGTCTTCAGGCTCGGGGTCAGCATGCCGTTGGCCTCGGTGAATTCGTCTGGCAGAATCTCGAACTTACGAATCGACTCGGCGCGGGAAACGCCCTCGTTGGCGGCGTTCACCGCACGCTCCACCTCAGCGTGAACGATGGCGTTCTTGGCCAGCGAGGCCAGATCGGGTTCCGGCTTGGCGCCCTGGGATTCCAGCCATTTGTTGGCATCCGCCAGATCCAGCGTGACCAGAGCGGCCACGAACGGCTTCTTATCGCCAATAACCAAGCACTGGTTGACCACAGGCGAGGTCATTACGGAAGCCTCCAGCAGACCCGGCGACACGTTCTTGCCACCAGCGGTGATGATGAGGTCTTTCTTACGGCCGGTGATGGAGATGAAGCCGTCTTCGGAGATATCGCCCAAATCGCCGGTGTGCAGCCAGCCATCGGTGATCTGCTGGGTGGTGACCTCAGGGTTGTTGTGGTAGCCCCTGCACACCAGCGGTCCCTTGACCACCAGCTCGCCGTCCTCGGCAATGCCGGCGGTGATACCGCACATCGGCATGCCGATGGTGCCGATGCGGTTGTCCTCTGGCAAGCTCACACACACCGGGCCGCAGGTTTCGGTCATGCCATAGCCCTCAAGCACCGGCATGCCGATGCCGTTGAAGAAGTGGGAAAGCTCAGAGTCCATCGGGGCACCGCCGGTAATGGCGAAGTCGGCGTTCGGACCGAAAATCGTGCGAATCTTCTTGTACACCACCTGCTCATAGAAGGCGTGGGCGATACGTCCGGCAATCGGCAGCTGTTCGCCCTTCTGCTCGGCCTTGGACCATTCGCGCGCGTTTTCGGCGGCGCGCATGAACATCTTGCCAGCGAATCCGGTGCCGGCGCGCTGGGAGGCGGCGTTGTAGACCTTCTCGTACACACGCGGCACGGCGAGCAGCAGCGTGGGACCGAAGGTCTCGAAGTCCTTGACCATCGTCTTCATATTGGAGCTCAGGGCCAGCGAAATCGTGCCGCCGAAGCTGAAGAATTCCATGAATCGGGCGAACACGTGGCTCAACGGCAGGAACAGCAGCAGGCGGCGGTTGGGCCATGCGCCGGCGCGCGGCATGTACTGCAATGCGGAGAGTACCAGGAAAGCGAAGTTGCGGTGGGTCAGTTCCACGCCCTTCGGGGTGCCAGTGGAGCCGGACGTGTAGACGATGGTGGCGCGGTCGTCGCCGTGGGAGGCTTCCTTGTATTCCCAGAATTCGGCATCGGTGACGCTTTCGCCATAGGTCTTGATGGCGTTCAGGCCGCCGGCCTCGATTACGAACACGTTGCGCAGGGTGGGTACCTCGCTGCGCACGGATTCGATCTTGTCGCGCTGTCCGTCATCTTCGGCGATGGCGAGCGTGACTTTGGAATCGTTGAAAATCCAGCTGACCTGGCTGGCGGAGTTGGTCTCATACACCGGCACAGTGAGCGCGCCGATGGACATAATCGCCATATCCAGCGCGGTCCATTCCCAGCGGGTGTGCGAGACGATGGCGACTGAATCGCCCTTATTGACGCCAAGTCCGATCAGGCCCTTGGCCAGATCGATGACCATGTCACGGAATACTTGGGCGCTGTACGGGTGCCAAGTGCCATCATCGCCCTTGTATTCGATCATGGCACCTTCGGGATCGCGCTTGGCGCGGTTATCGAGCAGATCGAACAGGTTGATGTCGCTGTCAATCGGCTCCTTGACGGGATTGGTGAACTGCTTGACGATACGAGTATCGTTTATGGCCTTATCAGCGATGTTTTCAGTCATACTCCCCATGTAACTCCACGGATGCTACAAAACACGCGCGAAACAACGGATTGTCCAGACCAAATGGCCCCGGCAATCCGTTATTTCGGGCAAACCAGGTAAATCTGTCGCACCGTACATTCAGCAGATTACTCGGCGGAGTTATTGGCCTTTTTCAGCTCGTCGCGAATCTCCTGCAGCGTGGCGAGAGTCTGCTCTTCAACGCTAGGCCCCTGTTCTTCAGCGTCAGCCTCATCCTGGGCAGCAGTGAGATCACGAAGCTTATTAATCGGCAAAATCACGCAGAAATACACCGCCACGCCAACAAGCAGGAAGTTAATCAGCGCGTTAAGAATCGCACCAAATGAAACAGTCGAGTTGTTGAACGTGATGGTCAGCAGTCCGGAAAGATCCGGTACGCCGCCAATCATGCCGATTAATGGACTGATGAGATTGTCGACGATGGAATTGACCACAGCGGTAACGGCAGAGCCCATCACCACACCTACCGCCATATCAATCATCGATCCGCGCGACAGGAATTTCTTAAAGCCATTCAACGGACCTTTATCGGTCAAAGCAACAACTTTGCGAGCGGTTCCTCCCGTGGCCTTGGCAAAGTCGGTGGCAATATTCATGGGATTGTGGTTACTCATAACGGCACTCCTTACGAAATTCAGACACTTCACTTGTATCCGACTGGTTTTCCCACGACCCCATTATGCCGCTTGTTGGAATATCCCTATACCACTGCGGCGTTCCCGTACATGACTATGTACGAGAACGCCGCCAACCCTGCTTGCAGAGAACCTGTTAGAGCTGTTTAGAACTGGATGTAATCGACTTCCGTATGCTCGCCGGTTTCCAAGTATTTCGCCACATCATCAGGACCGACGAACACCAGTTCGACCGCTTGCGCAATCATCAGATTGACACGATCCATTGGCGTAAGGTTTTCGAAATAGCCGTACACCGGGATTCCCAGCGCATGCGCATATCCGATTTCGAACATCGTGCCCGGGTCCTCGTCCATAAGATTGGCGACCACGGCTTTAGCAGCATTAATGCCATGGATATCGTCCGCAAAGCATCCTTCAGGGCCTACTTCTTCGATCTGGCTGACAAACCGCGGCTTGAACAGTACCTTGCCATGGTCTTCCAATATCTTTTCCAAACGTTCCATACTTGCCGTTTGTTCAGGATCAAAGAACGGACCGGCCACATAGAAGTCATACTGTTTGTCTTCACTCATGGTCTCTAGTCATAGCGCAGCAACGTCGAACGTCAGCCGTTATTTTCACTGTATGGACAAGGGGTCGTATTGTGAACATTGCTACGGGATAACCGTCAACGACTACGTACGTTGCCCACGATTGGCGCATGCCGCCGCTCTTGCGCCGTCCGCACTGCCAGCCCGTCAGCCGCGATTGACGATTTGCATGGCGCGGCCATCGTCCATCAGGTGGAAGCCATGCTTCTGGTAGAACGGTGCGTTTTTGCTTTCCTCAGGCATGACTTCCAGCAAGAAGTAGTCGCGATACTTAGCCTTGACCAGTTCAACGAGATGGCTGCCGATATGCTGCCCGTGATATGCCGGATCTACCAGCACCCAATGCATATAGGCCACCATTTCGGTATCGTCGAGCACGCGAACCAAGCCGACCAAATGGCCGCCATCCCATGCGCTGATCACCGTATCCGAATGCTGCAATGCCTTGAACAACCGTTCCGGCCACTGCGCCGATTCCCAACCTACCGACTTGAACAGCGCCTCAACCTGCTCAACAGTAAACCGCTTCTCTTCCGTGTATTCGATAGCCATGGACCCTCACGACAACCGTGAAGCCCCACATGTCTTTGCATAGTTTCACACGACGGGATGATGGATAGTGGAACCTATACGTTTACACATGCCTAATGCCCATGGCTCATCACCGATGAATAGAGGCTGAGATACCGTCATGTTTCCGAAGCCAAGTGCCCGAGATCGGATTCGAACCGACGACACCCGCTTTAGGAGAGCGGTGCTCTATCCACTGAGCTACTCGGGCAACGACGTTTCATTGTACACGGCCACACGCCCAGTCGCATCATGTTCGCGTGGCAGCCTACATAAGACGCATGGCAGTCTGTGTAAGCTACCTGGCAGAACCCGCCACCAAGGCATGGCCGGTTTTCGTGCTGGTTTGGTGCGAACTGCTCTTGCGCACGGCGAAAAGACACTGAAAGACAAGCCGTACACGGTACAGTGGCAAATCGCACGAAAAGCAAAGTAACAGTAAACAAGCCGGAGGAAAGGGCAGCATGGCAAAGGCACGGAGTACTACCACAGGCGCAAGCGTACGAGCTCGCGCCGCTGCCAAGCCACGCTCTGCCAGAGCCACGGCACGCCCAGTATCCAAGTCTGCCGTGAAGCCACACAAACGGCATCGTCTGCTTGGTTTTCTCGCCACGATGTTCGCGCTTCTTGCCCTTGCCGGCGCTGCCGCCCGCGCGCTGCCTGCCGATTTACAGGAACTGCCATTTGCGCCGATTGTGGTATCGGCAACGCCATGGTTCACGTTGCTTGGCTTGATTGCCCTGCTGTTGGCCATCGTGTCGCGGCGTATCCTTGCCGCACTAATCGCCATCGCCGCAATCGCATGCAATGGCTATTGGCAATATCCGTTCTTCTACTCGACCGATCCACTCCCCCAAGCCGCGCAGAACGCCGTGGCCGCAGCCTCCCCCAACACCAGCGATGCCTACGCGCGCGTCATGACCTTCAATGTGTATAAGGGGCAGGCCGACCCGCAAGCCATCGTCGAGCTGGTTCGCGATCAGCGCGTCGAAGTGCTTGCTTTGCAGGAGACCACCGAGGATTTCGTCAAAAAACTCAATGAGGCTGGTATTGAGCATTATCTGCCGTATGCGCAGGTCTCATCGTCTGACGGCGTATTCGGTAACGGCCTCTGGTCGGCCACGCCACTTGCCGATCCGACCGACGATGACGTGAATTCCAGCGCCTCATTCATGCCCGGCGGCACGGTGGATATGGGTGGCCAGCAGATTCGATTCGTATCCGTGCACACCACCGCTCCCGTACCCGGCTACTGGCGGCAGTGGAAGCGATCGCTGGATGAGTTGGGTCTGATGCGCGAGCATACGGATACACGGTATATTTTCATGGGCGATTTCAACGCCACTTACGATCACACGCCATTCCGTGATTTTCTTGGCGACCGGTTCGTGGATGCCGCACGTGAATCCGGACATGGGTTTACGTTCTCATGGCCCACGAACCGTGCGGCTGTGCCAATGTTCGCCGGTATTGACCACGTGGTGCTTGATCAGGGCATGAAGGCCGGACAATGCAAGGTGGTCAAAGTCGAGGGCTCTGATCATGCGGCATTGTTGGCTACCGTGGCGGTTGGGTGATTCCCCTCAATAGGACTAGAAACCGAGGCGGGTGCGGCCGAATTGGTCGAGCCAGCGCAAAATCGCGCCTTCACGCAGCGCCCACGGGCAGATCTCGACTTCCTGAATATTCAGGGCCTTCATGATCTCGTCGGCCACCACGCCGCCGCCCACAATCTGCATCGTGCGTTCAGGCGTGATGCCGGGCAAAGCCACGCGCTGCTCAGGCGCGATCGCCGCCAAACGAGGAATCCAGTCTTCCAACTGCTCACGAGTCATAATCCATGAATCTTCGCGGCCCGGCGCACGCATCACCGCACCGCACAGGCGAGCCAGCGAGCGGAAGGTCTTGGAGGTGCCAACTGCATGATTCGGGTGCTTGGATTGCGGGAAAACCTTGACCATCGGCTCCAGAATCTTGCGCACGTTCTTACGCACGTCTTCCAACTCGTCGGGCGTGGCCATGCCGGAAGGCAGAAATTCAGTGGTGACGCGGCCCGCGCCAGCCGGGGCGGAAAGCGCTACGGTCGGCTCTTCGTCGGAGCCCATCGCCACTTCGAGCGAACCGCCGCCGATGTCCAGCACCAGCAGTCGGCCGGCATCCCAACCATACCAACGGCGGGCGGCCAGGAAGGTCAGGCGAGCCTCATCCGTGCCAGACAGCACAGTGACGCCCTGACCAATCAGTTCCTCGATCTTGTGAATCACTTTGTTGCCGTTCGGCGCCTCGCGCAGGGCGGAGGTGGCCATAACCAGCAGCTGGGTGATTTCGTATTCCTCGGCCAGCCGCATGCACTGGGACACGGCTTCCAGAATCGCCTCGATGCCGGACTTCTTGATTGAGCCGTCGTCCTTTAAATACTTCATCAGGCGCACTGTGGATTTGGTGCTGGCCTCGGGGTCAGGGCGAGCGCCGGGGGCGGCGTCGACGATAAGCATGTGGATAGTGTTCGAACCGATATCAAGCACACCAAGTCGCGTGGTATGCGAACGCAGATTGACCATGATTCCTATTCCTGACCTTACCTAACCCGTGATGGCCGAACAACGGGCCGACCATCGCAATCAGCCAGCCGTGCGCCACCATGGCGAGTCGTTCGGCCGGCAACCAACACCGTGAGGCCAGCCGAACATCACACAAACTCGACTACTGTACAACAATCACACCGGCTGCCGCGCCGTTCACAGCGATTCGACGAACGTTCCGAGACGTTCCAGCCCCTCGGTCAGGGCCTCACGTGAGGCGGCATAGCTCAGGCGCACATGCGTATCCGCCGTGGCCGCGCCGAAGTCGCGGCCAGGAGTCAGAGCCACATGGGCTTCATCCAGCGCGCGTTCGCAGAACGTCCAGGCATCCAGACCAGTGCGGGAGATGTCGAAGTAGGCGTAGAACGCGCCATTCGGCTCCACCTCAACCGGCAAACCGATGCGCTTGAGCCCGTCAATCACAATGCGGCGACGGGCCAGCAATTCCTGACGACGAGCTTCGCATTCCGCCAAGCTTTCCGGCGTGAAGCAGGCGAGCGCCGCATGTTGCGTGGGCGTGTGGGCGCACAGGTAGTAGTTGGTGGCCAGATCGTCAACCGCTTCCAGCACAGTGGGCTCGTCCGGCAGAATCGCCCAGCCGAGGCGCCAGCCGGTCATGCCGAAGAACTTGGAGAAGCTGTTGCATACGATGGCATCGGGGTCGCAGGCCAGCACGGATTTGACTTCGGTACCGTCCGGCTCCCGGTCAGCCAAGTCGAGGTAGGTTTCGTCCACGATGCGCCATGCGCCGCGGCTGGCGGCCAACTTGCACACCTCGTCCAATACGTTGAAGTCGATGGTGGTGCCGGTGGGGTTGGACGGCGACGTGATCATTACGGCCTTGGTCTTGCTCGTCCAGTACTGGCTGCACAGGTCGGCGGTCAGGTGGAAGCGGGTGGCGGCCGAGGTCGGCACATCGATGACCCGGCCTTCAAACGACCGCACAAGTTCGCGGTTGCATGGGTAGGAGGGGTCGGCCACAATCACATCGTCACCGGGGTCCACGGTCAGCGCGGTGGCCAACAGCAGAGCGGCCGAACCGCCGGCGGTCACGCAGATACGCTTGGGGTCGATGTCAAGGTCATGACGCTCGCGGTAGAAGTCGGCGATGGCCTGACGCAGTTCAGGTAGGCCCATGGCGGCGGTGTACGGCAGGGCCCGGCCGTCGTACTGTTCGCGCATGGCGTCGCGTACGGCGGGCGGCGCGCCGAAATCGGGCTCGCCAAGGCTTAATTTGATGACGCTGGTACCTTGGGCGATCATCTTGTCTGCTTGTTCGCCGAATACCATGGCACGGAAGGGATTGGCCTCACGCGCTCGGCGGGACATGACTGGAGACGCGGCCGGAGATTGGGGCTGCTGCGCTGCTTCGTTTTCCATATTTCGGTTCTATCCGCCTCACGGGACAAGGTTTCTTCTTCTATAATCACTGTAGGTCGATTGAGTGTACCAACCCGCATTCAAGGAGGAATAATGAGTCGATTCAATGGCAAGCGCGCCGAGTTCGAGGCCAGCGGCGAAAAAATCAACGTCGCGATTCTGGGTGCGGGCCGCATAGCTCACACCATGGCCGGCACCCTGACCCAGATGGCTGAAGATTCACTGTATTCCTCATGGATTCACCCGTATGCGGTAGCGGCCCGTGATATTACGCGCGCGCAGGCTTTTGCCGACCAATGGCATTTTGACAAGGCTTATGGATCGTATGAGGAGTTGGTGGCGGACCCGGATGTGGATCTGGTGTATATCGCCACCCCGCACAGTCTGCACGCCGAACAGGCGATCCTGTGTATGAAAGCCGGCAAGAACGTGCTGGTGGAGAAGTCGTTCACCGCGAACGCCGGGCAGGCACGTGAGGCGCTGGCCGTGGCCGAGGAAACCGGCATGCTGTGCACGGAGGCCATCTGGACGCGCTACATGCCCAGCCGCAAGCTCATCAACGAAGTTATCGAGTCCGGCGAGATCGGCGAGGTGAAAGCGGCGAGCGCCAACCTGTGCTATCCGGTGTCCGGCAAGGCACGTATGACCGATCCGGCCTGTGCCGGTGGCGCGCTGCTCGATGTGGGCGTGTATCCGCTGAACTTCCTGGATATGGCGATCGGTGCCGACCATGGCCGCACGCTGGATCATTTCGATACGTCGATGGTGCCCGCCGAAACCGGTGTGGATGCGCAGAATTCCACCACGTTGTATTACAGCGACAGCACGATGGCCGTGTCCACCAGTTCGATGCTGGTTTCCTCCGACCGCGGCGGCTATGTGTGGGGCACCGAGGGTTATCTGGTGGTCACCAATATCAACAATCCCGAGTCCATCGACATCTATGACAACGCCCACAAGCCCGTGCGCAGCATTGCGGTGCCGCCGCAGTTGACCGGTTATGAGTATGAGGTGGCCGATGCGGCCAACGCGCTGCTGGACGGCAAGATCGAATGCGAGGCGATGCCGCACGCCGACACCATCCGCATCATGGAGCTGATGGATGCGATTCGTGACCGTTGGGGCCTGAAGTTCCCGTTTGAATCCTGATTTCAGCTCCCCTCCAGAGGGGAGCTGAAATTATTCCGCTGAATCTGCATCTCCTTCAACAATCTGCTCATACAGCCGTACGAGGCGTTCGTCGCGCACGGCTTTCGTTAATTCGCACTCCCATACGGTAATTACACGCCAGCCAGCGGCCTCCAGTTCGGCTCGCTGCGCGATGTCTCGATTGTGATTGCGCAGTAGTTTCGCCTGCCAGAATTCCACGTTCGATTTCGGCATCGAATGTTTGGAACATCCTTCATGCATGTGCCAGAAACAGCCGTTGACAAACACGATGGCGTGGTATTTCGGCAGTACTACATCCGGGTGTCCGGGGTAACGCTTGTCGTTCTTGCGGAATCGCAACCCCTTGCGAAACAGGTAGCTGCGTACCAGTACCTCAATTTTGGTGTCTTTGCCACGAATATGCGACATCGTGTACGAACGGGTACCCCGCTCATACTTCTCCACTGGCTGTTTCTTGCGATTCACGCACTCCAGACTACCGTGACGTTGCGGCGAGAATGAGAGCCTGAACGAACGATCACCCATCTTGCCCGTCCGTGTCTCTTATCGCGGGCAACAATCATCTGCCGGTCGAGACTGCCCGATTAGACTGAGTTCAATGGATGACATGACGATTCGTAGGGCCACGGCGGCCGATATTCCCCAGATCGACGAACTGCTGCGGCAGGTGCTCGAAGTGCATCATGCCGGCCGACCGGATCTGTTCAAAGGCGGTGTCAAGAAATACACGGACGAGGAATTGAAGGCGATTCTGGCCAACGATCAGACCCCTGTGTTCGTGGCGGTTGCGCCATCTGCCAATGACGGCAATGACGCCGAACATAACGCCGACTCCCCCGCCACCGACCAAGTGCTTGGCTACGCATTCTGCGTGTTCCAGCAGCACCTCAACAGCAATATCCTGACCGATATCAAAACCCTGTACATCGATGATCTATGCGTTGACAAGCGGTCCCGCGGCCACCATGTAGGCTCCACCTTGTATCGCTACGTGCTCGACTTCGCCCGTCAATCCGGCTGCCACAACGTAACGCTCAACGTCTGGGCCTGCAACCCCAAAGCCCAAGCCTTCTACGAACACATGGGACTCACTCCATATCACATCGGCATGGAGCAGGTGCTGTAGCGCCGCCGTGCACAGCAAAGTCGCCTGAACGGCGAGCAGAATCGCCCATTCCCAGAACATGGACGGTTCTTTAAGCAACGTGGTCTCCGGAAACATAGACACCACCTCATTGATAAACCACGGCGCCACAACAATCTCCACATATGCGAGCCCAATACAACACACGACAAGCACCACGGCAATGGCATAGCGCCAAGCGACGTCTGTTTTGCGAGATTTACGAGAAATGAATGCGATACCAGCGTTCATGGCTATGCTCCTTAATCCAATATCAATATCAATGGAGGAACCTGCACAGCACCGTATGCCACCATCATAATATATCGAATATCGATATAAAAATATCGAAAAACACTTTCACCATTCACCCACACGCATCGCGACGTGATCAACCGTTCTTGCCTTGCTCGCAGCATCCACGACCAACACGGGAAAGTCACTTTAAAAAAGCACCTTATCAATGTGGATAACTCGGAAGCTAGAACCACATACCCCCGTTCAGCTTGCCAATCAGAGACCTCATCCCATACCGTCAAATGCACCCGCACGCAACGACGCGTCAGACAACAGAAAGAAGGACCAATGAACATCTCTACGTTTACCCACAACTCCCACCCGGCAATTCGACATACGCATTTTGTCTAGTGCGGGATTGAGAGTTATGATGACACGAAGAAAACTCATCATCAAGAAACTTCGGCAAGCGGCAAAGCAGCGAGGGCTCGATTTCTATTTGTTACGGCAAGGCAGCAGACATGAGGTTTACTGCCTGGACGGGTTGAGGATACCCATCCCCCGCCATAATGAAGTCTCAGAACGAACCACGCTGGATATCATCAACGAGAGCGAGCAGAAACTCGGAAAGGGGTGGTGGCAATGAGCAACTATGACGTGCTTGTGCAACCCGATGACCGATATTGGTACGTTCAGGTACCAGCTATCGAACGGTCGACCCAGGCCAAAGGACTTGACGATATCGAGCCAATGGCTAAAGATCTCATCACTGTCATGAACGACGACGACAATCCGGAGCTCAAGGTGACGTTTGTGTTGCCGAAACAAGCCAAACAACACGTAACAGAAATGTTCCGGCAGCGCGAAATAGCAAAAAAAGCCAACGCACAAGCGGCTGCCGAATCCCGACTCGCCGCACAGGCCCTACGCAACGAGGGACTCACGTATCGACAAATCGGAGCTTTATTGGGGGTCTCCTACCAACGAGCATTTCAATTGGTCAACGGCAAAACAAAGCACAAAACGACAGCGTCCGAATCGCCTCAGCCAACAACTGAATCACGCTCCCCACGCACGAACCATGCCACACCGCTATCGACTCCGGTCTCGGCTTAGCGAACGGGTCCACAAAGCCCAGACTGTTTCCATCCCCAAGCTCAAGAGCACCGAGCAGAATCTTCTCATCCCAGCAGATTGAGGAGATCGTCCTTGGTGAGGGTGGCGATGGAGGCGGGGGCTTCGGTGAGGGCGCTGGCGCCGGTGCCGGCTTCGTCGGCAAGCAAGGAAGCGTCGGTGAACTGGCGGGCGAGCTCGCTCTTAGTATGCTGAAGCTCCAAGATACGTTCTTCGATGGTGTCTTTGGCCACCACCTGATACACGTTGACGTCTTCGGTCTGGCCGATACGATGTGCTCGGTCGGTGGCCTGATCCTGTGCGGCGGCGTTCCACCATGGGTCGGCGTGGATGACCACGCTGGCACCGGTCAGGTTCAGTCCGGTGTTGCCGGCCTTCAGGGAAATCAGGAAGGCAGGCGTATCGTCCGCATTGAACTGGTCGACGAGTTCGAGACGCTTCTTCTTGGGCGTGGAGCCGGTGATGGTGTAGTAGCGCAGGCCTTGCGCGTCGAAACGTTCGGCGATCAGATCAAGGAAGCTGGTGAACTGGGAGAAGATCAGCGCCTTCTTGCCTTCGTTCACACAGGTTTCCACCAGTTCGGTGATGGCGGCAAGCTTGGCCGATTGATCCTTGGCATCGGCGTACAGCAGCCTCGGGTCGCAGCAGATCTGGCGCAACTTGGTCAACTCGGCGAGAATGCGAATCTTCGACGTGTTGAAATCGGCTTCTTCGCTGTGTTCGAGCTGCATTCTGAGCCGCTGCTCGTGAGCCGCATACAGTTTGCGCTGTTCGCCGGCAAGCCGCACGGTCAGCGTGGTCTCTAGCTTGTCCGGCAAATCGGTCAACACCTGGGACTTCAGCCTGCGCTTGATGAACACGCCCACCAACGACTGCAATTGGCGAGATACCCGAGCGGCCTCAGGATTGACTTGTGCGGCGGCCCGACCTTCAGCCGTGCTGCCATCCGCGGCCCGGGCATTGGAGATGGGCAACTCATAACGCTCATGGAATCGCTTATATGAGCCGAGCAGCCCCGGCATCAGGAAGTCGAAAATGCTCCAAAGTTCGGAGAGTCGGTTTTCGATCGGCGTGCCGGTCAAGGCGAAACGATGGTCGGCGGCCACGGCCTTGACCGCTTTGGCTATTTTCGTGGTGTGATTCTTGATGTACTGGGCTTCATCCAATGCCATGACATTGAAACGTTGCTCATTGGCGGTGTAATCATCGACATCTCGGCGCAGCAGGTCGTATGAGGTGATGAGCACGGTGGGTTCATCCGCCCGGAACGCACGGCCGATGGCGGTACGGCGCTCGGCTTTGGTACCGGCCACCACCACGGCATTGAAGCTCGGGGCGAACTTGGTGAATTCGGCACCCCAGTTGTACACCAAGGACGCCGGGCACACGATCAGCGATGGGCCAAGGCTGCCGTTGCCCATCTCGCCGGTATTCCGCTGATATCGAGACAGGAGCAACGCGATAAGCTGCACGGATTTACCCAAGCCCATCTCATCGGCCAGAATGCCGCCAAAACCCTTGTCACACAACGTGTTCAGCCATTGGAAGCCTTCGACCTGATAAGGGCGCAGAATATGCTTGAGACTATCCGGCACTTCATACGACTTAGGGTCGATGATCTTGAGATCGTCGATGTATTCGGTGAACGAAGCGTCCTTGACTACATCGGAGCCGTCATCCGGCAGCTCACCATCCAGTAGGAATGCTCGACCGCCCGGCAACTCGATCAGTCCGGAGTTGAGCTGCTGCTCGCTCAGATCGAGGTCGCTGGCCAATCGGTCCAACGTGCTGAGATTCGCGCCGCTGAGTTTGACAAGCGTGCCGTCCTTCAACTGATGGAATCGTTGACGCCGACGGTACGAAGATAGCAAGGCACCCACTTCGTCCGGCGGCACTTCATCAGCGAGGGGTGATATCTCCACCAAGTTGCCTTTGATGGACAATCCGACTTTGACGCTTGGTGGCTTGGGCGCGATCAGCCGGTCAAAAGCCGGTGTGGTGAAGACCTCCCCCACTTCCTTTAGTGCCGGCAATCCCTCGTCAAAGAGACGAACGATCTGCGTGGTGTCATCGCGATCGATAGTGGCCGCATCAGACACGAATTTTTTGGTGGCCTTTCGCGCGGCCGGCGTTCGGAACCCATTCACCGTCTGATGAGTGGCGGCCGCAACGCGCTTGCGCTGGTCAGGCATGGTAAAGAATTCACGCACTACATCAATCGCAAGATGCTCAGCGTCGAAATCACGCCCAATCACGCCCCGAGACAAGGGGATGGAACGCTCGCCCTCAGCATGCACCGTCGGGCCATCGGGTAGCAACGGGACAATGGCATCGCCGTAGCGTGCCTTGACCTCGCATTGCACACCATGCTCATCACGATCCAGATAAAACTGGAGGCTGCATTCCGTAGGACTTAATTCAGCCAGCTCGCGAGGAATCTCACTGGCCTCCAACAGTCCGGCACCAACCAGCTGAGGCAATAGCGTGCGTGCGAATAGGGCGATGTCATCGCCGGCAATGACCTGTCCCTCGCCATCGGGTTCAAACAGGTCTCCCAATAGTCCTCGCAACGGAATCAATCGTTTCGGGCAACGGACGAATCGGCATCCTGCTGCGCTTTTACGCTGAGAGCCCGCCACCCTGGCGGATACCGCACCGGCCGGATTAGTGGAGGCGAGCAACAGCCATACATTCTTGCCGCCGTCAATCACGGTTTCCACCGCTGGCACTCCGGTAAGCAGGTATCCGGCATCCGGACCATACGTATTGAAATCACGCCGCGCAATGCGCATGAGAAAATCTGGCTCGCCACCATCAACTGGCACCGATGCAGGCTGCCCGGAGAACCATGTGTTCAGCACGAGCTGTACGCCTCTGCCCTCACGTACGGACAGCAACCGGGCCACTTCCGGTGCTGAAAGCGTCAGATGACGGTCGATGGCGATATGCCCGTAATACCTGTCCTGCTGCTCGGCCGCACGACGCACGGCCATCGCATCATCAAGGACGTCCAGCAGGGGGCGCGAATCATCATCGAGCATATCCGGCGTATGAATAAAGGCAAGCTTCTGCCCATAATCCGCATAGTCGCCGTTCGCCATGGCAAGCACAAATTGCGGAATCGATTTCAGCACATAGCTGGACCCATTGGAAGCCGAGCCGATCTTGAACTCCACGCTCCACACGCCGTCGATGAAACTCAATATCGGGACAAGCTGCACCTGCCCCAAGCCCACAGTCTCGCTGTCACCCTGATACCCGCCGCCTCGGGTGCCGGCACGAGAGCCGTATCCGCTTTTTGTACGCCGAGCATTTGCACCGTTTTTCCCTTGCGTGGCATCAAACCGACGCATAACCGCATTGCGACGACGAATTTTGGCTTGAGCGTCTTGCCTATCGGCGTGCTCCATATAGTCAATCAGCGTCCGAGACGGTCGTGCGGCCCCGGCACGGTAGCCTTCAAAACGCTGCGGATCATCGCAGAATATGAAGGCGAGCGCAATCATGTGCTTGCACATGCCATAGCCACGGCCGTAAGCCGGGCATGAGCACTTGCCACCGACGGCTTCTCCCGTATCGAGGTCGAATTGCACGCTGGTACGATACCTACTCGATGGGCTGGTGGTGCCACGTAGAATACCGTCAAGCTCGGCATACCCGGTTCGATGATTTTCGCTGTATACCGGATTGATAACCATGGTGGCCGCTTTGCGCGCAATGCTACGGGCACGAGCGAGCACGGCATTCGACGATGACGATTCCACATCGTTGCGTAACGCAAGGATAGGGACGGCATGGGCTTCGGCACGCTTCGCAGACCCGGCGAAATGGCCTTCGTCCTCATCGTCGAACCATACGGAACGTCCTTGCCTGAAACGATAGGGCATCACCGCATCGGCGGCGGACAAACTGTCCGTTCCACCAAACGTTACGTCTCTGCTGCCGGCCGCGCCTGAGCTACCAAGTATTCCACCCGTCTCACCAGAAATGCCGCCTACTCCGCCGCTTTTACCGGCATAGATGCCCCTGCCCCCATTAGTGTCATCAGTGTCATCTATGTCATACCGACCGTCGTCGTAATCGGCATCTTCGTCGTCTCCTCTTTTCCAAGGATTGCGACGACGCAACGCATGGCCCCAGGAAACGCCGGAATCATCATCCTCATAAGGCAGGAGGCCATCGTCATCCGCATTATCGGGAACATGGCCAAACACACCATACCCTTTGCTCATGGGCGAGCCTCCTTTCCAGCGAATGTATTTCAACCCAACGTTTCCATCCTAGACGAAGCGCGCGGTAGCCTTAATGTATGGATGCAGACAAGCCGGCGCAACGCAAATCCTATGCAGGGAACACCACCCTCGAAATCTTCGAGGTGCTGTGGCGTCACAGTTACTTTGGGCATGGCCTGACCGTGCGGCAAATACTCGATGAGCTTGCCCGTAAACACCAGCTGGAAGATCCAAGCGAGCTGCCGACCGAGAAGACCATACGAAACCAGCTCAAAAAGCTGACCTCCACGGAATTTCTCGGCAGACATATCGGGCATCTCACCGAAAGCGACCTTGCCGGCATCGAATGCAAGAATCCACAACCCGGCTGGTATCTTGATGCATTCCTGTCCACTGCCGAAATGCGACTGCTACTAGACAGTCTTACCCTATCTCGCATCAGCCTCGACACCATGGACGACCTCATCGGTAAAATCCGCGAGCTCGCAGGCGCCGCCGGGCAGGCAGTAGGCTACCTGGACCATGTGGCCACCTACACGCATATCAACGGTGAGTTCCTATCCACTATCGACCAGCTGAATCAAGCCATCGAAGAAGGCCACGGCGTAACCTTCCAATACCGTGATTACGGACCGGATGGCACCTTGATACCGCATAAAAGCCGTACGGGTGCAGGCCGAATTACCTACACCGCCGACCCTTACCAGATGGTGTACAAGAACGGACGCTATTACCTCATCTGCCACCTGCATGGCGAAGACAACCTCCGCATTTTCGTGGTCAACCGAATCGCCAACGTCAGCGCCAAAGGCAGGAACGGCACAGTGCCACTGGAAAAACCAGCACCAGCTGATTTTGACGCAGTGAACTTCATGCGCCACCGTCCATACCCCGTAGCCGATGCCCCGATTCGCATCCGCATGGCCGTACGAGACGAATCCATGCTCAACAACGTGTTCGAATGGTTCGACGACCCTCAAATCAAACATTCACCGGACGGCACACAGTTCGAAGTCATCGTCGATGCTCCCGAACGCGCTGTGTTCTGGTGGGCATTGCAGTATTCCTGGGATGGCCGCGTAGTGATTCTTGAGCCCGATTCGCTCAAGCGCAAACTCTATGATGCCGGGCGTCGCATGGCCACAGCCTATGCTCCCGAATGATGCAACATCACATCGCACACCTCCTTGTCGAGTTGTTCACCAGCGAATTTCACCGGAGAACCTATCATCCCATCGCCAATCACACTCGGTAATTTTTTACCGGGAAATACGATTTCAAGCCATTTCGCGGGCATCGTCCCTCACCTAGGCGCACATAAGGCTAAGGTGGGAATCATTAATCGCATCGCGCGTCCACAAGCGTGCACTAGCGCGTACAACAATAAGGAGCAACTATGAGCGAAGAGCGTACCGCATGGGGCTGGGGTCTGGCCAGCGTAGACGCCGCCGGCACCACCCTGGACGTCTGGTACCCCGAACTGAATCTCGGTGAGGCACCGGCCGAGTCCGATCGCCCGAACCACAATTTCGGTACTTTGGCTCACGATGAGGCCGACGCCCGTGGCATTCGCCGCGTGCCGGTATTCGTCGTCAGCCAGTTGGACGAGCCGATCAGTAATGCCGCGGACGCTTACCTGAAGCTCCATTTGATGAGCATGCGCATGGCCAAGCCGAACACGCTGAACCTCGACGGCATCTTCGCCCAGCTCGCCAATGTGGTGTGGACCAACTACGGCCCCTTCGCCGTTGAAGACTTCACGCTGCGCAAGGCCGACGTCGAACGCGCCTCCACCGAAGCCGCTCTCGCTTTCGCCTCCCAGGCCGGACTGCCTGCCGCAGCTCCTGCCGCCACTGTCAACGTGTTCGGTGTGGATAAGTTCCCGCGCATGATCGATTACGTAGTGCCCACCGGCGTGCGCCTCGGCGACGCCGACCGCGTGCGCCTCGGCGCTTACTTGTCTTCCGGCACCACCGTGATGCACGCCGGATTCGTGAACTTCAATGCCGGCACGCTCGGCGTCTCCATGGTCGAAGGCCGTGTTTCGCAAGGCGTGGTCGTGGGTGACGGTTCCGACATCGGCGGCGGTGCCTCCATCATGGGCACCTTGTCCGGTGGCGGCAAGCTGCGCAATTCCATCGGCGAGCACTCGCTGCTCGGCGCCAACGCCGGTATCGGCATCTCTCTGGGCGATAACTGCACCGTCGAAGCCGGTCTGTACATCACCGCCGGCACTAAGATCACCATCTGGGACAAGGCCAAGGCCGCCGCTGGCGAACCGCTGGAAGTGGTCAAGGGTGCTGAGCTCTCCGGCAAAGACAACATTCTGTTTATCCGCAACTCGGTGAACGGCCGCATCGAAGCCCGCTACCGCAAGGTGGGAATTGAGCTCAACGCCAAGCTGCACAAGAACTGAAATTGAAATAATGGAGCGTTATCTTCGTTGCCCCTCGGTCGACGTACCTTCGTACGCCTTCCCTCGGTGCGCCTCGATACCGCACACATTATTTCAATTTCAGAACTAGCCCTGCTAGTCCTTATGCAGCCGTCGCAGCATAGCTGGTTTGCGCTGTACATATAGAAAGCGCCTCACTGGAATCTCCAGCGAAGCGCTTTCTCAAACCAACAATCACCGCTCGTCCATCGGCACGAAATCGCGCTCGACCGGACCGGTGTAGACCTGGCGTGGGCGGCCGATCTTGGTATTCGGGTCGGCCAACATCTCACGGTACTGCGCAATCCAACCGGGAATGCGGCCCAGCGCGAACAGCGTGGTGAACATGGCCGGATCGAAGCCGATCGCCCGATAAATCAAGCCCGTGTAGAAGTCGACGTTCGGATACAGGTTGCGCGATACGAAATATTCGTCATTCAGCGCAATATCTTCAAGCTCGGTGGCCACGGCGAACAGCGCGCGCTCGTCAGACGGCAGCTTCTGCGTATCTTCGCGCTCCATGATCTTTTCCAGATACTTCCTGGCAATCGCCGCGCGCGGATCATACGACTTGTATACACGGTGGCCAAGGCCGGAAATCTTCTGGCCATTCTCCTTGGCATCACGCACGAACTCGGCCACAGACTTGCCGGAATCACGAATCGCCTTCAATTGGCGCAGTACGGCCTCATTCGCACCACCATGCAACGGACCAGACAGCGCATTGACGCCAGCGGCCACCGCCGAATACAGGTTGGCGTGGGCGGAACCGGCGATACGCACCACCGAGGTCGAGCAGTTCTGCTCATGGTCGGCATGAATAATCAACAAACGACCCAAAGCATGCACATACAGCGGGTCGGATTCAAACGGCTCGTACGGCACAGCGAAGCACATGCGCAGGAAGTCGTCCACATAGCCGCGCGCGTAATCGGGGTACAGCATCGGCTCATCGCGACGACGGCGGAAGATGTACGACACAATCGTACGGGCCTTGGCCATGATGATCTTGGCGGCCTCATCAAGCTGGTCGTTGTCAGAAATATCGGTGGTGTCCGGGTAGAACGTGGCCAGCGCATTGATGGCGGAGGCAAGCACGCTCATCGGGTGAGCGGAGCGCGGGAACGAACCCATGAAGGTACGGAAGTCTTCGCCAACCATCGTCTTGTGATTGATGTCCGCACAGAACTGCTCATACTCAGCCCTGCTCGGCAGCTCGCCGTGGCGCAGCAGCCACGCCACCTCCAGAAAATCGGAGTTCTCGCACAGTTGCTCGATGGGGTAACCGCAGTAGCGCAAAATCGAATGCTTGCCGTCGATGTAGGTGATTTTCGATTCGCACTGCGCGGTGGTGAGGAATCCGGGATCAAGCGTTACCCAGCCATCGTTGCGCAGTTTGGAAACGACGATGCCATCCGGCCCTGCACTAGCCTTAACCACGGGCAGGTTGAACTTGTTCGAATCGACATCAAGTTGTGCCGTTGCCATTCGCGCACCTTCCTCTTCATGAACCACTTACCCCAAACATTAACGTTCACGCGTTCGCGAACACTAGTGTTCGGTACTCTATGTCTTCTGTGTTACCGCTGGCGAATGCCGGTCGATACACGAAAGCCGAAGTGCGCTCATGCTATCAAAGCAAACGCACTTCGGCTTGTTACGTCTCGAATTCGCGGGAAAACCGCGAACAGACGGACGGCTAATGAGACGCTGATCGCCCATCACAGGCCAATCAGGCACCTACCATACGCCAAACGCCGATCAGAGGTTGGTGCGATCGGTGAAAACGATCGGGCCGTTCTCGGTGATGGCGATGGTGTGCTCGGAGTGGGCGCCGCGCGAGCCGTCGGAGGCACGCAGGGTCCAGCCGTCCTTCGGATCCTGGAAGATCTCGTCGGTGGTCTTGAGGAACCACGGTTCGATGGCGATGACCAGGCCTTCGCGCAGCTTGTAGCCGTGGTGGGCGCGGCCGTCGTTCGGCACGTGCGGGTCGCCGTGCATGATGTGGCCCACGCCGTGACCGCCGAACTCGAGGTTGATCGGGTAGCCGTATTCGCGCGCGACGTCGCCGATGGTGTTGGAGATGTCGCCGAGACGGTTGCCGGGCTTGGCCACGTCGATGGCGGCGGCGAGCGCTTCCTCAGTGCACTTGATGATGCGCAGGTCTTCGGGGTCCGGGTCTTTGCCGACCACGAAGCTGACGGCGGAATCGGCCACCCAGCCGTCCACAGAGATGGCGAGATCGAGGGAGACGAGGTCGCCGTCCTTCAGGCTGTAGTCGTACGGCACGCCGTGCAGCACGGCGTCGTTGACGGAGGTGCAGATGTAGTGGGCGAACGGGCCGGTGCCGAAGTCAGGAGCGTAGTCAACATAGCAGGATTCGGCGCCCTTGCGGTCCACGATCTTCTTGTGGACGAACTCGTCGATTTCGAGCAGGTTGGTACCAACTTTGGTGGTCTCCTGCAGTTCCTTCAGAATGCCGCCGACAAAACGACCAGCCGGCTTCATTTCCTCGATTTCACGAGGGGTTTTCAGTTCGATCATGAGATTCTTTCTACCTTGTTGAGACTTGTTCTCAACTCTAGACCAGCCCGAGGTCAACCGCCAGAAGCCTACCTGAAATCCACTCGCAGCCCATTAATAGCCAAGGCCGAGAAAAAGCGCCCGGCAGCACATAGCCTGCACGGGCGCTTTGGATTGATTGTCTGGGGACTGGTTGCATGAAGCGTGAGATTACTTGCGACGCTTGCCGAAAGTGAACGCGCGAATCACTGAAGTAATCCCCATCACCACCATGGCGCATCCGCCGAAGATAATCATGAATACGGCGGAGCTCAGCGGGCTCATCAGCACCACGAAGCCGGCGATAATCGAGATGATGGCATAGGCGATGGCCCAGCCGGAATGCGGGATACGCCACGATTCAACCAGCGACAGCACGCCTTCCATAATCCATCCGAAACCGACCATCAAAGTAATGAGTAATGCCAGCGTCTGACCGGTCATGCCGTAGTTGCGCACAACCACCACGCCGCCAAAGGTCAGCAGAATGCCGACGAACACGTCCAGCACACGCCAGCCGCCCGGCAGACCCGGCTCCACGAGAGCGCTGACGATGCGCACCACGCCGGAAATCACGAAATACACGCCGAGCAACAATGCGGCCAAAGCCAGCGTCTTGTTCGGCACCAGCAACAGCGCAGCGCCCAAGGCGATGGCGGCCACGCCCACCACGCCGTAAATGATGCGAATCTTGGTCTTGGCTTTTTCCGGCAGCCATTCCTCGATCAGGCGGAATGGACTGAAATTGCCGACATACCAGTTGGTCCGCTGCCAGCCGGGTTGACTTTGATCGCCCCATGGACCATTCGGCTGCCCGTCCGCTTGGCTATTCGATTGGCCGTCCGCCTGATACCGCCGACCGTCCGGCCCCCATGCCGGCTGGCCGTTCGGGCCATAGTTCGGATTGTAGGCGTACGGGCCGTAGTACGGGTTCTGGTTCGGTTCGCCTTGTGGCTGGCCGTTCTGCGCATGCTGATTCTGAGTGTCTTGCGCTCCCGGCGCACCTTGCGGAGGATATTGGCCGCCATGATTGCTGTCATACGCACCATACTGCGGTTGGCCCGGTTGACCCGCCGGATTCGGCTGGTTCGGCTGGCTCTGGTTGGGCTGGCCCGTCTGGCCATTCCACTGGTCCTCGTTCGGATTGCTCATCGTAACTCCTTAGCTCAAGGTCCATGTTCAGATTCCACATACTATGATAGACAAGTTGTCTAATTTGAACCATCACCACAATTAGGCAATCTGTCTAGTTCACTGACAGCGCAATGCCCATAACGCAATATCTGCACCATCAACGCTTCTCCCCCGCCGCGATTAGGCTTAGGGCCATGACCAACGAAACCGAAACGCTGACGTCGGGCATCGACCCGGCATCGTTCTCCTCCGTCATCAAGCCGACCAACGACCTGTTCCGCTACGTGAATGGCCCATGGATCGACACCTACCGATTGCCCGACGATCGTTCGCGCTACGGCTCCTTCGACAAGCTTGCCGAAGACGCCGAAAACCAAGTACGCGACATCCTCGACGCCGACGACTGCCCGGCTGTCAAGTCTGAGGCCCTGTACCGCTCATTCCTCAACACCGACGCCATAGAGGCCGCCGGGCTTGACCCAATCCGCGACGAGCTTGACCTCATCGATTCCGCCATCGACAAGGCCGCACTCACGCGCGTGCTCGGCACGATCAACCCAGCCGGCGGCCCCGATCTGTTCGGCTTGGCCGTTTACGGCGACCCGGGCGACCCGGACCGCAATATCGCCCACCTTGAGCAGGCCGGCCTTTGTCTGCCGGATGAAGCCTACTATCGCGAGGATCACTACGCTCCCGTGCGCGAAGCATACGTGGCGATGGTCGCCACCCAGCTGGTGAACGCCGGATACGCGCCCGCCGCCGAGTCCAACGGTGGCGATGAGCTGCCGTCCAACACCGGCGATGACGAGAGCAACGCTCCCGCCACGGTTCCCAGCGAAGCCGCGCTCGGCATGGCCCGCCACTTCCTTGCCGTGGAAACCAAGATCGCCGCCAACCATTGGGACAATGTGGCCACGCGCGACTCGGTGAAGACCTACAACCCCACCGATTACGCCGATCTGGCCGCCACGCTGAAAAACTTCGATCTCGGTTCTTGGATCGACGCTTGGCAGACCGCTTATGACGCCACCGAAGCCGCCAAGGCTCAGCCGATTGATTTCAAGTCTGTGTTCGCGCGCGTCATTGTGCACGAGCCGAGCTTCCTCACTGGTCTTGATGCGTTCTGGGCCGAGGCCGATCTGGCCGACCTTAAGCTGTGGGCCCGTGTTCACATGATTCTGGGCTTCGCCTCCTCCCTGTCTCGCGACTTCGACACCACCAACTTTGACTTCTACGGCAAGGTGCTCTCCGGTGCCAAGAAGCAGCGCGATCGTTGGAAGCGCGCGGTGAGCCTGGTCAACGGCATTTGTGGTGAAGATGTGGGCCGCGAATACGTGCGCCTGCACTTCCCCGAAAGCTCGAAGCGCCGCATGGAAGAGCTGGTCGCCAATCTGATTGACGCCTACCGCGTGTCCATCACCAATTCCGATTGGCTGGGCGAGGACACCAAGGCCAAGGCTCTGGAGAAGATCTCCAAGTTCACGCCGAAGATCGGCTACACCAACCACTGGCGCGATTATTCGGCGCTGAGTGTTTCCGCGGATGCGCTGCCCGCCGAGAACGCCAAGGCCGCGAACCTGTACGAGACCGGCTATCAGCTGGCCAAGGTCGGCAAGTCGGTCGACAAGGACGAATGGCTGATGAATCCGCAGACAGTGAACGCCTACTACGAGCCGAGCATGAACGTCATCGTGTTCCCGGCCGCGATTCTGCAGCCCCCGTTCTTCGACCCGAAGGCCGAGGATGCGGCGAATTATGGCGGCATCGGCGCAGTGATCGGCCACGAGATCGGCCATGGCTTCGACGATCAGGGTTCGCAGTACGACGGCGACGGCAAGCTCAACAACTGGTGGACCGACGAGGATCGCAAGAACTTCGAGGCCCGTACCGGCGCATTGATCGCCCAGTACAACAGCTTTGTGCCGCTGCAGCTGGCCGAGAAGTACGCTGACGAGCCTGATAAGGCACCGCACGTGAACGGCGCGCTGACCATCGGCGAGAATATCGGCGATTTGGGCGGCGTGAACATCGCGCTCAAGGCGTATGCATTCGCGCTCGGCAAGGCGGCAGGTAAGTCCGACGCCAAAGAAGACGGCTCCCCCGCCGCCATCAAGGCACTGCTCGATACCGCCCCCGAAATGGACGGATTCACCGGCCTGCAGCGCTTCTTCCTGAGCTACGCCTCCATCTGGCGCACCAAGAACCGCGACGAGCTGGCCGAACAGTACCTGCAGATCGACCCGCATTCTCCGGCCGAATTCCGCACCAACGGCATCGCCAGCAACGTGGACCTCTTCTACGATGCCTTTGGCGTGACCGAAGGCGACGCCATGTGGCTCGCGCCCAAGGACCGTGTGCGTATTTGGTAATCCCCGTTATGTAAAGGAAAACCGCTGTGTTTGCCTCGATTACAGGCGAACACAGCGGTTTTTCATGATGTATGGTTGGCACTCAGAATTCGGAATCACTGGGATTGGAAGATTCGGCGAAACCGTCGACGTAGGTTTGTTGGGCCACGGGCTGTGGTTGATTGGTGTCGGCGTCCGGTTGCGACATGACGGCATCGGCCACGGCCGCGGACTCGGTTGATGGCGACGGCGATTGGCCGGAATCGGAGGTGACCCCAAATTCGACGGGGCCAGATTCCGACGAGGTCGCATACGGGTCAATACCCACACCGGATGCGGCACCGCCCGCGCCATATTGCGTTGGCCTAACGTACGGCGACGATGCTCGTTGCCCGTTTCCGCCATCCATACCTTCGACGGCACCGTTGGCATTGCCGTTACCGTTGCCACCATTGCCTCCGTTCCCATTACCGGCACGCTGTGGCTTGATCAGCGACGTGGTGCCGAAGGTCAGGTCATGCCCAATGTTGGTGGCTTCGAGAACGGTTCTACTGCGCGGTTCGCCTTGCTCATTGGTCCACTGCTCGGTGATGAGTGAGCCGACCACAATGATGCGGTCACCGCGGCGAACCGAACTGGCGGCGTTCACGGCCAAAGCACGGAACGCTTTGACGCCCACCCATGCGGTTCCGTAATCCTCCCATTGTCTGGTAGTCGGGTTGAGTCGACTGCGCGTGCTGCCCATACGGAATGTCAGCACGCGGAAGCTCTCGGTTCCGCCTAGTGTCGGATCACCGGCCACAAAGCCGGTGACGGTCACTGCTGCTTGTTGATTTGCCATGATCGGTCCTTTCCTCGGCCTGCTGGCCTGTTGTTTGGATGTGGACCGCCGGAGCCTGTCTCCGGCTTCATTGCCGGCTTGCACGCCCCAGCGGTACCTCCACTGTGAGGCATGACGTTTGAAGCGCACAAGGGCAACTGGCAAATGTGGATACTGTGACGCAGTTGAAATTTTAAGAATGTGGATAAGTTTCGGTTATCCACAACAAAGCGCCATTCTGCGACTGGGCAGAATGGCGCTTGATGCGATTAACGCCGAGGCTGAGTAAGTGGGACTCAGCTGAGGGCGGCGAAGCGCTCGGCGAGCGCGTCGGCGGCTTCGGCGGCGGGCACGGCGACCTTGTTTTCGCCGTTGCGGTCGCGCAGTTCGATGGTGCCGTCGTTGACGTAATCGCGGCCGACCACGGCGACCAGCGGCACGCCGATCAGCTCGGCATCCTTGAACTTGACGCCCGGAGACACCTTCTTGCGGTCATCGTAAATAACCTCAAGGCCCTTGGCCTCAAGCTCGGCGACCAGCTTCTCGGCACCTTCAAACGCCACGGCGTCCTTGCCGGTGGCCACCACGTGCACGGCGGCCGGGGCAATCACGGACGGCCAAGCCAAGCCGGCTTCGTCGTGGTGTGTTTCGGCGATGCAGGCCAGCACGCGGGAAACACCGATGCCATAGCAGCCCATCCACACCGGCACGGCCTTGCCGTTCTGGTCGAGCACCTTCAGGTCCAGTGCCTTGGAGTACTTGAGACCCAGCTGGAACACCTGGCCGATTTCCACACCACGCTCGAAGCTCAACGGACCGGAACCATCCGGGCTCATGTCGCCGTGGCGAACCTCAACGGCTTCCACCACGCCGTCGACCTTGAAGTCACGGCCGTACACCAGGTTGTAGTAGTCGACCTCGTTCTCATCGGCACCAGTGAACCAAGCGGAACCCTTGACCACGTGCGCGTCGATCAGGTAGCGAACCGGGTTCTTCACGCCAGCAGCCTCGGCCTGCGGGCCAAGCACCATCGGTCCGATGTAACCGGGCACCAGTTCGGGGTGCTGCTTCAGGTCTTCCTCAGTGGCTTCCTCAAGTTCGGCGGGCGCGAACTGGGCTTCCAGTCGCTTCATATCCACCGTACGGTCGCCGGGCACGCCGACGACAATCACTTCACGCCACGGCTCGTCATGCTCTTCATCCTCAGGGTGCTTGACGGTGATCACCACGTTCTTGAGGATGTCGGAAGCCTGCCATTCACGGCCATCAGTACGCGGGTGGTCGGCGTTGGCACGCTCGATCATGTTATCGATGGTCTTGGCATCCGGGGTGGCTTCCTTGGAAGCGGCGGGAGTGGTGGAAGCATCGATTTCCGGTAGTTCCGGAGTGCTCAGGGCCTCCACATTCCATGCCTTGCCGGAAGGTGCCAGCGCGAAGGTATCTTCGCCGATCGGCATCGGAGCCAGGAACTCCTCGGATGCGGAGCCGCCCATCGGGCCGGACATGGCGAACACAGGTACGTACTTCAGGTCAAGACGCTGGAAGATACGCTCGTAAGCGCCGCGCTCGTTATAGTAGGCCTTGCGCATGCCTTCTTCATCGATGGTGAAGGAGTAGGCGTCCTTCATGACGAATTCACGACCACGGATCAGGCCGGCGCGCGGACGGAACTCGTCGCGGTACTTGGTCTGGATCTGGTACAGGGTGACGGGCAGGTCCTTGTAAGAGGAGTACATGTCCTTGACCAGAAGGGTGAACATCTCCTCGTGGGTGGGGGCCAGCAGGTAATCGGCCTCGTGGCGATCCTTCAAACGGAAGATGTTATCGCCGTACTCCTCCCAGCGATGGGTGGCCTCGTAGGGTTCGCGCGGCAGCAGGGCCGGGAAGTGCACTTCCTGGGCGCCGATGCCGTTGATCTCCTCGCGGATGATGGCCTCGATCTTGTTCAGCACGCGCAGACCGAGCGGCAGCCAGGTCCAGATACCGGGTGCGGCCTTGCGGATATAGCCGGCGCGCTGCAGCAGCTTGGCTGAATCGACATCGGCATCAGCGGGGTCCTCGCGCAGGGTGCGCAGGAACATGGTTGACATACGAAGGGTATTGGAAGTCATAGGTTTAAAGATATTCGCGTGAACCGACAAGCCTGCATATGTCGGCTGCTCAACCTTCCGCGCTGTACCAACGCACAGGAATCACGGATAACTCATGCAGGATTCATCATCTTGGTTTTCAGCCCTCGCCATGCGCCAATGAAATGGCAATGAAGGGGCAGGGGCATACAATGGCGCAACCGCAATATTCTCCATTCCAGCCACAACCTGAGCCGGAACATCCGCCGATAAACAGTCAGACACAGCCGTCGCCATATTTTTCACCGCAGACGCAATTGGCACAACAATCAGTGCCGCAATCCGCGCCGCAACCTCTGCCGCCAACCGCGCAAGGGCCATTCCCGCAGCGGCCATCACAGCTAAATCAGCCAAATCAACCCAAGCATTCCAGCATTCAAAATTAGCATTCACCCTTCTTGATAAGCTTGTGATCATCACCATCGCACCCGAACAATAGCTGGGAATTAGCATTCACCCTTCTTGATAAGCTTGCACCAAACCTCTTGGAACACATCGACGAGCTGGGAATTAGCATTCACCCTTCTTGATAAGCTTGATCTTGAAATACTTGCGTTGCACGTCCTGCTGGGAATTAGCATTCACCCTTCTTGATAAGCTTGGTTTGCAGGAACGGAATCTGCACTTCTAGCTGGGAATTAGCATTCACCCTTCTTGATAAGCTTGTCACGCCGCCGCCGCTCACAGTCCCATGAGCTGGGAATTAGCATTCACCCTTCTTGATAAGCTTGTACTGCGACCAATGCGGCACGGAAACCAGCTGGGAATTAGCATTCACCCTTCTTGATAAGCTTGAATCAGGTTTGATACGGTTCCCCTCAACAGCTGGGAATTAGCATTCACCCTTCTTGATAAGCTTGGTTCGCCAACATGCCATGCCACGTGCGACGCTGGGAATTAGCATTCACCCTTCTTGATAAGCTTGAGCCGCGATAACAAGATTCTTCGCCGCGTGCTGGGAATTAGCATTCACCCTTCTTGATAAGCTTGCGACAGCTGGATGCAGAACGGAGGCAAGGCTGGGAATTAGCATTCACCCTTCTTGATAAGCTTGAGTTGTTCCCAGTTGTTCCCGGAACAACGCTGGGAATTAGCATTCACCCTTCTTGATAAGCTTGTGAAGGCCCGCAAGGAGGAGTTGCAGGAGCTGGGAATTAGCATTCACCCTTCTTGATAAGCTTGATACCCGGGATATTCGCGTTGCAATCGGTGCTGGGAATTAGCATTCACCCTTCTTGATAAGCTTGGGCATCACACTCACCCCACTGGGGAACGGCTGGGAATTAGCATTCACCCTTCTTGATAAGCTTGGGCATGAGGTGATGGACGCGGTCATGGAGCTGGGAATTAGCATTCACCCTTCTTGATAAGCTTGTTCTGCGCCGGACGCCCAACACCACCAAGCTGGGAATTAGCATTCACCCTTCTTGATAAGCTTGTACAAGGTCAAGGACCCCATCATGTACGGCTGGGAATTAGCATTCACCCTTCTTGATAAGCTTGAAACCGCGAAGAGGCCACGATGAATACGGCTGGGAATTAGCATTCACCCTTCTTGATAAGCTTGATTGAAAACTATTATGACCGATTACAACGCTGGGAATTAGCATTCACCCTTCTTGATAAGCTTGACCAGACACGCAACCCTACCGGCCTCGGGCTGGGAATTAGCATTCACCCTTCTTGATAAGCTTGAATCTAATGTGCTTTTTGAGCGTAAACAGCTGGGAATTAGCATTCACCCTTCTTGATAAGCTTGGATGATTTGCGACTCTTCATCATGAGGCGCTGGGAATTAGCATTCACCCTTCTTGATAAGCTTGTACAAGGCCAAGTTCTACACGGATTCTTCGCTGGGAATTAGCATTCACCCTTCTTGATAAGCTTGATCCTGCGGCCAGTCCGCAAACGATTTCGCTGGGAATTAGCATTCACCCTTCTTGATAAGCTTGCCCCGCTCAACCGCTCACCACCCGAAGGGCTGGGAATTAGCATTCACCCTTCTTGATAAGCTTGTCGTTGGCAATGCCGATATGCCCTCGCAGCTGGGAATTAGCATTCACCCTTCTTGATAAGCTTGATGCCTCATTAGTCACCTGTGTTTTTTGGCTGGGAATTAGCATTCACCCTTCTTGATAAGCTTGTGGAACGCAGACGGTCGTTTAACATTTTGCTGGGAATTAGCATTCACCCTTCTTGATAAGCTTGCCAGTCGCGCGTACTGCGTAAACATGTGGCTGGGAATTAGCATTCACCCTTCTTGATAAGCTTGCTTAGAGTCCAGTACCGGCTCGATGTCAGCTGGGAATTAGCATTCACCCTTCTTGATAAGCTTGGCACAAAACTAGCGGACATTAATCTAACCGCTGGGAATTAGCATTCACCCTTCTTGATAAGCTTGTCAGGTTCCAACGGCACGTCATAATGTTGCTGGGAATTAGCATTCACCCTTCTTGATAAGCTTGCAAGCGGCGGAACAATCAGCTACGCATTGCTGGGAATTAGCATTCACCCTTCTTG
>ENA-OYZL01000170-OYZL01000170.1-human-gut-metagenome-genome-assembly--contig:-NODE-170-length-32076-cov-11.434184_pt1 | contig 32076 bp, 30 predicted proteins | sample MGYA00243292_ERZ653479 | MGnify/ENA primary metagenome ERZ653479 (study PRJEB26926, sample SAMN06165116) | human gut metagenome | biome: ENVO:00009003; feature: ENVO:2100002; material: ENVO:00002003... | reverse complement strand
CGAGATGTAGAGAGGTCTCGTGGGCTCGGAGATGTGTATAAGAGACAGCACTTTGGTCAGTTTATCACTTTTTAGGGAAGGGTATTTAGCAATATTGTATTATTGCAGGTCGCCTCTGTTAAATTCTGAAAGCTCAAGGCCCTCGTTTCTTTCAAGCGCCCAGCGGATATTCCACTCGCTTGTGAAAAGAAGCAGATAGTTGTCACGGAAGTCCTTGACAAGCTTTGTGTCACTTGAAAGCTTCAATGTCTTAGGGTCGATATCCTTGTTATCTATCCAGCGGATATAAGAATAAGGCAGACCCTCTTTGAAGAGGTCAACGTTGTACTCATTTTTCATTCTGTATTCAAAAACTTCAAGCTGAAGAACGCCCACAACGCCCACGATAACTTCTTCCATACCGCTGTCAGGCTCATGGAATATCTGTATCGCACCCTCTTGTGCGATCTGTGTTGTACCCTTTACGAACTGCTTTCTTTTGAGGGTATCCTTCTGACGGACTCTCATAAAATGCTCAGGTGCAAAGGTCGGGATAGACTCGAACTCGAACTTTTTCTTTGGCGAGCAAATCGTATCACCGATAGCGAAGATACCTGGATCAAACACACCGATGATATCTCCTGCATAGGCTTCGTCGATTATCTCTCTTTCCTGAGCCATTATCTGCTGAGGCTGAGAAAGTCTGAGCTTTTTATTGCCCTGAACGTGGAGAACTTCCATATCCTTATCGAACTTGCCTGAGCAGATACGCAGGAAAGTGATACGGTCACGGTGAGCCTTGTTCATATTAGCTTGTATCTTGAATACGAAAGCCGAGAACTCAGGGTCGAACGGATCTATGATACCGGCAGAGGAATTTCTCGGAGTAGGAGAAGTTGTCATTTCGAGGAAGTTTTCCAAAAACGGCTCGACGCCGAAGTTTGTAAGAGCAGAGCCAAAGAACACAGGCGAAAGCTCACCCTTTCTCACCTTTTCGATGTCAAACTCATAGCTTGCGCCATCGAGAAGCTCGATATCATCGCAGAGAGTTGAGTGGAGATCCTCGCCGATAAGGCTGTCAAGTGACGGGTCGGAGAGGTCGACTTCTGTAGCTGCCACCTGATGCTGTCCACCGCTTGCCTCAAAAGAGATAATATGCTTTTTATCTCTGTCATAAACGCCCTTGAACTCTTTGCCTGAGCCGATAGGCCAGTTCACAGGATAGGTCTGGATACCCAGCTCAGACTCTATCTGCTCCATAAGATCGAAAGGATTTCTGGACTCACGATCCATTTTATTTACGAAAGTAAATATAGGGATATGGCGCATAACGCAGACCTTGAAAAGCTTTCTGGTCTGATTTTCCACACCCTTTGAAGCGTCTATTACCATTACGGCTGAGTCTGCAGCCATAAGAGTACGGTAGGTATCCTCAGAGAAGTCCTGATGTCCAGGAGTATCCAGGATATTTATACAATAATTTTTATACTGGAACTGCATAACAGAAGAAGTAACAGAGATACCTCTTTGTTTTTCTATTTCCATCCAGTCTGAAACAGCATGGTGGGAGTTCTTTTTACCTTTTACAGCACCTGCCTGAGCTATCGCACCACCATAGAGCAGAAATTTTTCCGTAAGAGTTGTTTTACCTGCGTCAGGGTGGGAAATTATCGCAAAAGTACGGCGGCGTTTGATCTCATCTTCAAGCTTACCCAAAATTATTCCTCCATATTTCATTGCATTTTTAAACATACCTTGTTAGTATAACACAGTATCGCTTAAATTGCAAGAGATTTTTTATGAAGAAAGCGGCGTTTGTAGAATGAGGAGTGAGGAATGAGGAATGAGGAATTATGGTATCGCCTGTCGGCGATAAATTTTTTGTAGAGGCGACCGCTGGTCGCCTGTTTCTTGTTTGCAAAGCCTGCGTTATCCACCATACTATTTTTGCATTTTTCAAACCTTGTAGGGGAGCGACGCTGTCATTCCTCACTCCTCACTTAAACAGCCGTTGACATTCTCCACAAACTATGCTAAAATCAAATTATAAGCAATCAACTATCAAACCTACAAAGGAGGCTGTTTTATGAAAGATCTGCTCGAACTTATGAAAACCAGAAGAAGTGTACGAAAATACAAGCCTGACATGATACCGCAGGACGTTCTCGACCGCATCATAATAGCAGGAACTTATTCCGCCACAGGAAGAAACTTGCAGTCACCTATTATCATTGCTGTCACCAACAAGGAAATGCGTGACAAAATTTCTGAGATGAACAGAAAGATAGGCGGCTGGGATGAGGGCTTCGACCCGTTCTATGGTGCGCCTGTTATTCTTATTGTACTAGCTGACAAATCCTGCCCGACTTACATTTATGACGGAAGTCTTGTTATGGGAAATCTTATGCTTGCCGCTCACAACGAGGGCGTTGGAAGCTGCTGGATACATCGTGCAAAGGAAGAATTTGAGTCCGAAGAAGGCAAGGAGATCCTCCGCAGCCTTGGTATCGAGGGCGAATACGAAGGCATCGGTCACTGCGCACTCGGCTACACTGAGGGTGAATATCCCGAGGGTCACGAGAGAAAAGACAATTGGGTATACTATATCAAATAATCCTGACAAACTATCTAACAAAAAACGGAGCGGTCAAAGCCGTTCCGTTTTTTGTTCTTATTAATGAGCTGTCACGTCAGAAAATTCTATACCGACCTGCTTGCCCTCATATGTTGCGGAATACTCAAACGTTGTGCCAACAACTGTCGCCTTGCCATTGCTGTCTATCTTGAGCTTGCACTTCGGAAGCTTCTGGATATAAAGTTGTTTTGTTTCCCCAGGATAGTTGTTGTCATATATCTGAAGGATATATTTTCTGTGGCAATCAGAATCCTGAATAAGTCCGATAGCGTTCACTGTATGAGTATCGTCTATAGTTGTAACAACTGGTATGCCAAGGCTGAGCTGATCTTCAAGCTTTTCAAAGCCCTTGCTGTCATTGTTAAGGTTATACTCTGACGAAGAATCGTCCCACTGGAGGGCGTTAAGTCTGTAGAGTGCCTTTGCGAACTCTGCGTCATTTGAGGAATAGCCACCCTTTATTTTTTCAATGCCGTTTGCTATATCCATATCAAGCAGTTCTACCTTTTTCCAACGGAGATTGCCGCCTGATATTTTTGTAACGTCCTTTACCCAGCCCTTGTTCTTGCTGTCATACTTATAGTCATCATTAAGGGTGAGAATATCCCCTGTGCAGGAATAGTCAAGATACTTTGTAACGTCTGAATATGTGCCCGCAAAAAGGTCTGAGGTTATCTTGCTAAGCGGCACTCTTTCGTCATACTGTTTACCAAAATCTGTTCCGCTTATGTCATAGCCTGCGGCATTCACCTTTATGTCGCTCTTATCTGACGGAGCGATATCCCCAAGAGAAGTCTTTACATTTCCGAGATACCAATCTCTTGCCATAACAGCCATGCCGAAGTCAACGCTTGCGGTAGTTGTTGTTCTGAAATTCTTGAATGAGAAGCCGTTCACCTTTGGGTCAAAGCCTGTGTTGTAAAGTGAATAACCTCTTACGTTATCGTCAGCGTTTGTGTATGTAACGATATCATAGTTCAATGTAGTAACTATCTGCTTGTAAACGTCATTGAGGGCGTTTGCGTCGGAAGCTGAGTAATACTTTCCGCCTGTGGAATAAGCAAGCTCCTGAAGCCAATCTCTGTCAACATCTCTGCCAAGACCAACTGTGAGAACGATTATGTCCTTATCCTTTGCAGTATTTGCAAGGCTTGAAACGCTTGCAGGATTAAACTCGTCAGACTCGCCGTCTGTGAGCATCACGATGATATTTCTGTATTTTCCACCGGAAGTTGCCTTGAACTCGTCCATGCACTTTTTAAGAGCCGTCTGGCTGTGAGTGCCGTTAAATATCTCTTTCTCAGACTTTATCTTATCGAGAGCTTCCGTAAGCTTCGTCTTATCATCAGTGAAGTCTACCATCTTTTTGTAGCTTCCTGTGAACTTGCAAATGCCGACCTGATAGTGGCTCTCAAACTTGTCGATAAGATTCTTTGCAAATTCAAGACGCTTGAAGTCAACATCATTCTCAGAAGAAGTTACACACTGCTCCTTTGGATACATAGAGCCGGAGTTATCAACGAGGAAGCAGATCCTTGTTGTGGCTTCATCGTTTACAGTTTTCTCAACTCCTACCACATAAGTGCCAAGCTCTGTAAGAGAAGCAGAAACTGTCTTTTTGCTCTTGTCTGCCTTTGAATCCACCTTTGTGTAAAGGGTCGAGCGTGAATCAAATCTCAGCACTGTAAGGTCATCAAATGAATATCCCATTTTACTCAGCTTTGCAGAGTCGATATCAAAAGTTATCTTTGCCGAGTTGAACTTATAGTCAGAATAAGCGTCATAAGCCTTTGTGACGATACTTGCATTTGAAGAGATACCAAAGAGGTCAAGCTCAACGAGGGTCGCACTGGCAGCGTTTGCGTCGCCCTTTATTTCAAGGCGGCAGTCCCCTGCATTTTTTTCCACTGTAAGCTCTCTTTCAGCGTCATTGGTCTTTCCGTCAGACTTTGACTCTCTCGGATTTGTGCCTGCCATAAGCTCATAGCCGTCAAGAAGACCATCGCCGTCAGTATCGGCTTCAATAGGGTTCGTGCCTAGCTTTATCTCATCGCCGTCGCTTATTCCGTCATTGTCAGTATCCTCGCTTTGAAGGTTAGTGCCGTGGCGTGTTTCATCGGCATTCTTTATGCCGTCGCCGTCCCAGTCCTGATCGTCAGAAAACTCCGACTCCTTGAAGGTAGTGCTTATATCAAGCTTTGTTATGACCGATTTCGCCATGGCGATACGGTTATTTTCCCTTATTTTCAGACCCACGATAACACAGGCAGCCACAAGGAACGCAAGCACTATACACAGCACCAGCAACGCTATCTTCTTTTTGCGCTTTCCTCTGTTCATGCTCTGAACAAAATCATTCGTATCAGAAAAATTTGCTTTCATAAATATTAATTCCCCTTATCAGATCACATATTTCACGATATTAATATTCTAGCATATATGTACCTCATTTGCAAGCAAAATAACCTAGAATAATTCACAAAATAAACTGTTCTTTTTTGTTTACAAACAGTATATCTTACCAAAACATTAACAAGATAATTCTTTTATTATTAACCTAAAATAAATTAAAACCTTCTTTTTCCACAAAAAAGGGCAGCCCCTCTCGGAGCTGCCCTTTGGCATAATACTATCACTCTTCTGTAACAGTATTATAAATAACGTTCACAACGAAGTCTTTGTCATAATCTACCTGCAAGATAGAATCAGGCTCAAGCTCGTCTGCAATGATCTTCTTTGCGATAAGAGTTTCGATACGTCTTTGGATAAACCTCTTGAGAGGTCTTGCACCGAAGTTCTGATCGTAGCCCTGATTTACGATAGCTTCCTTAGCGGCGTCTGTTACCTCTATGCTGAGCCTCTTGTCTTCAAGACGCTTGCCAAGCTCTGCAAGCATAAGGTCAACGATCTTGTATATCTCCGTCTTCATAAGAGGCTTGTAGTAGATTATATCGTCAAGTCTGTTAAGAAACTCAGGTCTGAACTGCTGTTTCAGCAGAGCGTCCACCTTGTCCCTTGCTTCCTGAGATATCTCGCCCTCAGGTGTGATGCCCTCAAGGATATAAGGAGAACCAAGGTTTGAAGTGAGGATTATGATAGTATTCTTGAAGTCAACCGTTCTGCCCTGTGAGTCTGTGATACGTCCGTCGTCAAGCACCTGCAAAAGGATATTGAAAACGTCAGGGTGAGCCTTTTCGATCTCGTCAAGAAGAACTACTGAATAAGGCTTTCTTCTTACAGCCTCGGTGAGCTGACCGCCCTCCTCATAGCCAACATATCCCGGAGGCGCTCCGATAAGACGGCTTACGCTGAATTTCTCCATGTACTCCGACATATCTATACGAACGATATTGTTCTCGTCGTCAAACAATGCCTGCGCAAGAGTTTTTGCAAGCTCTGTTTTACCAACGCCAGTAGGGCCAAGGAACAGGAACGAACCTATCGGCTGATTTGGATTTGCGATACCGGCACGAGATCTCATGATAGCCTCAGACACACGCTCAACGGCTTCGTCCTGACCGATAACTCTCTCGTGGAGGATATCAGGCAGGTGGAGAAGCTTCTCACGCTCGCCCTCCATAAGCTTTGCAACAGGGATACCTGTCCAGCGGCAGATTATCCTTGCGATCTCTTCCTCTGTTACCTTATCTCTTAGCAGAGTGTTCTTTGTCTTTGACTTCTCTGCCTTTTCTTCTTCCTCGGCAAGCTGCTTCTGCAAGTCAGCCATTCTGCCGTATTTCAGCTCTGCAAGCTTGTTAAGGTCATATTCACGCTCTGCTCTCTCGATATCCTTTGAGCATTGCTCGATATCCTCACGGAGCTTCTGCACCTTAGAGATAGCAGACTTCTCATTCTCCCATTTAGCTTTCATTTCATTGAACTGCTCACGCATTTCTGAAAGCTCTTTCTGCACCTCATGGAGATGTTCAACTGCAAGCTTATCAGTTTCCTTTTTAAGGACAGTTTCCTCTATCTCGTGCTGGAGTATCTTACGTCTTATCTCATCAAGCTCTGTAGGCATTGAGTCCATTTCCGTTCTGATGAGTGCGCAGGCTTCGTCCACAAGGTCGATAGCCTTATCAGGGAGAAATCTGTCTGTAATATATCTGTTTGAAAGAACAGCCGCCGCAATAAGCGCCTGATCCTGAATTTTTACGCCGTGGAACACTTCGTATCTTTCTTTCAGACCACGAAGTATAGAGATAGTGTCCTCAACTGTCGGCTCGTCAACCATAACAGGCTGGAAACGTCTTTCAAGAGCGGCGTCCTTTTCGATATACTGACGGTACTCGTTAAGAGTCGTTGCACCGATACAATGGAGCTCGCCCCTTGCAAGCATAGGTTTCAGCAGGTTGCCTGCGTCCATTGCGCCGTCTGACTTGCCCGCACCAACAATATTGTGAAGCTCATCTATAAAGAGGATTATCCTGCCCTCAGACTTCTTTATCTCCTCAACGACAGCCTTAAATCTCTCCTCAAACTCGCCTCTGTATTTTGCGCCTGCGATAAGCGCACCCATATCAAGTGAGAAAACCTGTCTGTCTTTCAGGCTGTCAGGAACATCTCCGCTGACGATACGCTGAGCAAGTCCCTCTGCAATGGCGGTCTTACCAACGCCAGGCTCACCAATAAGGCAAGGATTGTTCTTTGTTTTTCTTGAAAGTATCCTTATAACGTTTCTTATCTCGCTGTCTCTGCCGATAACAGGGTCAAGCTTGTTTTGTCTTGCAAGCTCCACAAGATCCTGACCGTACTTTTTCAGCACGTCATAGGTTTCCTCCGGATTCTGGCTCGTTACCTGAGCGTTGCCTCTTACAGCTTGAAGAACTTTCAGAAACTTTGTTTTTGTTACCCCAAAGGTCTTGAAAATCTCTTTTACTGCACTGTTTGGGCTGTCCATGATACCCATAACAAGATGTTCAACCGAAACGTATTCGTCCTTCATTCTCGAAGCTTCCGACTCGGCTTCCGCAAAAGCCTTGTCAAGGTCGCTTGAAATGTATACAGAGTCCTGCGCACGTCCGCCTACCTGTACCTTAGGTATATCGTCAACTGCTCTTGTAAGAGCCGCCTCTATATTTTCAGGGGCGATATCCATTTTTACAAAAAGCTGCGGCACAAGACCGTTTTCCTGTGAAAGCAAAGCCAACAGCAAGTGCTGCTGGTCAACAGCCTGATTTGAGTTTCTTGAGGCAATGCTCTGCGCTTCCTGCAAAGCTTCCAATGATTTCTGTGTCAATTTCTGAGCGTTCATAAAATTACCTCCCTTATCATCTTAAAAAGATATATGCTCACAGCAGGCGGAATGCTCCGCCCACCGTTTAAAGAACGACAACGCCTTTTTTTAGATATCCTTCATACATTTCAGATACCTTTCTTGCCGCCGTTTCAGGTTCTGCGGCGTTGTCAAAGTAAAGCTGAATACAGCTGTCCATACAGCTTATATAATCACCGATAGCGTTCGCTATATCCTCGTCGGTCAGCTCCGACTGAGGCGGTGCGTAAAAATCTCTTGTAAATCTGCCCTCGGCTGTTTCATAAGGCACGCCAGTAGTGAAAAGATACGAAAGATATTTTTCTTCGAGCCTTGCCCACAGCTTAAAAAAGCTGTCAAGCATTGAAATGAGCTGTGTGCTCTGAGTTCTGAAAGATACTTTCAGCCTCCCCACCTTTCCGTGAAAATCTCGGCTCAGCTCTATGCTGTATCGTATGGTCGGCTTATATTTATATCTCAACGGACTTTTTATAGACATCATAGCGTCAGAGGGCTGATTAAGGGTCTGAAACCTGCTGTCCATAAGCTGTTCTATTTTAGCGAATATCTCACGCATTCTTTTTTCAGGGGTGAGAAGCTGGACACGCTCTGCCAAAATCTGATTTATCAGATTTGAACGGCTGGTATTCATGGAATATGCCAGCCTGTCAATAGCCTCCACCACATCGTCTGCAAGCACCAGACTATACACACTCTTGTTCACTTTGCTCTCATTCCTTCCTTTAAGGCATTGCCTTTTATCACTGTACTTATTATACCACATTCTAATAATTTGTCAATAGGATTATATAATTTTAATTACGAATTATATAGATGCACAATAGAATGTATGTTCTGCACCTCTAATTTGTGCAGTTTTATTGAAAACTTGTCAAAAGTGTGATATAATAACAGATACCAAGTTGGAAAGGCGTGATAAAAATGCTCAAAGGCGTTATATTTGATATGGACGGACTAATGATAGATACGGAAAAGCTGCTCACAAGGTTTTGGTGTGAGGCGGCGAATCATTACGGCTATCCAATGACAAAGGAACACGTTCTGGGCATACGCTCTCTTGCAGCGAAGTATGCTATCCCACATCTGAAAGGCATTTTCGGAGAGGATTTTGATTACTACAAAGTTCGTGGAAAGCGTATCGAGCTTATGAACGAGTTTATCAGGCAAAACGGCATAGAAAAGAAAAAGGGGCTTGATGAGCTTCTTGACTATCTTGACAGCACAGGGCTGAAAAAAGCCGTTGCCACTGCCACCGACCTACAGCGCACCACGCTGTATCTCAGCTCTATAAATATCATTGACAGATTTGACAAGCTTATCTGCGGAAACATGATAGAAAACGGCAAGCCTGCCCCTGATATTTATCTCGCCGCCGCAAAGGAGCTGGAGCTTGACCCTAGCGAGTGCATTGCCCTTGAGGACTCACCAAACGGCATACGCTCCGCCCACACCGCAGGTTGCAAACCTATTATGATACCCGACCTTTCACAGCCTGACGAGGAAACAAAAAAGCTTCTGTATGCCTGCTGTGATGACCTTTCCAAGGTCATAGATGTGATACAAAAGCTTGTGTGAAAAAAATTATAATACAAAAATGCGGATACCTCCACGATATCCGCATTTATTTTTCCTATCTATTAGTCCTCAACATCAGAAACAGAAGACGTGTCAGTGTCCGTCTTGCTGTCCTTGTCTTTATTATCAGAAGCCTTGCCGCCCAGATACTTTTCATAAATAGCTATCTGATCCTCAACAGACTTCAGCTCGTCCTTAGACTTTGTTGTAACACAAATATATGTGTGTCCGTTATCATCAAGTATAGTTGAAAGGGTGTACTTTGCTTCGTCGGTGAAGCCTGTCTTTCCGCCCTCGATGCTTATACCGTCGTCAGCCTCGCCGTCACCGTCACAATCCACATAGTAGCCCTCAATTCTCTGTGCAACAATGCTTGTAAGCTCGATACCGTCCTTGTGCTGTTTTGTCTTTGAAGTTGTGTACTTTGTTGCTGTAAGCACTTCACGGCAAGTTTCGTTATCCATAGCCGCCTTTGTGATAACTGCGATATCCTGCGCTGTGGAATAATGATTTTTGTTGTGCAGACCGCTTGCATTCACAAACTTCGTGCCGGTAAGACCAAGCTCCTGGATCTTAGCGTTCATAAGCTCAACGAACTTCTCCTCTGAGCCTGCAACTGCGTTTGCAAGACCTGTTGTGCCGTCAGCACCGCTCACAAGAATAGCTGAATAAAGCAGGTCTTTCATTGTAACAGTTTCCCCGGCTTCAAAGCCTGCTCTTGATGCGTTGTCCTCGATAAGAGGGTCGATATCATCGCTTGTGAACTTATATGTAGCGTCCATATCCTGAATATTCTCTGCGGCTACAAGAAGCGTAAGCATCTTTGTAAGAGAAGCAGGATATACCTTTTTCTCGTAATTATAACCTGCAACTATCTCGTTTGTGTCAGCGTCAACAAGTATAGCTGAGTTTGCTGTCATACCCTTTATATTTATATCCTGATAATTTGCAGACTTCACAGGATAATTGCTCACAGGCTCTTCCACAACTGATGAAAGGTCGTCAACCTCTGAAACCTCCTCAGAAGAACTTTCCTCAGGTTTGCTGTTCACCTTAACAACTGCGTCTGCCACCTTGCTTGCCTGAATGGTATATCTTCCTGTTACCACCAGTGCCGCTGAACCGACAGCCACAAGCATTATAACTATAAGCACAGCAACTATAGCTGCACCGCCCTTTTTGTTTGTCCTCTTCATTTTTACAACAATTCCTTTCCTAGTGCTTATACTGCACCTATCTCCTCTTTTTCTTCCTTATGACCATATTTCGCTTCATACTCGTTAAGAGTATCGTGACAATATTTAAGTATATCTCTTCTCGTCACAATACCTATAAAAACTTCCCTGTCATCAATAACAGGCACAAAGTTCTGATCCATTGAAAGAAGTATCAGATCCTCGATAGTAGAATAAACATAGACGGGTTTCATTCTAACACGCCTTGTTATCTCGCTTATCTTATATTTTTCCAGCTCACGCATATCCTGAATGCCATTATTGAGCATGAACCACAGAAAGTCGCCCTCTGCAAGGGTCTTTACATATCTGCCCTCACGGTCGATAACAGGCACAGCGGTAAAGCTGTGATTTTTCATTTTCTCAAGAGCCTGCCTTGCTGTGTTGTCATCATAGACAAAATCCACACAAGCCTTCGGCTTCAAAAACTTTAGTATATTCATTTTTATATATATCCTCTTGTAAGCATACGTTTTTATGCGGTAAAAACCGCACCTATAATTATACCAAAAAAACGCATACAAGTAAAGCATAGAGAGGGCATTTTCCGTCCTGCGTTTTCAACAAATCTCCACGCTGAAATTGTGCATTTTGACTTACTGCTGTGCAGACTTGTAGCCGTATGTGTAAACAAGGCTCACAAAGCTGTCATAGGATATAGTCTTAAGATCGTCCGTCTGATATCCTCCTGCACTGAGATCGTCTGTTGTAACGCCTGCTTTGTTGAAGATACCCTGACAATAGCCAAGCCTCTGATCCTCTGACATACTGTCAAAGTCCACAAGACTTGTCGCCTGAGATACGTCAAACAGGCTGTCGTCAGCGTCCCCCGAAAGCTCGTCAACAGTATATTCTGAAACTGTATCATCTGAGCCTTCAATGGTAAAGGTCTGCGTGTATTTTTTTAAGCTTCCGTCAGATTTATCAAAATACAGGTCGATAGCAGTAATGTATGTGTCGCCCGTATAAGTGTACTCCTCAATGTCGAAATCATCAGCCTCATCACTGTTTATATGGCCATAGGTTCTCGGCAGGTTTTGCTTGACTATGCTTTCAAGAACGCCGTCAAGCTCCGTCACGTCTGACTTGTGATAAACACCGGTCACGTTATCGTAATCATATCCTGCTCCGTCAACATAGATAAATCCGCTGGTGCCTATATCCGATGTGACTTTCAGATAGATGTTTCCGCCCTTTTTGGCTCTTACTACCTCCTGCTTTGAGCCGTCGGCCTCTGTGCAGGTCGTTTTCAGAGTGTAGTCACCGTTAAAGATCGCAGCAGTTTTTGTAATAAGCTCACCCTGCTCGTTCAATACCTTACTATCCGCATCACTCTCGTCACCCTTGCTGTCCTCAGACTTTGCGCTGTCGGCTGTTGAAACGTTCGACTTGCTCTCTGTGGCAGAAGAGCTGTCCTTACTATCCTTTGAACAGCCCGCTGCACACAAGCATACCACGCAAGCGCAGAGAGCCGCACATATTTTCTTTATGTCCATATGTCAATATCCTTTCAGACCATGTACTATATTTCTTTTTCAAGACAATATTGCTCTTAACATTATACACCCCTTAAACTTTTATGTCAAGAGATAAGGCAGAGCGTAAAGATCGGTGAATTATTTGCTATTTTACCTTATTTACGCACATAAAAATCACAAAAATCACCTATCAATGTATACTGTGAGTTCATGCTTTTTTCACAAAAGTCTGGTATAATATTTGGGTATTCTGACGAAAGAGCACCTAAAGAAGAAAAATATATGTGAAAGAGGAAGTAAAAATGGAAGCAGGTCTGATAATCGGAAACCAAATAATAATAATGTTCATCATCCTTATTATAGGCGCATTTTGCTATTTAAAAGGGATAATCACAAAGGACGGTACAAAACAGTTGTCCTCATTCGCACTGAATATAATCAATCCTGTGCTTATATTCATGTCCTATCAGTCAAAATATGACAAGACCCTTGTGCATGGATTGCTGTGGTCTTTTCTGCTGTCAGCGATATCCTATGCAGTGACTATCTTGCTCACCTATGTTCTTATAAGAAAAAAGACTCCCGACCTTGCGGTGGAGCGTGTTTCGTCAATATATTCAAACTGTGCATTCATGTGCATACCACTTATAAACGGCATTTACGGCTCAGAGGGCGTTTTGTATCTTACAGCGTATCTTACGTTCTTCAACGTCCTTATCTGGACGCACGGACTTATGACAATGAAAGGCGAGCGTGACTTTTCTTCTCTTGTGAAAGCCCTTATCTCACCGTCAGTTATAGCCGTTGTGGTCGGTCTTATTTGCTATCTTACAAATATCAGACTGCCGAAAGTTCCTGCAACAGCTTTGCAGTACATAGCAGATATGAACACACCTATCGCCATGGTGATAGCAGGTGCAACAGCCGCACAGACCAACGTTTTGAAAGCCCTTCAAAACCGCCGTATCTACTACGTTTCACTGTGCAAGCTCATAATACTCCCTGTGGCAGGTTTCTTTGCAATGTGGATACTTGATCCTCCTCCGATAGTTCTTATGACAGTTACCATAGCTGCCGCCTGCCCTGCCGCGACCATGTGTACAATGTTCGCTGTAAACCTTGACAAGGACCCTAAAACAGCCTCAGAGATCTTTACAGTCACCACTATCCTCAGTGCTGTAACTCTGCCGCTTATAACTATCTTTGCCGACAGACTTACATATCATATTTAAAGTCAGCCTAAGCAAACATATCCATATAAACAAAAAGACCTGTCAGCATTTCGCTGCACAGGCTGTGAAAAGATAAATAAGCTACGCTCTGCAATGCTTTCCGAAAACCTCGGAGAGCATTTTTTTATCACTCTTTTTGCTGCACCGCAGGTAATTCTATAAAAAGCCTGCCGCACACACTGATCCCCTTCATGACAACACCGTTCAAGAGATCTCAAACGTCTTGCCTTTATAATTTTTTATCCACCCATAGTATACACCTTACTTCATCGGTGCCTCGGATAATAGAAGTATAACATATAATCAATTCACTGTCAATATTTCTTTGAACAAATAGCATATAAATTGTATATTTCAATAAAACAACCAGAAAATTTATAGCGTTTTACACAAAATTGTCAGAAAGCATTCTCAAACAAGACACAATTTCTCCGCTATTTTACTTTTTTCTGCAAAATATTATCCTCCGCCCTCATAAAAAATCTGTATACATCTCCAAGAGAAGCAAGGTCACTGCATACTGTGTCCAGCAAGTTCACGTTGAAAAGCAGCTTAGGGTCTTCGCTGTCAAAGCTTACGCCTATGTCCTTTTTGTTGAGCCACAAAGCGTCCTCACGGCTCGCCTGAGGGAAATGGTCACGCTTATATTCGTCACCGAACAGAATAAACTTGCTGTTCGCTTTCAAAGCCTTGCGAGCCTTTTTGTATTCCTGTGCACCTGCAAGTATCATCGCCCTCATTTCGTCCATGCTGCCCCTGTCGGTCTTGTAATATCCGCAGCCGTAGCCAAAACCGTGGGTAGAGATATAGAAATAAAACTCAGGCATGGGGTGATATTCGCTTTTGTCACGCTGGCATTTCAAAGAACACCACACGCTCTCTCTGAATATCGGTCCGCCCTTGTTGTAACGTGCGTCTTTGTAAAGCCTTGATATCTTTTTCGGGTTGCATACTATCCTGCTGTCAATATCGTTCATTATGGGCGTCAGCGCAGTGATAAGCTCCGCAAAAGGCTCTTCTATGAGCCTGTGATAATCCGCCTTATGCTCCTTGAACCATTCCTTACTATCTCTCGTATGATTTTCAAACAAAAAGCCGATAGCCTCTTCACTAAATAGCATTTTTCTCTCTCCTTGATGTTTCTAAACTTATTATAGTATATCACGATTTGCATTTTTAATCAAGAAAAAAGAGCCTGCCAAAGCAAGCTCTCAGTCTGTTGCAAAAGTGTCAAATTAACGGGCGAACACTGTTCGCCCCTACATATAAACAGCGTATTTACGCAGATTATTTGGGAGCGGCTCAATTCCTTTTTCACAGAAATGCGGCGTCCCGCATATTTATGACAAAATATTTATCAAATGGTCTTTATAACGTCCTCAGCTATCTGCTCAGGGGTAAGATGATTTTCTTTCAGCACCTCGGCAGGGTCATAGCGGTCATAGAACTTCTTTTCAAGACCAAAGCAAAGGGTCTTTACATCACTGTCGCCATAAAATCTTGCTATCTTCTCGCCAAAGCCGCCCTCAATAACGCCGTCCTCAAGAGTGATAACGGTCTTGTGGTCAGCCTTAAGGCTTTCAAGCATTTCATTGTCAATGCCTGTGATGTAGTAAGGGTTTATTACAGTAGCCTTGACACCTGTTTTTTCCTCGATAAGCTTTGCGGCTTCAACGCCCAAGCCGTAGAATGAGCCAAGTGCGATAACAGCCACCTGACTTCCCTTCTGTGTCATCTCATACTTGTTGAGCTTTGAAAGATCCTTTGTGAAAGGCTTGCCGTCTGAAACAAGGCTTGCAGGAACTCTTATTGCAACAGGGTGTTCGTTCTGTTCAAGGGACCAATCCAGCATTGCAAGATATTCTTTCTTTGTTACAGGTGCAAGATAAACAAGCTCAGGAATATTTGATATCATCGGTATATCGTAAATTCCAAGGTGAGTAACGTCACTCATGCCGTAAACCGAAGCCGCAAAAACAGCTATTGTAACAGGACTTTTATTTATGCAAACGTCCTGAGAAAGCTGGTCGTAGGTACGCTGTAAGAATGAGCTGTAAACACCGTAGAAAGGCTTTCCTCCGTTCTTTGCTATACCTGAGGCAAGTGCCATTGCGTGTTCCTCTGCAATGCCCACGTCCATAAACTGCTTGCCTGCTTTCTTTCTGACATCAGGAGTGAAGCCGAAAACCGTCGGAGTAGCGGAGGTTATAGCACACACGGACTTGTCAGCCTGCATTTTCTCAAGGAGATAATTGCAGGTAACAGTTTCGTAATCCTCGCCCTCAGAATTGTAAAGGGACTTGCCTGTTTCAGGGTCGAACGGCATATGCCAGTGCCATGTTTCCTTATCCTTTTCCGCAGGAGCATAGCCCTTGCCCTTTTGTGTTACAATGTGAACGACAACTGGCTTTTTGCTGTCCTTTACGCCCTCAAAAGCCTCAATAAGCGAAGGAATATCGTTGCCGTCCTTAACGAAAACATAGTCAAGACCCATTGCCTTGAAAAGGTTACATTCAGCCTTGCCCTCGGTATCACGAAGAAGCTTGAGATTTCTGTACATACCGCCGTGGTTTTCTGCAATAGACATATCGTTATCGTTCACAACGATTATGAAGTTTGTATCCATTTCCCCTGCAAAATCGATACCCTCCAGAGCTTCGCCACCGCTGAGAGAGCCGTCGCCGATAACAGCGATAACATTGCCCTCCTCGCCCTTGAGATCTCTAGCCTTTGCAAGACCGCTTGCAAGGCTCACAGAAGTGGAAGTATGGCCAACCGTAAAAAAGTCATGCTCGCTCTCCTCTGGATTTGTGTAGCCTGAGATATCATCGAACTTGTCAGCGTCAAGGTAGGACTCCTTTCTGCCTGTGAGCATTTTATGTGGATAGCTTTGATGTGAAACGTCAAAAACTATCTTATCCTTAGGGGACTCAAAAACATAGTGCATTGCGATAGTGGCTTCCACCATGCCGAAGTTAGGACCAAAATGTCCGCCATGCTTGCTGAGCCTGAAAAGCAGAGCCTTTCTCATTTCCTCAGCCAGCGCTGTCATTTCATCAACAGTGAGCTTTTTAACGTCAGCAGGTGAGTTTATTTTTTCAAGATACATTTTCATTTCCTCCTGTTTTATTTATATTTTTTTCTTAGCTTTAGCTTACTTATATTGTACCACCTGGAGTTAGCTCTAAGTCAACAGGTTGTAGAGATATTTTACATTTTATTAACAATCGACCTAACAAAAAAGCACGGTCATATGCCGTGCTTAGTATATTTCTCTTGAAAAAAATTAATGCCGTGCTATAATTATAGTATCACCAATATCACACCGGAAAGGTCTTGAAAGCATGAAATACAAAGTTATAGACATAAGTGAAGAGGATTACGGCTGCGAGGGCATACCGGAGGACAGCGAACTCATGTGCAGTGTTTTGATCGAAAGCTCTGACGGCACACAAAAATGGTTGAAAATAGCTGACCGGTATCTCAGAGAAAACGACATTGATATAGGCAGTGTTATCACTGCAGACTAGCCTGCCTCCCCTGGAATATCACGCATTATCCACGCAAGCTGTTCTTCTGTAGGCTCTTCTATCTCATAGCCGTTGACATTGTCGCCCTTGAAACAGGTTTGATACAGCTCCACCCATGCAAATGTTGACAGTTTGCAATCAGAATAGATTTCTTTTTCACCTTTGTACGGCAGATTTTCAGGATAGCAGGTCTTGATAATAGGATTTCCATAAGGGGTGCAGTCCTCGAACTTATCCTTATTGCTCCCAAAAGTGTATTTACAGCACACTCCCCTCAATGAGTATCTTGCCACAAGATACTTTTCACCCTCCTCATCAGGGTTCTTTTTAAACGCTATCTGCGCCAGCTCGACAATAGCTTCTGCGGCGTATATAGGATAAGGAATTAAATATCCGTTGTGAAGCTCAAAGATCTTGTCCTTGTAATGAAAAGTCTTTCGCTTTTCGATAGTGCCACATTCTGCATACTGAAAAATGTTCAGCTCAGGGGCATCGGAGTAATAGTCGGTGACAATTTCCCCTGCCTTACTGCGGAAATAGCGTTGTTTCTGCGCTTCAAGCTGGTTCGATTCCACATTTTCATCAGAAAAATAATTGTGTTCAAATTCGTCGATATCCTCAGTAAAAAACGAAGCTGTGCCGCTTGTGCATGAGGGACAGTTGGCGTCAAACAAGGTTATTTTGTATATCATATGGATTTCCTTTCTTAGAAGCAGTGCCAAGCATTTCGGTACTGCTTTTATTATATCCTATTATGTTCCCATTTGAGGTAAATAAGGCTATTTCTCTTTGTCGCAAAGGAGAAAATATTCGCTCATGAGTTTGGCGAGGTGCAACTACACTCATATCTTAAATCAACATCATAATTTTGTAAATAGTTTTATTTATAAATCGCCAATAATTTGTATCTTTATGCAAATTGATACTGCAAAATTTGTAGCAGATAAACAAAAAAAGCCGCAGACAAAACGTCTACGACTTAGAAAACACTCTGTGTTGTCTGCATAAAATAGATGACATTGAAAACAATGCTTTCACAAGGTTTTTCGCACTCCAGCAGATTATCGCAATGTTATTTTCATTTAGTTTATTCTCAAAAGACTATCTCTATATCACAATAAACATTACATTACGTTATGCTTAGAAATAATCTTTTTCATAAGAAAAATCTCAAATTTTCGTTAATGTATATTTACACCAAATGATTTGAATAACCTATTATATACAACGTTTCATGTTTTCAATGGCTATACGTTCATCAATACCCTGTACCACCTGGTATATTCATAACGTCATAAAATGAATACTTTTCGAATTTATCTAACGGAACATTTCCAATTATTTTTAGAAGTAATGGCCTAGGAAATAATCCACTCCGACATTGCTATTTCTTTCGTTTTTTGTGGTTTGATGCAACCCAACTATTCGTAATCTTTTGCATTTTTTCTAACAATTCAAGATGTTTATCGTAATTAATATTGTTAAGACATCTACGTTTTTCTGTGAGCTTTATTACATTGCTCGCTTTTCCTTCCATCCCAGTTTCTCGTTCAGTTCCAACAATGACCTGCCCCTCGTCAGACAAAAATAATTCTAATGATTTGAATATGCTCCCTAAGTTTTCGGCATCTTGACCTTGCTGATTAGGAGTGTCAACCACATAAAAATTGAAAGGGCTATTTGTTCTATATAAATTATATAGATACAGCGCCGACTGATACATATAAACTAATCGTGGAGTTTCGCTTCCAGTACGGTCTATTATTTGCACAAAATCCCTTAGTTTGATGAATGTTTTAGGAAGATTTATCGCATCTGCTAAGGTGCGGCAATATCCTTCTATATCTTCTCTTATATCTTTGGAACGCTCTTTGGATTTCTTTTCGTTTATATTCTCGTCAATTATTGCAATTTTAGAAACATATGAATCTATTTCTCCTTGTAGAACTTCCAATTGCCTCTTGCAGGATTCATATATCTCATACTGTCCCTTGTTTTTATAAAAAGAAGAATAGGATAGAAGTTGTTGAGAGTTCCGAACTTTTTGTTCAATAGACTGAATTTCTAAAGAGACACCGTTATATTTCTCCTTAAGTTCTTCTAATTCTTCTGTAGCAATAGATATGTTATTTCTCAGTTCTGTAATAAGCTTTTCACAATGAGCATAATCTGAAGTTATATTTAATTGTTCCTCTAATCCGTTTGAATAAATAGTGCCACAAATTGGGCAGACCAACTCATCTTCTTTGGTCATTGCAAATTCAATGTCCTTTTTTGTTTCTATGAGATTGTGTTCCACAACGTGCAATTTGTGTTGATTGACATATATATCATTTTCCAAAACTGTCATCTCTGCATTATAAGAAAATTGCATTTTCCTTAATTCTTCCGCCTTAGCAAGCAAAGATTCAATATCTGTTGTGACCTCTTCAACGGATTCAATATTCTCAATTTGCGTTAGTGTAGATGTGATACGGGAAACAAAGCTTTGATTATAATTCAATTCTTTTTTCTTATCATCTTTTTCAAGTATATGTTCTGCTTTTTGTGCTTGAAGTTCATAATACGTATCATCAAGGTAACCGCATACATATTTATTTGTATTTGGTTTCCAATCTTTAATGTACGCAACATTACTGAAAGAATCAGCTATTTTGCTCCATCCTTCATCTTGGTCAATATATTGAAATCTAAAGAGTAATGGCGGTGTTACATTGAATTGCTTACCATCTTTTGAAATGCAGGGCATTTTGATTTCTAAAATATCCATTAAACAGTTACTATATTCGTGAAAAGCTTCCGTTTCGATAATGCAAGAATAGGAATCCTCATTATTCTCAAAAATCTGAAATTTTTTGCCTTGGCGAACAACACAAAACTGCTTTTCTCCATATTTAAAGAACAACAAATAAGCGGAAATCAGTTTTTTCCAATCAGTTTCAATTCTTTTGCATTCACATCCCAAAGTAGTAAATATACTTTTGATAATTGAAGATTTGCCTGTTTTATTTCCTCCCAAAATAATATTAAGCCCATTTTCAAAAGGAACCTCTAACGACCGAGACTCACTTTGACTGATTACTATCAGTTTTTTTATCGTTAGCCTTTTCATTATCTTTTTCCTCCTGCTGTTTTCGTAAATTTCTAATTAAAATTTTGTACTTTTGCTCTTGTTTAACTTTTTCAACTGAATTTTTGCTCATAATACAACACCTCAACTAACGATTTATCAAGAGAATCCGATAGGAGATTATGCTTTTGTAATTCTTGAATGCATAATCTTTTCAGGTCATTATTAAACCCATTTGTCTCACATGATTCACAATATGTAGAAATTGTTTTTCGCAACACAACAACAATTTCTTGATATTTAACATCATTAACATCAAGCCACCTTGTATCGTGGAGCGTTTTTGCTGATTCTATACGATTAATATCCTTGTCCGACAATGATTGAGTAATCAAGTAATCGTGAAATGCATCATAATTTCCGCTGTTATTTATGTTACCATCAATTTTCTTGCCTATTTGAGCAATATCCACACCTTTTTTTTCAACTAAACTTTTCATACTAATAGGTACTTTGATTTTTTCTTTACTCTTTTTTCTTACATCATTTAGCAATTGCTGAAAAATAAGATTGGCAGTATTGGACGGAATATTTTTGTCTGCCAAGTGGTTGAAAAATTTACCCATAGTTTGAGATTCATAAGTTGTTAGTTGTAGTTCCGATTTATGGACAAAAGTATTCTGAATAAACTCCTCAAAGACAGAATCAAAATTGCTCGGCATATCATCTAAAAATTCATTTTTAATCCTGTCTTTGATTTTTTCATATAACACAATATTTTCTGTCTGAAGCCTTTTCCCGTCTTCAATATATGACTGCCATAACAAAACCTCTTTATCAAAATCATTATTTGATACAAAATGGCAATGCGAACATTCAGCACCAAATGCCAAATAGTTGTAGAAAATAAAACCTAAAAAAGATTTTTTGTAGCTACCACTTTTTTTCTTTTCCCTTTTAGACATTTCCGCAATAGTCCAGTCAGAAGAATCTTCTTTTGTCTTTATTTGAAAAAACTGATACTGCTGATTATTGGGAGAAAATTCAGCCATATCATCGTGAAATTCACAAAAAACAATACACTCTGTTCCATCTTGAAGTTTTCCTATTATATGACACACAATCCAATGAACCTGGTATTCAAATCTATTATAGGAGTCAGAACCTGCCTGCTCACGCTGTTCTGTTGTGAGTACACTACTCATAATTTATAATTCCTTTCATCGGTATACTTAATAATAAGAGTACATCGTTTTTGGTCGGTATTCTTTATAATCACATCGTTATTGATACTTTTAAATAATGTTTTCAATCCGATTTTTCACTATAATCCTCGGCATATACAATATTCTTGCAACTCAAAAATTATGAAGTCTATTTATAACTTGCCAATCTATATTATACCATAAAATATTCCAAATTTCAAGCTGTTTTTGTATATTTTCACTATTTCTCTGTTTTTCGTCTATGCAGGATTCATCATTTTACAATACAAAATACATGTTTCCATTTCTCACACTTTCAACATACTCAAAAACTTGAAAGAGAAAACAAAGCGATAATTCCCATACCGCCTTGTTCTCCTTTTATCTAATAACAATATATCTTACTTAACAACCTTGAGATACTACTTCCCCTCACACTCAACATAATCCTTCGCAAACTGCTCCGCCTCAGCCAAACTGTTTTCCAATATCTCAAACCCCACAGCCGCAGAAAAGTTGTCTATCTCGACACGCTCTGTTTCGTCTTCAAAAACCTGTATCCTAAACCCCTTGCAGAGAACATCTCTGCCCTTCTTGTCAACTCGTTTTATCTCGTTATACGGCATGATCCGTATATAAAAGCCTTTGTACTTCATTCAGTCACCCCCTAAAACGTCATCTGAAAATCATCATTTTCATCAAAATATTCATTTTCATCAAAATCCTCATCTTCTTCAAAATCCTCTTTTTCATATAATCCTTCGTCCGGCTCAATATTATATTGCTGCCTGCAAACCGACCTTTCAAGTGCTGCCCTCAGATAGCTTGTATCCATACCGTTCGCCTCGTAGCCCTTCTTTATGACATTGTAATAGTAACTGGTCGGCGGCGAGATCTGACCTTTGTTCATAAGATACGCCATGCATTCTTTCTTTTCGCCATTCACCTCAATCTCAAAAAGCTCCTTTCGGTAAAGATTCGGAAAACCCTCATATCGGTCAAGACTGTGTTCGTCCCGACCATCTATCTCCCAAATCAGCACGGGAACTTCCGACTTCTCTTTCGGCACAATAGTTGCCACACCACGAAATTCAAGCTCATAGCCCTGCATCATTTCTTTGCTTACGACCTTTGAATTCGGACAGCGATGTGCCATCTGTTCAAGGTTAATATTGCTGCCGTAGGCAATGTATAATCTTTTGTATTCCATAAAAAACTCCTTACATACTCATTTCAAATTCTTCTTCAAATTCGTCACATTCGCTTTCTGACGGCACAATGTGTTCTTCGGGTACATTTTCGACTTGTATGCTGTTGTCGCTTACAAGCTCGACACGTTGTTCAAGAGCGGCTTGCCTTTGAGCTTCACGCTTTTCTTTCAGCTTTGCCCTTGCGGCTATGCCGTCTTCAGGATGCCTCCATGCAATATCGCCGTCCAGATGTTTCAGCAAATGAGATCTGCAATTCTTGAATTCTTCACCAATAAGTCCAAGATTCAAAAGCCACACCCGAAAGCTGTACCGCATATTATCACTCTGCGAAACGTGCGGAGAACAATACTTTTTTGTCATAGCCGCATTTGATATTGCAAGTGCAAGAACTATCTGACTTCTTACCTCGCCAGCATGAAGAGAACCGTTGTAAGCCCTTATCTCATAATGCCCATGCTGAAAAAAGCTGTGCAGATTGCAGATAACATACCGGCTGTTTGAATAATGCTGAAACTGCTCGCTCAGTCGTCCGTGATACCAAAGCCGTTTGATCTCTTCCATGTCTTTAGGCTTCTTTCGGTTTATGTCCTCTATAAACTGCTTGTCCATCTTGTGGCAGTAGGATTCACGGGCAGACGACACCTGCAAAGCGTCCCAAAGAAAATTCTCCTTGCTTGTGAAAATGTTCACAAGATTTTTTATCTGCTGCGGTGTATAATCGTCCGCCGAAATGTGAATATGCGTGCCTGCACAATACCTCGGACCTGTTACTCCGCCTGCTTTTCTGAGAACTCTCACGACCTCCTGCAAAAGCGGGATATCTTCATATTCCAGAACAGGAGAATTGAGTTCCACGCTGTATGATTTTGATGCATGGTCTCCGTTTGCGTTGTAGCAGTTGATACTTCCGTCATAAACTAAAGCCCACTTTCTGTCCTTTGAGTCCGTCACAATATATTTGTCATAGCTTCCGCCCTCATGTTCAACCTTTCCGGCAACCGCCTTTGCAACAGCCTTTGCCGCCTGACTTCTTGTTAGTCCCGTCATTTCAATTTCAATACCGAATTTTCTTGTTTTTATGCCTTCAAAGTTTCCTGCCAATATTACACCTCCCAACAAAAACAGCCTGCGAATATATCGCAAGCCGTTTTTTCATATCATTAAATTTCCGCTCTGACCTCATATCCGCCCTTGAAAATTACAAGTATCTCATTCTTGCTAAGCACTTTCACGCACTCAATCAGCTTTCGGATAAGCACATTATCAAACGTTTCCAACTCAAACTTTTCATTATCAATCAGCTCCATAATCTTATCAAGCTTTTCCTGAGTTTCGGCAGAGGTCTTATTCTGTGATTTCAGCATAGCAAGTCTTTCACTCAAGCTTTGTTCTTCCTCATACAGCTTTTCAAACTCGCTGTCCAGCTTGTCCTCGTCACAACCGCCTGCTGCTATCAGCCCGACTAAATCGTTTCTTGCTTGGTCTATCTCTTTCAGCCGTTTTTCTATTGCTAATATTTCTTCCTGCCCCTGACATTCAAACACAGTGCCGATATTCGCTTTCAGAATTCTCACTATATCATCTCGGCAGGAGTAATAGTTGTTAATAGCACGGATTATCGCTTTATGCAGCTGTTCTTCCTTGAGTGTGGGCGAATCGGGACAATACTTTTTGCCATGCTCCAAACGGCTTATACACCGCCAGACTATTTGCTTTTTTCCTCTTGAAGCCCATGTTGTACGGCGATAAGGCGTACCGCAGTGACCGCAGATAAGCAGTTCTGTTAGTGCATATTTACTGCTATACTTGCCTTGTTCGGTGATAGTTTTATCTGCTACCTTTCGTTTTGAGCTTCGCCTCGCAAGCTCCTGCTGAACACGATTGTAGGTGTCACGATCTATTATCGGTGTATGATGATCTGTTACAAGATACATAGGTCGTTCACCGTTATTTTTAACGACTTTATGCGAAATACAGTCAAGGGTGTATGTCTTTTGTAAAAGTGCGTCGCCGACATATTTTTCATTTTTCAAAATACTCCGAACAAGCGACTCGCTCCAGATTTTCTTACCTGTTGGTGTCAGATGATTTCTGCTTTCAAGGATATTCTTTATACTTTTCATGCTGTAACCGTCAAGAAACATTGCATATATCATCTTAACTGTTTCCGCTTCTTCGGGAACTATCTCCGGTTTACCGTCCTCCCCTTTCCTATATCCCAGCAGTTTGCTATACTGAAAAGCCACCTTGCCCTCACGATAAGCTTTTTCTTTTCCCCAGCTTACGTTTTTACTGATCGATTCGGATTCCGCTTGTGCGAATGAACCGTACAGGGCAATCATAAATTCGCTTGTCATGGTCAGCGTGTTAATGTTTTCTTTCTCGAAAATAACGCCTATTCCAAGGTCTTTCAGCTGTCTTACATATTCAAGGCAATCTACAGTATTTCTCGCAAACCTTGATATTGACTTGGTTATTACAAGGTCTATTTTCTTATTCTTGCACATTCTTATCATCCGGTTGAATTCGGTACGCTTTTTTGTTTGTGTTCCGCTTATGCCCTCATCGGCAAAAATGCCTGCAAGCGTCCATTCCTTTTTCTTATTGATAAGATCCGTGTAATATGCCACCTGAACGGCAAAGCTGTTCTGCTGTTCCTCCTGAGCCGTAGAAACTCGGCAGTAGGCTGCTACCCTCAGCTGATGATATTTATCTCGATTTTGGGTTGTCTGCACTTTGGCAGGAATTATCGTTACATTCGGTGCTGTGCTCATTCTTATTCACCCTCTCTGTTGTATTTTGAATTTTCACTCCATTGATAAGCTCGACCTCAAAGACACAAAAATGGCTTATCCAAATCTTGCTCACGCAGGATTTAAACAAGCCAATATCAAGCGTATTTAGTTGTTCGTTGTTTTGGAGCAACGATTTAAGTTCTTCTGTTTTCTGCGGACTGTCGTTGTATGAACAGCAATCGTACTTCATTTCCGCAAGTCTGAAAATTTCTGCTTTTACTCTGTCAAAGTCTATGTGACCCGAATCGGTCATACGGTTGATCTCATTCTGCTGACGGACTATATCCGCAGTAGGTGAGTATATACTTATATCACCGCCTGATTCCAACAAGCTTGGATTTGCTATTGCGGAATTCAGAACATTAAGTACAGCGCCGATTATCATCTGATCTGTCAGACGATATTCAAGCCTGTAACAATCGGGATTTCTGCAATCCCAATGCTCATACTTTGAATTGCCGCCTATCCGTGAAAATCTGTGACCGCATTCGGAACAGTATGTACGGTTTCTGAGTTCCTGTAAATCATCGGATATTAAATTTAACCGAGTAGCTTTTCGTACTCGCTTTTCGTTAGCCTGTTTGAAAATGTTTTCTGCAATTATCTGTGGGTATGTATCATTGCCGAGATACTTTTCATTTTCGATAATACGCTTGACCATGTTTTTATTCCAATAGTCTGAATCCTCGGAATATCTAATGTTTTCATACTGCATCAGATTTGCTATTTCCGACAAGCTTTTTCCATTCAAGTATTCATCGAATATTGTAACAACAGCATATACCTCTTTCGGATTTGTAGTTATCTCGCCGTTCTTCATGCCGTATCCGAACGGGATTGTTCTGTTCTTTGGCATAATCTCGCCTCCTTTCGACCTACAACAATACCACATTTTCTTCTCAAAAGCTATTACCAACAGCAACAAAAAACTGCCTTGCGATTTGACTTGCAAGGCAGTTTGGCTATATCTTTTCTTTAAACTTCAATCCGCCTATCAAATGAAATTCAAGCTCATGCTGATCTATAACCACGATTTTGTCCACAATACCTTCAAACACCGGTTCTTCAAATTCTGTCATAGGTTTTTCTCGCTTTTCAAAGAAGTCTGTCAGAATTTCTATCTGATCCAGAGCCTCATCTTCATCGTCGGAACGTGTAAGCTTTTTTAGTTCAGATTGAAGTTTGCTTATCTTTACGTTAAGTTCATTTATCTGCTCAATGTATTTTACTTCGTCCAGAAATCCCTTTATCTTAAGCCTTGCAAGGACGTGAGTTTGTTCCCTTAGCTTAGCTACTTCTTTGTGTATATCCATAACCTGAGTTTTACCGCTGAATTTTCTGAGTTTTAGATCCTGTAAAGCTATTTTTAGAGGCAGGAGAATTTGCTTGTAATTGTTCAGCAGTTTATTATGCAGTCTGATGAAAGCTGAATAAATATCGCTTTCAACAATAATGCCGTTTAGCATATCCGCTATTGTTTTCAGTCCATAGCCGCTTATGTACCACTCAAATATTTGTCTGACTATCGACGCGTGGTTTTCTTCAATTTCCAAATCACTGTCTACCTTTTTAAATCCGAACGGCGGAGTAGCATTCTTATATGTCCCGTTCTGCATACGCTTTTGAACAGACCACCGCATATTCTGTGAAATAGAAGTGGACTCCTCCTGAGCCAGACCACCCATAATGGTTATCATCATTTCATCAGTCAGCTTTGCGGTATCGATGTTTTCTTTCTCAAAGAACACGGTTATTCCAAGGCTTTTAAGCTCCCTTATGTTCTTCAGGCAGTCCTTTGTGTTTCTTGCAAAACGGCTGATAGATTTGGTATATATCCTATCAATCTTTCCTCGACGGCAATCCTTTATCATTCGCTGAAACTCGTCGCGCTTGTCATCACGGGTGCCGGTTATTCCCTCGTCTGCATAAATATCCACAAGCTGTTCTATCTCTGAATTCTCAAAAGCCTTTTCATAGTACCGTGTCTGAGCCATAAAGGAATTGAGCTGATCTTCGGAATCGCTTGATACTCGGCAATATGCAGCACAACGGATTTTTGTATTTTGTTCTTCTGCTATGGTCGGCTGTATCACAGTTACAGTTGGCATATTCTCACCTCCGTTTTACCAACAATGATATCACAAATCTTTATGGAATGGTATCACTATACTTGATAAAATTACTTATCCGAATCTGTGCAGTTTTCACGTTTGTCGGCTTGTCCTGCGGCTATGCACAAAGCCATTGCAAATACGCCGACTGTACCGCCTATGATTAACCCATAATAAATCCTAACAATGCTATCCCTCCTATGCTGCGTCTTTTGACGACGCAAATTCTTTGTATATATCTTCTGTATTTCTGTTGATGTAATTCTGCTTTTCGCTTTCTTTAAGAAGTTTATCAAGCTTATGCTCTACAAAAGCTTTTGCTATATTTTCGAGATACTCTGCCTGCCCGAACTTAGTCATCAAAATCCACTCCTATACTTATTTTCATTGCTTTTTCGACTTTTTCCATAAGTTCAAGATCAACCGAACCCACATAATTTTTCAGACGATATCTGTCTATGGTCCGTATCTGCTCTGCAAGAACGATCGAATCTCTGGGCAATGCTTTTGAACCCTTGATATGGATATGCGTGGGAAGATGATTCTTTTTGGCTGTTGACAGCGGAAGAACCACGAGGGTGGGGCTGTACTTGTTTCCCACATTATTCTGCACTATCAGCACAGGCCGTATACCTCCTTGTTCCGAACCGACAACGGGATCAAGGTCTGCGTAAAAGATATCACCTCGTTTGATCAGCATTTTCCTTCACCTTTTTCTTTAGAGTTTCAAAAACTTTCTTATTCCTTATACAGCTATGAAACGGACAGAACAGCACATTTGTATCTCTGACATACCACACGCAGCCGCAGCATGAATGTTTCTTCGATAATCTGATTGTAGGAGCAGGAATATATACTCCCAATTTATTATATTCGTACTGAAAATCTGATTTTTCAGGCTTAACTTTTTCGCTCATATATCAGCCTCCTGACCTTTGTTAATTTATATGTAACAGGCGGTCTGCAAAACACGCAAACCGCCTTATATTCGTTTTGCCTTCGTCTGATTCGTAAATTTCAGACGATTTTCCGCGATATTTATCCTCGATACCCGTCACGGCGGAACTCTACAAGCGACCGACAGCTTATCGGTCTCATGGGCATTTCACCCGCTATTTTAGCCCCTACTGGGAAGTATCATTATCCTCACACGTTTCATCGCCGTTCCTGAAAGCTGTTCCGAATTTTGAAACATCACATTTATCGCTCACCCTTTCGGGGTCTTGGCGTATGGTTTCTTTGGCTGCCGAGATTTTATACCGACCGTGTGATCAACGTACTTGCAGAGTTGATATTCTATTGTCAAGTTACTTGGAGCTTTTATTCTCCTTACACTTGTATAGGGGTAGAAGTCTGGTATTTAACAACCGTTTTTTATTGTGATTTCAAAAGTTTGTTAAGCTTGCACAAAATCCTACGTTTCTTTTTGTGAATATTTTGCTGAGTGGTATGTAGAAAACAAGCGACCTCGTTTTCCGTTTTTTTTTCAAAATATATTGCAAAGATCAACCTTCGTTCATCCTCAGAAAGTTCATTCAGACAGCTATACAGCTTTTCAAATTTAATATTTTGTATCACTCTTCTTTCGACGTCGTCATTTTCTGTTCGGAACTCCTGAAAGTTTTCAAGTTCTCCGTTAATGTTTCCTTTCAACGCAGAGAACTGTATTTCGTGTTTGTAAAATGACTTGTCATTATCGTCAATATTCCACTGAGTTCTGTTGTAAGATGTGCGGATCTTTTCGCTTACTTCAATTTCAACGTATCTTTTGGTTATAGTGTCATAAACACTTACTATATTTTTGCTCATTTTTATTCCTCCGTTTTGATTTTCTTGTTCTGAATCAAAACGAAGGCTTATGGATATTTGGCAATAAAACATTGCCAGTTTTTTAGAATGGGCATAAAAATAGACCTTTCTGCTTTTAAAACAAAAAGGTCTATAAAGAAAAAGGAGTATAACTTTCGGCTTTAAAAGCTTTTGTTATACTCCTGATAGCTATTTTATATCATGTAAATTTTTGTTTCTTATATATTTTTTGTATCAATATCATATCCTTGACGTGACCACTCTCTTATCAGACTAATAGCCGCATCTTCAACACTGTTTTGAAAAGGAATATATATTAATCCCTAAATGTCAGATGGTTTCTCAAAATTCCTCTCTTATTTCAACAAAATCGCAACTTTCCCCTCCCTAATTTTGCAAGAAACATACCCAATTAAAGAACTACATTTTGTCTTACACGCAACTTCGACACTTTTTCGCTTTTAGCTTTCCCTTCATCATCTAGCGTTGCAAGCACAATAGCATAACCAATTTCCTCACTATATCCCTCCAACTTTTCAATGATTCAGATATTATCATTCTTAATACCATACTATATTCCTCATCATGATAGCGATCTTTAATTATAAAATTCCTCTATTCTTATTGGAACTATTACCAATCTCGCCCACTTTCATCTCTTCCCACTATATGCCCGTCATTAAGATCAAAAATGTATCTTCCGCCCCACCAATCATTTAACTGAAGCAGATTAGTTTCTTTCCTGACATACATACCAACATATGAGGTTAATTTTTTATTTTCATATTCCCTTGATAAGTATTTTCTGCTTTGAACACGCCAACCTATTGTTCCGTCAAAGTTTACCGAATAGACGTTATCACATTCATTTTTTATGCAACTATCCAGTAAGATCAATATTTGAGATTTTAAAATTAAAACTTGTTCAATTTTGTACGGAAAAGTTACTTTATTAGAATTAATGTAAAGAGTTTTTCCATTCGTTTCAACTATCGGTAACATAAAATCTTCTCCTTTTATAGTGGTCTGAAATTGCCAAATGAATTAAAATATTGACCCATTAAATCAAATTGTAATCCCCCTCCCAAACCCCATTCTGGAACTTCATTTGCTATACCAAAACGTACCTCTGTACCAGCCGGTAGTTCTACATCACAAATATGTGTTGGCTCATATGGTAATGCAAACTTATCTTTAATTTGCTTTGAAGACAATCCTTGAATCTCTTCATAGTTCATTACCCACTGGCCCTTTGCACTTGTTATGTTTTCAGTATACACTCTAACAAACGTGGTATCTTCAGTTAATTCGATAGTTGTTACATTAGTTCCCGGCTTATAAGAGGGATTTGTATATCCATTTTGTTTTAAAATTTCATTTACGTTTTCAGCTGAATTAAAATCAATTACATCAGAGCATGCCCAAGAAGGAATATCATCATATTTTGACATCAAAACAAAAAATTCATCACTCTGCTTTGAAGCAGTTTTTACAAACAATTCCGCTGCATCATCGTCAAGATTCTTAACCGCCCTTACAAGATCATCGCCGCCCCAAATCTTGCGACCGCCGGTATGGTTTGTTTTGTTATGTATGTCCTGATCTACAAAATGATCATATTAGTCCGGCGTATTTTAAATCATTATAAATAAGGTTCACCTGTCTTTTAGTAAAATTCCCCCTTAATTGATCTTGAAAATCATCTATCTCAAAAAAAGGAATACCGGTATAATCACTATTTTCAAACAGATCAGATTTAATTGTGTCATAAAAAAGCTTTTTATCCTCGGTTTTACATTTGACCGAAATTCCCCAAAAACCCTGACAACCCTCACAAGCAATCATAAACGCACGCTCATCATTTTTGCTTTTGTAAAAAATAAATTTCTCATCACCTTTAAAATAATGATTTGGAAAAGACTTGCGTTTTTCTTTTCTGTCAAAAACAAAACCCATGGTTTTACAAAGTGCATTCGTTATCGGTTCAACAAATTTCTCCGCAACTGCAAAAGAATAAGCAGACATATCTTCATATGGCTCTAAATAATCATTCATAAGTGCTATCCTTTCTATTATTTCCAATACACATTAACAACTATTCCGGGGTATGCTCTATTGAATTGTTTAATAACGCTTCGGCAGCTTGAGCAAGGTTCAAGTTCAGTAAATATATTTATAGCTCCAGTTGAAGAAACATTAGCCCAAGTAACTGTTCCATCAGCATTTTTTACAGATCCTAAATCTCTAACAATTTGTTCCAGGGTTTTTGCTTCAGTATCAACCGATCTGTTCCAACCATTTTCTGAAATAACATTATTGTTATCAACAAATTTTGTTTCAAAAAAGCGTTGTGGATCTATTGTATTATCTTTGTTTCCTACTAAATCTGCAAATCCATCAATTTGTTTTGAACCGCTAGTTGCTTGAATACTATTTTTTGACCCATTTATATTTAATTCAGTATAAGAAACATTTTGACCAAGAGCGTGTACTCCCTTATTTTTATTCCTTATTATATCAACTTGTTCTTCATAATACATGCTAACTTTCTTCCACTCATCAGTTCCTTCAGTAATTTTTCTTCCTGTTGAAAGAATATCTTCCGCAGAATTAGCTCCTTTAACAACATCATTTACTCGTAATATACCACCTTTTTGGTTAGCATTCAAAAGAACGTCTGGAAATTTATCGCCATCTGCAATAGTATGTTTTATTACATCATCAATGCAATCATCACAATTTTTTACAATATCAAAGAATTCATCACTTTGCTTTGAAGCAGTTTTTACAAACAATTCCGCTGCGTCGTCATCAAGGTTATTAATTGCCTTGACAAGATAATCGCCGCCCTTAACAGCAACTTTAACGCCATCATCACCACAGTCTCTTATCAAAGCTGCAACAGCGTCTTTATCCAAAATCTTATTTATCGCAAC
>ENA-OYZL01000129-OYZL01000129.1-human-gut-metagenome-genome-assembly--contig:-NODE-129-length-36230-cov-8.315494_pt1 | contig 36230 bp, 43 predicted proteins | sample MGYA00243292_ERZ653479 | MGnify/ENA primary metagenome ERZ653479 (study PRJEB26926, sample SAMN06165116) | human gut metagenome | biome: ENVO:00009003; feature: ENVO:2100002; material: ENVO:00002003... | reverse complement strand
GATGTAGAGAGGTCTCGTGGGCTCGGAGATGTGTATAAGAGACAGGTTTGCTATCGCAAAGGTTTACTTCCAGGAACTTTTTAAAAATGCTGATCCAGGAACGTACACAATAAAAGACATTTATTCTTTTATCGAAAAGAATATAGAAGCTACAAAACAAGGCAAATTAATAGGCGTTAATCCTTATTTTTCAGATCAGTATGTAAAAACTTTGAAAAAATCACCGTGTTACACTAAGGTAGATTCATTCGAAAAGTACACAATATCCTATCTTTGTCGTGTAACGGGTAACATTGTTTCTATTGAGAAGGGAAATCTTAAATGCAGTTTTGACATTATTAAAGTATTTGAATATCTGGAAAGATTTAAAAAGTTATCCGGCGCAAAAGATAAATTAGAGTTTACAAAAGAAACCGAAATAAAAGAAGGACAAAAATCAACTTCTTTTGAAATAGAGTTAAGTAAAGAAGATATCAAATCTTTGATATCTGTAAAAACAGAGAAAAAGGACATCGTGGGTAGACACACAGAAAATACAGCACATTTGTCACTATCAGATAGCATGATATATTCAACAAATTGTTATGTGTTAAAAGCAAAGCAAATCACTATTAAAAACCTTTTAGACGAAACTAAAGATATATTAATACCGTTTGACGTACTTAAAAACATTGGTCCAGGCAATTATGAGCTTTCAGTTATCGAAAACGAAGAAGTGTATAAAGTTGTGATAAAAAATACAACTACAAATAAAATAACATCTTATTCCTTCCAAAAACAAGATAGATTTTATAACTACAAAGCTATCTATCCAGAGTTATACAAAGAAATGAATATTTGTCTGAAAGACACGAAATCATTTGCAGATTGTATTAAAAAACAACAAAAAGCGTGTGATAATTTTGGTCTGGTTTATTTCATGATTCAAGCCATCAAAGGATCAAAGGAAATAAAAGTTGTTACATGCAACGAAGCGTACAACATAGATAATGATTATAAATTTTCTGAATTTTCTTTTGAACTAAAAGAAAGTAGCGAGTTCTCAGGCAATTATTTTTATAGGTTTGTTGATGTTTTAAAATGTTTAAACGATTGGAACGGTAATTTATATTTTGATGAAATAAAACTATCTTTCGGAATGAAAGCGGTTGATACATGCTTTTGTATAGGTGCACTGGATATCAATAAATTTTTTGATAAATATAATATTGTCACTATCAAACCGGACAAACTAACTAAAATAAAAATTGGCACTATTTCTGAACAAAATAACGACAATGTTTCAGATGATATGTTGGAACTTGTTTCTCTCGATTTAAGTTCAATGACGTATGTCGTAAATGGAGATATAGGAACGGCAAAGAATATACAAAGCATTGTCTTGTATGACGAAATAGGGAAAATCGTTGTTTTCTTTGAGGACGGAGAAAAAAGAGAATGTCTTTTTGATGGTGAAAGTATTTTACAAAGCATTTTAAAAGGAATGTAAAATACATGGACACAAGGAAAGACAAAACTTTACACTATGTTTCTAAAGACGGAGTAAAGTTTACTACATGGAAGTATAGTACATGTGAGTATTGTTTCTATCTGGATAAAAAAACAGATATTGTGAAAACACTTTTGCTTAGTGATTCAGAAAGAATACAAGGGTTTTTCTATAAGGGTTATTTTGTCAAAAACATATTAAAGCCTCAAAAGCAAAAGTTCTTACCGGGTAACTTTTACCAGTTCATATACAAATTGGTATATGTAGGGTATAAAATAGAGAGCGGGAAAAGGCTAAAAATGTATCAGTTAAAACAAATGGCATTTTACCCGGAAGTTCGGTAAGAAATCACTACCTTTACCGATAATAAAGTAGAAATCATATTTGTCATAATGTTAGTTTATGTTATTATTTAGTATTTAGTAATTAGTAATTAGTTTAGTTGTCCCTGCTGGTACGTGATGTATAGGCAGGGACTTGTTTTGTATCTCTTTTGTTGTAACTTTGTCAGAAACAAAACATTAAAAATTTACAAACATGAAGTTACAAAAGTCTGTTAATAAGCCTTCTATTCAATGTGAAGGTTGCAAATTTATAAATAAATGTCCCTATCTGGATAAATCGGAATGCTTTCAGTTCAATAGTGCGGAAATTACAAAATCAAATCTGGAGGATATAGACAATGAAGAAACAGAAAATTAATCAGGAACTAAAGTCATTCCCCCAAATAGGACAAAAAGATTTTCTCGAAATAATGGAGAATGCGCCGGAAGTGATTCAAACAGCATCTAAAGAGTTAAAGGATTCCTTTGTTGCCCTTGAAATGGCAGAAAGAGCATTGTCGGAATCGTCCAAAAGGTTTTTTGTTTTTGAAGGTAGTCAAGGGGAAGAGTTTACGGCCGATCTTAAAAGTTATTCCGCAAAAGGTTTTGTTATCCGACATGGAGGAACAAAAGCAACAGCAGAAAAGGCACAACGACAAAAGGAAATATATATAATGCCTCTCATAGAGGATATAAGGGCAAAAAAAGCGGTTTTCAACGACATTTACAGGAAAGAAATGCTTTCGTCTGTTACGCCTGATATTCTTTCCTATATTGTGAAACTATTTGGGGAAATGAACGGCGTTGAAGATGTCCAGAAAATCCTAAAACAGGAAAAGAAAATCAACCTGACACAAAAGGAACTTCTATCTATCTTCGCAAGAAAAAAAGCAGAAATAGAAAGCAAGCGTGCAGTGTTTCTCGCTTCTTCTAATCAATACAAGGTCGCAACGGAAGCCGGGAGACTACAGATCATCAATTCCATTATCATAGACCTACAAGGAAGGTATCATAAATACTTGGAAGAAGGTTTAGAGGATAAGGCATTGATATTTGAAAGAGAGATCAGAAACATGCTTGAACAGGCCAGGAAAGAAGTAAAGGGAAACGAACTAAAGCTGACTGTGGACGGAAAGATAGACATTACGGCCACTCTGCATGGACAGGAAAACGTTTCTCGCGTGTTCCGTACACTTCCCGTCAATTCGATTATAATCGGTCTTGTCGCTGCCAAATCTGGTCTTGATCCTACAGTATTGGTACATCAGCTTGCTACAAGTTATTATAAGGACTTCAACGGCTTTAATAAAATGATACTTGGAAGAGAAAAAATTATGTTGCCAGGCGATCTGATCCGTGCTGCCAATTGGGACGAGTTGGAACAGCAGAACCAAAAGTTCCTGGATGAAATGTCACCTTATGAAGTGCAAGAGGCAACCTATTTGGATGATGAAGTGAAATTATCTGTGAAAGAACGCTTAAAAGCTCTTAAACTCAAATAAGAAATGACCATTAAGGACAGGAAAATAAACGTGTATCTAAACCGCCTGAAAAGGTTTAATGAGCTTTGTCCTAAAAACGGTTTCTATTGGGGAGGACTGCTTATTACACCCATTACAGATAGAAATATAAAGTCCAAACTAAGGGAAATGGAAGAGGACGAAATAGGAAGGAAATTACAATGGCTGGAAAGAGGGATAAAACTTTTGGAAGGACAGAACCGGGAGAATGACGGAAGAAAGAAGTTGCTACCGGAACTTAAAAGGTATCTTGCAAGAATAGAAAAAGGAGGAAAGGTAAAAATAAGTCCTTCTGTAAAGGTTTTTCTTGTAAACACAGGACTAAGAGCAAGTCTGTCTCTTTTAAAAAGGGAAGGACAGGAATGGATATTGTGCGATTACAGAGGAACAAGGATAAAAATGAAAATGCAAGAAACAACACTACAAAAAGAAATCCTGTTCAGATTGAAAGCAAGGTTTGATCCTTCTATCCTTCCAAACAGGAAAACGGTTTTCAGAGCTTATGATTAAAGCAGTCTATCCCAAGAACAATTCTCCATGTAGTTCAGGGTATTTTGAATCTTTGGGAATTGTTGTTATTTTTGTTGTGTCCTTTTGAAAAGGCATTGTTTCTTTTATCTTTCCTATAGAAAAGATAAAAATTGGAATACTCTTCTTTTCGTTATACATACTTTTAAATATTTTGTTTAAACAAAGAGAAAGGGAGCGAAGAACCGACTTGATTGTTTGAGTTCAAAGCTCCCTTTTGTAATTAACGTAAATTACTAACAACGAGAATGTTAGATGCCTACTCTATTAAGGATTTTCGGCTTCCTCCTTGTTAGAGATTTATTGATATGATTAATTTAGGATAGTCTTTCTTTCTCACCTCCTTTCCAGTTAATAGGTTAATAACTCGAATTTATACTTTTGCACTATAATTATACGGGTATTACTCAATTGTAATCCAGATTTCTTCATTAGTAGAAGAAAGTTTTTTGTACACCTTTTTAAATGCTTCTTTAATGTTAGTAAGTTGCCCTTTGATAGTGTTGTAGCCTACACCTATACAACCTTCTACATTGTCGGCTGTAGCGGCGCAATGCACTAAGATTCCAGAAAATCCTTTTACCCCTTCCAATCGAGGAACTTTACCTTCGCAAACATCTATATAAAACTGTTTTTTGCTAAATTTTGGAGAAACAACATTCATAAGAACTTTATAACGACCAGAAGGGATAGCTGTTTGTCCATATATTTTTTTTGATTTTATTTCTTCTTCTGACATATCTTGGGACAATCCTCTGTCCGTATCCTCTAAAGTATCGCAAAAATAATCTCCATCAATATACATTTTTCCTATTGTGTATGGATAATCAATAGGTGTAATTCTTTTTACTTTTATTTCCATAACTAATTAATTTACAATATATCAATCAAATTATCTATTGAAAATTTTTCAAAATCTTCTATACCAAACTCGTCCTTTATCAAGGAATTGATGCGCCCTACATCTTCAAATCTTTCAGATGCAATTAAATTGTTTCTTAATCCCAATAGATAGTTAAGCCTTACAGAATCAATTCTGGAATTGATATAAAGCAAATGATTCTTTAGGTTCTTGACCCTAAGCCAAAGGATAACGACAGCAGCTAATAGGAATGCTGCCACAACTGAAAGTATTATTGTTACCAAATTCATATTATTCTCGTTTGTAAGCCATTTTCTCTAATTCAGTAATCTTTAAATCGTCCGGTATTGTTTTGGATCGTTTGTAACGTCCTCTTTCAAGCCTTTCAATATATCCTGCCTTACAAAGATAGGAAATTGTTTTTCTAAGCGTGCCAGCAAAGAACAAAGTATGCTTTGCGAGGTCGTAAAACTCAAAAGGACGATCTATTGAATTAATAAGTAACGCTAACTTTTGAAACTTTGTATTTCTTTTGCTCATGTTGATATAGCTTTTTATGTAGTTAAAAATCGGGAAAGATTATTTTCCCAAACCATCTTTCCCTTTAGAATTATCTAACTTAAATTACTATGGAAAATACAAACTGTTTTTTTATTCTATCATATAACCGAATATATGTTTTATGACTTCTACTGTCCAGCCGTTACCCAGCATCTTGTATTTTTGAGTGTCGCTGCATTGCCATTCATACCACTCAGGAATGGTTTGCAATCTTGCGCATTCAGTAGGAGTAAGTCTTCGTATGCAGAAATTATCTAACACAGCATGACTCCCACAACTCATGTTTGCCAAAACCGCAGGGGATATTCCTTGTGGATCATATATCCTGCTCTGTTGTCTTGGTTGTTTCCCAAATTCATTTGTTTTGTTCAACTGGATTACTTTTCTTGAAGGAATACTTACCAAATCATATACGCCTTTTCCACCTACTCGTATGGTTTGGGATTTGTCAGAAGGATTTCTTATGTCTGTACCGAACCCGTTTTTCTTTTCTTTGTTTCTTTCTTTGTGAAGTTCGATCCCTTTAAGAGCCTTTTCAGAAAGAAAGAAGTGTTCATCCACTTCATCTTCCAATATATCTCTTAAAAACAATCCTTCATCTTTAGGTTGCGGAATGTTTCCGTCATTTATGTTTGTCCAATAAATCCTTTTTCTGCTTTGAGCAGATACAAGAGATGAATTAATATGGATTCCTTGCGTTCCAATGGCTTTATTAAAAACAGACTCCCATTTCTTCCCCATTTCTACATTTTCCAATAGAAACAATATATTGGGGTTGTATTCTCTTATTTCTGTAAGTATTCTCATATACTCCCAGAATAAATAGGATTGCCCTTCAAATTCAAAACCTTGTTCTTTTAGTTCAATGTATTGATCGAGTGATAGGATTTCAATATTTTCTTTTGTGCAAAGACCTTTTCTTGTCCCTGCAAACGAAAGTTGTGTGCATGGACTCCCACCAATAAGCAAATCAATAGGTTGTAAATCCAATACATTTAATTTCCTGACGTCACCTATTTGAATTGTATTGGGAAAATTGAGTTGTGTTTGTGCAATGGCAAATCTATCTATTTCAGAAGCATAATAAGTGTCGATGAAAATATTCAATTCCTTTAATGCTATTTGTCCGCATGACATTCCGTCAAATAAACTAAGTACATTCATTTATTCGTCTGTTTTAAGATATTCTTCGATTTCCGTTAGTGTAACGGTTTTAATTACTAACTCGTCTCTTGCAGGAAGAAAATCGAAATACTTTTTTACGATCTCGATCGCTTCTACATCTGATGCGGATTGAACCATCAAAGAGACCTTTTGCATTCTGATTTTCCCTTTAGGTGTTTCTTCCGGGTAAAGGACATCAACCTTAAAGAATTTGCCACCAGGATTGCTTTCTATCACCGTGTAAAGAGATAACTCCTTAATGGGTGATATTTTGATTTCTTCCTCTGTCTCTTCATTTCCCCATTCTATAGACATGGCTTCTGCTTCCGTATAGGTGTAACCTCTAACAAGAAGATGTCTCTTTACTTGGGTTCTTGGAGGTTTGAACCCATCTGGGTTGTCAGTCCAATAATTTACTACCGTTTCAAAATACATGTTATCACTGTTTAAATAACGATTGAACTACTACCCCTTTTGTGTAATCACATCCGTCACTTCCTTTAGGAAGAACAACGAAGTTTTGGGAAGGGTCGTCTGTTTTAAGATTAAAAATAATTTCCGGCAGTGGAAGGAAGTTTACTTTTTCTATAAAAAGAAAGTCTTTCGCTTGCTTACTATCTTCGGAAAAATCATAAGAAAATAGCGGTATTCCTTCCGATCTTAGAACTGTTATCCAGTCTCCCCACATATCCATCAAAAGAAGCCCGCTTGTGGCTCTAAAACTGTCGCCTGTGCTCAAAATACATTCCACAACATAGGAGTAGTCATATTTTATAGCTTCTGAAAGACTTCTTCCAAATCTATGTGAGTTTTTTAAAGAAACAGTCAGCGCGAGCTTTCCTTCTTCTTGGATCTGGTCGCATCTCATTGCTTGCTTTTCACTGTCTATAGCAATGAAAGTATTCCCTACGATCCCATCAACTATGTTCATCTTCTTTTGTTTCCCTTTTGTTTGGAATTAAAAGTACCGAAGGGACACCGTTGCATCCTTGATTGACAGGTATTTCATTCCATTTCCCACCTGTAATAGCTTTCACTTTTAAGAAAATATCCAAAGGAACACTAAGTGTAAGCGGTTGCGGCTTGTAGGAATGATCTCTTTTCCATTTTGCCATTTGAAGGTCTACGTTTGTTTTTATTGCTTCCATCGAAGGAAGGAAAGGAACAAGTCCTTCTATTTTGTCAGCCGAAAAAAGGGTTACTTTCCCATTCTCACGAGGTACAATGATGTACAGTTTAGTCTTCTTTTTCTTCATCTTCTTCGTCGTTATCAAATTTTTCACTCTTGTAAGAAAGGTAATCTTCGAACATTGATTGAGCTGTAACGCACAATGCAACAAACATAACTGTCGTGCAAATCCATCCTAAAATTCCCATAATCTAAAATTTAATTGTTGTTTTACGCTGCAAATGTAAGAATATATTATTACATCACAAGGTGAAAAGTGCAAACACTTGTTAAAAGTAATATTACTGTCACTTTTCGCCTTGTGATGTTTTGTTACTTATTGAGATTAGTATCGGTATCAATATGACAATAAACCAATTCTTCTTTTGTTCTTGTGATTGCCACAAATTTAAGACACTTTTCCGCGTACAATGCTTTAGGTGTCTTTGCATATTTGGATGGAAGTAGCTCTGGATTCAAAAAGAAAACACGGTTAGCCTCCAGTCCTTTGCTTTTGTGAATAGTGGATAGGATGATGCCTTTGCTATCGCCAGAGAAAACGTTTCTGACCTTTTCTTTCAAAGAAGAAAAATTTTCTTGATACGATTCGTACAGCAATTCCACAATCTTTACCTTTTCTTCTAAAGAAACGTAAGACGGATGGTTTTTCACAAAGGCAGGATTAATGCCTCTTTCTATGAGTTTTTGTTCTTTGTCGTCCAATAGAAGATACATATCATCAAGACTATTTTGATTTTCCATCAGGCGGCAAATATTTTCTCCAAAATCGCGTCCCATTATAGATGATTTCTTTCCTGCTTTAAGAAATTGCAAAAAAGCTGCCACCAAAGGAAGGTTATTCCGGCACAAAACGAAATCTCCGTTGGCGGCTTCGCTTAGCTCACCTTTTCTGACAACACCTTCTTTTGCACCTTCCGCACATTCCGTTCCAGGGAATACCTTATTAGCTTCTTCGACTATCCTTTTGCTGCATCTGTATGTGACAGAAAGAGGAAGTGTAATCGTGTTGGGACTATTTTTTAAGGAATTAAACACATTCAAGTCGCTACCCATGAAGGAATAAATTATCTGTTTTTTATCTCCTACAGCAATGAATCTGCCTCTTGCCTTTATTAAATTTTGCATGATTTCTTTTTGTAATAGAAAGGTATCGTTTGCCTCATCAACCATCACAACATTGTATTTCGGAAAACTTTCCGGCTCTAAAAATGTGTAAGGAATCCAAAGCATATCCACAAAATCTATTTCAAAAGCAAGATTGTTGTTTATCCTTGTACAATCATTTCTCCATGCCTTTTCAATTTCAAGAAGGTCGGGAATCATTTCTTCTTCGTAATCCAGATCAAATTCTATCGTAATAGGAACAATGTTTTCTTCATTTATCTTGCAAAGAGACAGTCTTGTTTGTTCCCACAATGTCTGGAGTGCAAAGAAATACTTCATTCTTTCTTTAAATTCCATCTTTTTGTATTGGAACAGCTCCGCGCAGAGTTTGAAACATTTGCCGTCATTCACTTTTGCTTTGAACCGGAAATTTTTCATCATTGTACGAAGTCCAAGCGCATGGAAAGTATAGCAATCGACATAATAAGGGAGTTTCGATCTTAATTCTTCCGCTATGCTCTTGTTGAACGCCATAAAAAGACAAGACTTGTTTTCTGGCGTACGATTACATAACTCTTTGAGCGTTCTGCTTTTGCCAGAACCGGCAGTTGCATCAATCACTATGTTTTTGTTGGTATTTTCGTAAGCATCAAAAATGTCCAACTGATATTTACTCCATTTCATAACATCTTCTTTTCGCTTGCTTCTGTTATCTTCTCAAATAATGAATCCATTCATAAGACTTTCTTACGCCTAAATATTCATCATCATATTCATTGTTGTATGCCTCTCGTTCAAAAGAAATGTTTCTGTAAGTCTCATGGGAATCCTTATATTGAATTAATCTTACTATCCATTCTATCCCATACCACAAATAGAAGAACACTATAAGCATCTCTTTCTGCTGTCTTAGATGAATGTTTTCATGTATGATTGTTCTCATCCCTAAAGGCTCGTATTCTTTCCTTGCAAAAATGAAAGGAAACAGAGTGATTGCTGTAAATCCCTTAAAAGGGATCAAGTTATTGTAAATGATTTTCTTTTTCATACTCTTTAAAATTTTTGTAATTAGCCATATAGTCTGCAATGAAATTGCCGCATACAATAGGGTCACTATAGTCTTTCTGATGGCTTCTTATCCATTTTACGGAAACACGAAGTTTCCTATGCAGCATCATTTCCGAAAATATGGCATCCCATAAATCCTGGTTTTCTACATGAAGGTTCTCCCTTGCCCAGTCAATGAACTTGTGTCGAAACTGATTGGCAACATACTGGCTGTCAATATAGAAGGTTGCCTTTACATTCAGATTCTTTTTTATCGCTCGAAGTGCAAGAAGAATCGCTTCCGTTTCTCTTCTTCCTGTCGTAGTATAGGAACGTCCTTTGGTTATATGATATTCCTTGTCTTTCCATTTGATGTAAACGGCAGAACCTCCCAGTTTTTTGGGATGGTTAGCATTGCAACTTCCATCCGTCCAAACCTCAATGATCCGTGTTCCCTTTCGTTTATCGCTCATTCTTATACTTTTGAAGGATCATAAGACTGGTATCGTCCTGGAATCCTTTGTTCAACATGTCCGTAACATCTTTCTTTCCTTTCAGCATCTCCCACAAGTCTTGGTCGATCGTTTCCGGTGATAGCAGGTATTGAATCGTAACCGGATTTTCCTGCCCGCTTCTTTCCAATCTTCCTATAACTTGCACAAGGTCGCTCGGACGCGGTGGAAGTTCTAAGATAGCCATATTGGAACAAACCTTTTGAAGCCCGTCCACACCAGTACCAAGACAGCCTATATTCGCAAAAAGCACCCTACTTTCCTTTTGTGAGAAAAACTTTTGCAAAATTTCATCTCTTTTCTTTGTGGTAGTGCCCCCTGTAATAAGAAGCCCTTCCTTAAACTCTTCGGCTATCTTTGTAAGGATTGTGGATTGCGAAGCGAATACCAAAAGTTTCTCTTCTTCGTTTGCTTCCATCCACTCTTCCACCCATTTTTTTATAAACTTTTCTTTACCTTCTAAGGATAATTGCTTTAATGTCGAAAGTTTTACAAGGAACTCTGCCCTTGCAGCTTTTTCAACCTTTTCTTCGTCCTTAAACTTATCTTCAATGAACTGCAAAAGATCGCCCTTTGCCTTTTTATAGGCTCTTTTATTTGTGATCTCGCATTCCACAACATTTTCCGAAATAGGAGGAAGCTCTTTCAGTGCATCTCTTTTGCTTACCTGGAAATAACAACATTCTTTCAAGAGACGATTCAGTTCCTTGATATTGGAAGCTCCTGATATATCCATACCAAAGTTCGTTTCCTTCATATTGCAGTACCTTTCAAAAAAATAATGATGATACTGGTCTTCTGGTGCAATTTCCTTTATCCTTTCTATTAACATCAGGATATTTAGAAGCTCTGCCGGACGGTTCATGATAAGTGTTCCTGTAAGCCCTATTACAGAAGGAACTTTATGTATCAGCTTTTTGAAAGACTTGCTTCTGATGGACTTTCTGTTTTTGAGAAAATGGATTTCATCTGCTATCACAAGAGAGAATGATTTCTTTTTCATTCCATCCAATCTTATTTCAAGAGATGTTTTTCCGTTTTCTTTTGTGACCCTTTTCCCAAGTATGTCATAGTTTATCACTATCACGTCTGCTTCAAAATCTTCCGGTGGGGAAGATGTGGAAATGATAGATACCCGTCTGTTTGGGTTCGTTTCTTTCCACTCTCTTAACCAACCGGATTTTACAGAAGCCGGACAGACTACCATACAAGGAAAAAGATCAAGCATTTCAGCATAGAGAACAGAACATAGACTTTTGCCTGTCCCCACCGAAGAACCATTTATATGATTTCCGTGATTGACTGCGTAATATAGATAGTCCATTTGATAGCTTCTCGGCTTTTTTAAAAGAGGAAGATTGTCTATCAATAGTTCTATATCCTTTCGGGATAAAAGTTCCTTGTAAGGCTTTATTTCGGCTTTGCAGCCAGGACGGACTATTGAAAGAGGATCAACTTCTTCTATTTCGTTGTCGGAAACAAACTCTTTTAAAAGGAAATCTTTTGCCGGATCAGATTTTATGTATATTTCCTTATTGGTAGCATTGCGTTTAAAAGAGGAAATCAGTTTAAGGTTCTTGTAAACTGATTTTTCCAACGCACCAAAATACCAATAGTCCTTTTCTCTATAGTAGTACATGTCATTTCTTTCTATTGTCTATAAATTCAAAATAATGCTTTCCTTCTTTACATTTGATTTTCTTGATAATACAAAATCCTTTTATGTTTACTTTTCCGTCTCTTTCCAGTTTATCAAATATGATCTCAAAAAGTAGGGAGATAACCTTCTCTGCCTTCCGCATAGAGATGAAACTTCTGGCACTTGTCCTTAATTCCAATTTGTTCAATGCTTTGGTGAAGTTGAAGGTTATCTCCTTGTAAACCTTATTCATTCTTTTCTTCTTTCTTCTCTTCTTTTGTTACTTCAAAATTGTCAGGTAAAAAAATGGAATCAGTAGAACCGTATATTGAATCTACCGGAAAATAAATAGGGTACATAAATGCAATCGCCGTATTGTCATCAATACCTCCAAAATGTTTTTGGTGTTCTGTTAAAACTTCCGAAGAATCCAACGGCTTATCCAACTCTTTCGAAATTTTATGCAAATTAGCCATCATTTTGCCAAGTTTCAAAGGGTCGAGAGCGTTCTTCCAATATGCAAACTGATGCAACGGATACATCGTCATCGCCTCTTTCCAAAAATCCATTTTTGAATAACCTACTTCTTCTATCAATTCCTTTTCCCATTCATCCTCTTGTTTTAGTTCTTCTTCGGTAGGATGATAGATTTCTCTTACTATTTCTTTTATCCTTTCTTCACTAAAGCGGAATCCTAATTCCCTGTTCTGTACATGAGGAAACAACATCCAAGCAAGATACCGATCTTCTTCTATCCCTAAAAAATCAAGAAGTTCTTTTAACCATTTATTGGGGATAGGTACTGATTTTCTTACAATTTCTTTTTCTTCCATAACTTATTGTTTTAAAATATGTTTACTCAAACTGATCATCATCGTTCAGATCAAAATCTTCGTCACTTTCAAAGTCATTGATCCAATCTTCTATTTCTCTTTCCATCTCATTTTTGTTTCAAATTCTTCCGGTGTCAAAATAGGGATGTTCAAATCCTTTGCTTTCTTCACTTTGGACGAAGAACTTTCTTTGTCTTTTGTTACAAGGATTGTGGTATTTTTAGATACGCCGGAAACAACTTTGTGCCCTTCTTTTACAAGACGTTCTTCCCACTGTTTGTTTCTGAATCCCGTAAAACAAACTGATTCGGGATTGTCGTTTTCTACCGTTTCTTCTTGGATAAAAGAAATAGAAACAGGCGTACCACTACAAAGATAAAAGAACAACTTTAATCCATCGTTAAAAGCCTTTGCTGTAGTTTCGGCGATACCATCAATAGAAAGCAAGTCTTTTAAAGGGACTTCTCCGTTTTCGAACATATAGTCTATCTGATCTTTGGATAGACTGTTGAAAATCATTTGACAGGTCTTTTCTCCTATTACGCCACCAAACACATTATAGGCAGTCAAAATTCTTGCAAAAGGAACTCCATCGTCTACATAGGAATCAAATTGCTTTCGTAACTTTTTAGAAAGGCTCTTTCCTATTCCTTCGATTTTTTCGAGTTCCTTTTCTGTTGCATTCACGATATTTTCAACAGACAAAAGTCCGCCTTTATAGAGCTTTCTTACGGTTGCTTCCTGCATTTCTTCCGTACCCAGTGTAGCAAAGAAATAAACAAGTTGCTTGACCGCCTTTTCATCACAATTCGGGTTCACACAAACAAGGTCGGTTAGATTTGCATCCCATCTCAATGGTTCTCCGCAAGAAGGGCAAAACATCATGCTATCGCACATTCCTTCAAAACATTCAACGCTGTATTTCAGCGTTTCCAAGTGCTTAGGAATAACATCTCCGCTTCTTGTAACCACTATATAGGCATTAGGGCAGATATGATTATCGGTAATGTATTTAGCGTTGTAACCGGTACAACGTGTGACTGTAGCACCATCAAATTCAACCGGATCAAAAACGATTACAGGTTTGCTTTTGCCATCTTTTGAAATACTCCATTCAATAGAAGTAACTTTCGTTGTAAATCTTTCCTGCCAGTCGGGATTCTTGTAAGCAATAGCGTAACGCGGATTCCTATTAGGCAACCGTCCTAATTCTTCTCGTTTTGTTTTGTTATCAACTTCGATTACAAGTCCATCGCATTTAAAATTCTTGATTGATTCAAACAAATCGTTTAGATAGGTGAGGGCTGTTTTATTATCATCGAACACGCCGGCAGAAGTTACCCAATACTGTGTAGCGTAATTCCCGTAATCGTTTCGAAGTTCTGCAAGCTGCATAGATTTATCTCTGTCGGAATTCATAATGCCATATCTCACATAAGCGGTATTCCCAAGAACCTGCGCATTGAAATCATCTGCATTGAATGCACCGGCAACGGCATTCCTTGCACTCTTATACCCAAGAGGTTTTACGTTTTTCAAGAACATACCGATAGGGATAATCGCTTCTCCGAAAGTAAAGCAAGATTTCTTTCCCATAGGGTTGCCATGATTGACATATTCGTAATGCCGGTCACTTCTTTGTCCTTCTACTCCATCACCCCTTGTCCAACATTCATTTGTCGATTCGTCCACCAAAAGGGAAATGCCGTCATATTTAGGTGTAATGACAACTTTGTTAGTAGGATGAAGTTCCCATACATCTTTAACCCATCTTCTGATCTCACTGATTGTTTTTACCTTTTCTAAAGAAAACATAGGATACGGTAACTTTTCCATCCTGTCACCCTTTTTATTTTCCTCAATGATAGGCTTTGTCAGGATTTCACTATCAGGATATTCCTTTTTCAACTGGTCGATCAAAAGATCATACTCCTTATCGCTCATAATAGGAGTGCCTTCTCTGTATTTCTGGTTGGCTTCTATTATTTTGCCTTCCAATTCTTTTTGTTTCTTCGTCATGATTTTATTTGTCTAAGGATGAAAGAAATGCTCTGGTATTCTCTACAGAATCACACTTGTTTTCTTCTTTTTGCTTGCCTTTGATTTCTATCAAAATCTTATAGGCTTCCGGGAAGTTGTCTTGTAATTGCTTTTCTGTGTTGATATGGTCGAAAGCACAAGCAACTCTGTTTCTGGTTTCGTTTTCCAGCTTTTTAAACTCACACGCTTTCTTGCTCCATTCCAAAATATCTTTTTCGAAAAAGCGTTTCAATTCGTCCAGATATTCATTATAAAACATTTTGGGCATCCCTATTCCATCAAAAGGAATGGTTTCATAGATACAGACACCCTTTATTTTTAGAAGATCGTTTATGGGAATACTTCTGTAAAACAAAAGTGGCTGCATGGACGGATATCTATCTACAATAGATTCTATTTCTGGCGGCAGAATAGCATTCACTCTATCTTGCAATTGTGTTCCAATTTTCGCCAAATAATCACTCAATTTCTTTCCTGCTTTTTGGACAAATTTATTTCTAATCAGTTCTTTGTCCGATACTAATAGTTTAGCCATAATCTCAAATTCTTTTCGTTACTTTTAGTAATATGAATAATGCAATCAAAACCGTAAAAGCACCCATCCCTATACCTCCCATGAAAGAAAGCAATCTATTAGGAGCCGCCTTTACCTCTTCTTTCAAGTTTTCGTTTTCTTCGCTTACTTTAGACAACCTTTCTCTAAGGCTTTTCACTGTCAATTCAAGACTATCACAAGATGCTTCTATGAAAATGGTGTCTCCTTTCTTTTCTATGGAAAGGTTAGCTTGTCCTTTGTTTGTCTCTTTCTTCTCCCCATCTTCCATTTTCGAAGGGTTGACTACCATATTGACGATAGAGTAGGGAACTTTTACAAGGCTGTCCGTCATTTCTCTTTCCCAGACTAAAGAGTCCTTTAAGGTAAAAGTGTAATCCATCTTTGTGGAAACACGGCTTTTGCAGCCTCCCAGTCCTATGGAAAGACAAATAGAAAGACAGGTGATTAACAATACATTCTTTTTCATTTGTCCTTTAAAATTGCTGTTTTTAAAAACCCTGTGATACCCATTCGGATAGATTTCAACTTTCCGCTTTTCAGAATGTCTATCTCTATACTTCGGTAATCTCTTCCTACGCGAACAGACCTCACTTCCGCTTCTTCACCGGTAGGAAGAACAAGCATCTTTCCTACCACTTTATCAAGAATACAATCATTCGCCAAGTTCATGAGGCTTCAATACATTTCTAAATAGAATAAAATTGTCATGCCCAAAGGCTATAGATATATGATCGCTTTCTTCTACAAACTTTTCTACGGTAGCTTCCGAATAGGAGGGAAGATTTGTTCTGTTTACTGTATTAGTAACATCATATCCCTCCGCTTCATTCATAAAAAAGTCCCTTGACTTTCCTTTGAAGACGGTAAGAGCTATACATCTTTCCATTTCTCCTTTTGAGTTAGTAAGTACAAGGATGCTCTTTCTTGTCACCCTATGAATGTACTTTACGTTTTCATACAATAGATTTTCCATCTTTCCTTATATCTTTACGTTCAACATGTTTCTGATTGCTTTTTCCTTGTAGTGACGTATCTTGTCTTCACTGTTGTCCTTTTTAGAAAGTGCTTTAGACCTTTCCTTCAACACCTTTTTCTTGTCAGAATCAGACATCATTTTAAACTCGCCTATTGAAAGATTAGGCATTTCTGTGCTCTTTTCTTCCTCATAAGACATTTTCTTTCCGCATTCAGGACAAACTGGAATGTTCATAGGAACAAGTTTTCCGTCACGAAACACATACTTAGGATTAGCAATTGGTGACCTTACTCCTTTTCGGGAGCAATTATCGTTCTCGCAAAAAATTATTATCATGTTGCAATTGTTTTATTTTATCTTTTAAAATATGAAGTGCTTCTTCCACTGATTCAATGCTGTTAATGTCTTTCGCACTCTTTTTCAAGTAGCTCAAATCGTGTTCAATCCCTTCAATCCTATCAAGGAAGGAAAGTACAAAAATGTTAAAATACTTCTGATTAGCCATTGTCTTATAGTTTTGTTTGTTACTTTTTGATGTGGCAAATGTAATAGTTTATTCTTACATGTCAAAATATATTCTTACATTTTCTCGCTTTCCTTCTGGTAATTGTTTAGAGAATACATTTCCTTCTTGCGTATTCCGCTATCAAAATTCCATCTCTATCAGGATGTTTTGAGTTTATCTCTGGGAACAGCCTTTTTCCTATGTCAAGAGATGCCTTTTTCAATTCTTTAGTTCCTGCAATTCTTTTAGGTAGCATTTCCTTTTGCCACTCTTTGGAATCTATAAACATATAAGGAACATTATAAAGCTCCAATACGGTAAGTTCTGCTTCCAAAGCACGCATAGCGGAACATGTGGCATCAAACCTTGCCGGATTTTTCATAGGACGTTCCAAGACGGCCACACACAAACCATATCCCTTTAGAGTATGAATTACTTCGGCAAGTGCCGTTACGTTCACCCTTGACACATTCTTCTTTGCTTTTGTGTAATCCTGCCCGAATGTGATAGGTGTTTCCATGAACTCATAATAGGTCAGTTCTTTCCCTACTATACCTATAGAACCGGTCACGCCGTTATCTATCCCTATGTAAAATTTCAATTCTGTTTCTTTACTCATTGTTCAATACGGCTTATGCCGTTCTCCTTTACTATTTTAAGCGTTTTGCATGAAGCGTTTTCATTCGAAATATGAGTTGTAACAAGTATAGGAAACTGAATGAACTCCAATGCTTCTATCACGTCATATAGGCTTTCTTTCGATAGTCCTTCTGTGATTTCATCAATGGATAGGAATTGCAATCCTCCCCATTTGTTCGTCTCGTTTATCATTCCTTGTATGGCTATAATCAAGGCAATTTCCACTCTTGCACGTTCTCCTCCACTATAATACCAAAAGTTTTCCGGTTCATCCCGGACTACATAAGGCGTTATCTCTTCTTTTATGTCTCCGTCTGCTTTCGTCTTAAATCCTTCTATGACGATTCTAAGATCGCTGTTTTCTGCTTTCAGGATATTGTTTGCTCGAAGTTGAATATTCTTTAACTGTTCTATCGCAAGATACATCTTGAATGATTTGAATCTTCCTATCCACTCTTTCTTGCGAAACATTTCGTTTTCCAATTCCGTCATTTCCTTGTCATACCCTGCGATAGCAAGCATCATTTCTTCTATTTGCTTTTCCTGTGAAGAAGTATCAATAGAAGAAGGCGTTTCCTTTTCGATTTCCTTTATCTGTTTTTCCAGACGTTTTACATCTTCTTTTCCGGCAGCTATGTTTTCTAAAAGCCCTTTGTTTCGCTTTTCAAGAATGGAAATATTGGACTTTTCAGATTCTATTTCACTTGTGATCTTATAGACAGCAGATGAAATTTCTTTTCCTGCTTCCCGGATTTTGTCAAGTTCATCCTCCTGTTCGTTTTTCACTTGAATGAAAGAAGAAATAAGGTCTTCGTATTCCTTTAGGGATTCATCCAAAGATGTTATTTCCCCGACAACTTCCTTTTCCTGTTTCCCTATTTTCTCTTTTTTCTTCTCTTCCTTTTCAAGTGTGGTGTCTTGAAGTGTCAAGAACTTATGCTTGCATTTAGGACATGTAATCGTCCCAGAAAGGTTTACAAGAACTTTCCGAAGAGACACTTTCAGTTCGTCATGGATTTTCAAAAGCTCTTCTTTTGTTTCCAAAATCTCATTCTGATCTTCTTTGGCTTTTCCAAGTTCTTTTTTGACGGATTCAATCACATCTTCTATTTCCTTAGTAGAAGGAAGTTTCTTTTTCTTTTCTTCGGCTTCTCGAAGTTCTTCTTCCAAGACTTCAAGTGTTTTCTTTCCTTTGTCAATGTTTTTCTTGTTATAGTCAATATTGTATTTAGCAGAATCAATATCTTCTTTTAAAGACTTGATTTTACTTTCCACCCTTTCGATCCTTTCCTTTCGATCCGCTTCGAAGTCGAAATTAACGGCATCCTCTATCATTTGCCGCAATGCTTCTACACTCCCTTCCGCACGATCTCTTTTGCTTTGGATAACTGATTTCTTAGATGAAATTTCGTCCAGTTCCTTTTGTATAATATCCTTACTGCCATCCAAGAAGTCATAATTGATAAAACGACTTATGAGAGCCAATTTGTCCGTATTGGAACTTTTAAAGAACGACTTGTAATATTCTTTACAGATAAGAAAATAGCTTTTCAAATCTTCCGGTGAAATACCCATCCATGAAAGGATATAGTTGTTGCCGTCTTTTACGGTAGCAAGACTGACTGGCTCACCATTCAACGACACATTAAGGCGGCTGCTTCCTTTTAAGGGCAAAATGCGCTCAATATGGAGAGTTTCTTTTCTTATGGGACATTCTATATCAAGCAATACTTTTGCTTCCTTCTCACCGTTTCTAATCAGTTTCTTGTCAATACTGCTCCGGTAGTTGTTACCTGTTATGGCAAAATAAACTGCCTGTTGCATAGAAGAATTGTGAGTAGGTGTGTAGTTGTTCGTGATAAACATTCCGTCCTCTCCCGAAACGGTAATACATTGTTGCTCTTCCGCACCCATACAGGTAAAAGAAACCATCTTTTTAGACGGTCTGCCGAAACACCCAGGAACTTCAAAAAACACTTCTTCATCTTTGCTTCTTTCCATGATTTTGCCAAGCGAAATTACAGACCATTCTTCGCTTTGGTTTGTTCGTACTTTCCATAAATGCTCTTTATTGCATTTTACTTCCGTACCGTCAGAAAAAGTAATCTTGTATGCAATATCTGTATCATGAAACGGAATCGCTCTCACCACCTGATAAGCACCGGAAGGATGAAGGATAATGTCTCCTACTTTGATATTCCTCATTTTTACAAACCCATTAGGGGTAAGAATATCGGAATCCATCGTCAACGCTTTACCGCTACCGTTACTGCCTTGATTGTCGTCTGTTTTATTTAATCCCACAAGTGCGGTTACCCCATCTTGGAATGTGTATTCAAAATGCTCGAATGACACAAAATTTGTTGCTTCAATCTTGACCGGTTTCATCTTCCACCTCCTTGTTTTCAAATGTTACTTCTTTCTTTCTGAACTCTGAAAGGACATCTTTTTTAATCTTGTCAAAAAGTTCCGTTTCTTTGATCAGCTTTTTTCTCGCAGCAGGGAAACCGAATCCTATTTTTTCTTCCCCGTAATAGATGTACGTTCCTTTCTTTGTGAGCACACCCAAGTCCAATCCCATGTTAAGCATTTCCATCACCTTGTCAATACCTACACCGAAGCGAATAACAATATTACAAGTTTTCATAGGTGGAGCAACTTTGTTTTTCCTGCATGTGATCTTCACTTTGTTGGCAACGGACACTTCGCCCTCCTTATCAGAACCTACACGGGCAAGTTCAACCCTTTGACTTGCATAAAAAGGTATGGCAAATCCTCCTGGAGTAGTGGTTGCATTTCCATACCCGCCTATATTTGATCTGATCTGGTTGATACAGAATAGAATGCACCCTGTCTGCTTGCAGATGTTTTTCAAGATATTTACCTGTGAACTTAAAAGCCTTGCTGTAAGACCTATATGGGCGTCTCCGGCTTCCCCGTTCAAAAGAGCGGTCGGGACAAGTCCTGCAATGGAATCAATCACCACCAATCCGATAGAAGGTTCATTGCACATTTCCTTTGCTATTTCTAACGTTTCCTCTGCTGTGGAAGGTTGAGAAAGAATGAATTTGTCAGGAGAAAGGTCTACCCCAATAGCTCCCATGTATTTAGGATCAACTGCATTTTCTGTATCAAGATACCCTACCGCCATTCCTTGTTTTTGGATTTCGGTAGCAAGATGGAAAGCTATGCTTGTCTTACCGGAAGAAAAGCCCCCGTAGGCTTCCACAATACGTCCTTTTGCCCATCCTCCACCAAGTATTTCATCCAGCAGGAAAGAACCTGAATGCACGAACTCTATATCTTGTTTCTTTCCCGCTATGGCTTCCTTTCCAAACCTACTTTCAATCCGGCTTATAAGATCACCAAGACGGTTCGGTTTCTTTTCTTCTTTAGGTTGCTGCACTTCCCCAGTTACTGCTTCTTCCGTTTTTTTAGTTTCCTTTTTCTTCGCCATACATCAACTTGTCTAAAATTTCTTTTCCTTCTTTTTCGTCATATTCGTTTTCCTTACAAAAAGCGAGAAACCTTTCTTCTATGTCCTTTTTGTCAAGTGTCTTTACTTCTGTCAGTATAGAATGTTTTTCTTCCACTTCCTTGAACTTTTTCTTGATATCTATACCTTCTTTTGTAAAGGCATCCTTATCAAAGGCATCAAGTGAAGATTGTTCTCCCCAGACTTCCACCCTTACACGGGCAGTAGGGTTCTCCTTTTTGAATTTCTTGATAAGTGACACTGCCTGTTTGTGGGGAGTTTCCCCCAAATCAATTTCCAGTTTCTTGAATACTTGTCCTTTTGTAGAAGAAACAAGGTCTACATTCAAATCCGAATCCAAAAGCCAGAAACCCTTCTTTTCATCTTCCCCGAAGTTGTTTTGTTGGACACTTCCTAAATGATAGATATTCTCTCCTACCCGTTGATAGTTATGATAGTGCCCCAAGTACACTTTTTTGAACATCTGGAACATGGAAGGTTTTAAAAGGTTGGACACTTCCGATCCGTCCATGTTCTTGCTTCCTGTGACCGCAAAATGTCCAAAGAGGATATTCTTCTTTCTTTTGTCCCCTATTTCTTCCAGTTCATCCAAAAGAATATCATCTGTAAAAAATGGAAGAAAAAAACAATACACACCTTCTACTTGCATTCCGTCCAATTCTTCTACCAAAGTAAAAGACGGATGATATTTAAAAGGAGTAAGAAACGATTTCTTGCTTGTGTAGGATGTTTTGTCATGGTTGCCGGGAATACAGATCACATGGTGTCCGCGTTTGTCGTATTCTTCCAGGACATCATTCAGTGTGGAAAGGCACACTTCTCTTTGCGATACCCTGTTATCAAAAACATCACCCAACCATATATGGGTTTGTATCTTTTTCTTTTCTGCCAAGTCAAGTTCTTCCAAAAGAATATCTTTTATAATAGTAGCATTATCGGCAGTAAGATGATGATCCGTTGAAATTATAGCTAAATATTTGCTGCTCATGATCGAAATTGTTGGGAAAGGGGAGGAACACAAAATTCTCCATCCCCTTTCTGATTAATATATTAGGAAAACGAAAAGAAAATTATTTCTTTTTCATTCGGGCTTTTAGAGCTTGTAAGCGTTTTTTGGCTTCCAATAACTTTTCATCATTGTCCGTCTGTTCTTCGTCAATAGGAGATTCCTCTTCCTCCCCTGCGGGATGTTCATCTTCCCTATCTTCCTTTTCCGGTTCGTCTTTTGCCCGATCATCGTCAGATTCAGTTTCATATTCCTGTTCTGCATCATCTTCTTCACCTTCCGGGAAAGGCAACGCTTCTCTCTTTTGTGCCAGATCGTACCATTCACGAAGTTCTGTAATTGTAAGATCGGATGGAATTTCCATGCCAGGATATTCTTCATCAATATATTGCGACAAAAAGGCTTTCATTTTGGAAAGCGGAGGTTGAGAAGCGACTTTTGCAGCTTTTTCGGCAGCAGGAGCTTTTGCAACCTGTTTCTTAGGCGCAGGTTTTTCTTGCTCGTCTTCTTCCTTTGCCGGTTTCTTTGCTACAGTTTTCTTTTTGTCAGCTTCTTCGTTATCTTCGTTTTCATCAGATGTAGTTTCCTTGCTCTCATCTTCTGGAAGCATTGCTGCCATTTCTTCAATTTCATTCAAGAACTCATCATCGGAAAAGATATCATAATTGTTCTCCTCGTCGAAGCGTTTCAGTCCGTCCAAAGCCATTTCAAAATCCTTTGTTCTGTAAGAATCTTTGTAAATTTCTTCAAGCGAAGGAACTTCATTCAAGAAATATTCCATGTCTTCGTCCGGGATAGCAGTTTCTTCAAAAAATTCATCCCATGACTGACCTTTCTTCGGTATGCCGGCAGATAAAGAATAAGTCTTTTTGCCTTTATCATCTTCCCCCATCGTGATTACAAGAGGATAAGCACCTTCCATCTGTGAGAAAATGTCGAATGAAACCGTATCATCATCAGATTGTTCTACAGAAATTTCCTTTATACGGTTCATCCATGTTCCATAAAGCTGCAAACGGGCAAAATCTTTATTTCCTTGATACACATAGCAAACATAAGCCAGCGTAGGATTGATACCCCATACAAACTTGTTACCTTTCTTGCAACCCATGATAGGGTTGAGGTACTTGCGTCTTTCCGTATCATCTTGATATTCTTCGGATGCTTTCTTTCTCACATAGTCGCAATAAAGGACGATAGGGTCTTTCCCTTTAAGAAGGTTGCGTCCATGTACGTCCGCGCAAAAAATGTTCTTGTCTTTAACTTCCTTTCCTGTTACATTACCGTTCTCGTCATAAGTAGGAACTTCCACGCGGAGCTTTGACATTTTGCAAGCGACATAGGCTTTACCCATTGAAGGAGCTACACGGAATGTATTCTTTCCTTTTTGGACGGTAGCAAATCCGGTATAAGATTTACCACCCTTTCGCATTGTCTTTTCTGCCTGTTTTACTTCTGAATCCAAATCTTCTACAGACTGTTTTTTAAACTTCGATCTGTCAAATTTCATAATTTTAATGTTTTAAAATGTTGATACTTATTTTGCTTGCTTCAGAAACTCTGAAATAATCTCTTTTTGTTTACTCTCAAATTCTTTTACAAATTCTTCGAATGTAACAACCTCCCCTTCTTTTGAAAGAATTTCAAAATAGGGCACTTTCCCCACCACTTGCTTTAAATCTAATCCATAAGCCTCTGCTGTTTCATATTGCTTTCCAGTTTCTTTTGCTGTTCTTTTACGGTACAAATCCCATAAATGTGGTGCATTCGTACTTTGTTCGACAAAATAATTTTCTGTTAATTTAATTCTCATACCTTACTTTTCTTTTTTAATTATGAATGTATTTATTTCTCCTTCCACTAAATTATCCAAAAACTCTTCCGGTGTCACCTTTGGAACCAACCCTGTCAATTTCTTGTCCTTTGACTGTAAAGCCCAATAGAGACTATCTATTTCCGCCAAATGCTTTTTCTTTTTGACCAAATCTTTTTGCATGGCATGTAGTTCCGGGTTGATTGTCAAAATATCGTCCAAAGAACTTTCTGTAAGTTTCACAAGTCCTATATCTTCCACTTTGACCTTTCCGGCATTCACAATAGATTCCCGTCTTATCTCTGTAGAAAGCTGTGCTTTATGTACAGAAAATTCCAACTTTGCTGCTTCATATTCAGATTCAGCTTGTGCACGAAGAAGTCCTACTTTGTTCAATAAGACTGAACTTGTAGCTATCTCCCCGTACAGGTTGGAATGGTCTATAGAAGTTACAGCATCCATATCCAGTTCATTTTTAAGGTCATTTGAAATCAAGACTATAGCCTTGTCACCAATATTCCTAACCAATTTCATTTTCTTTCATCTTTAAATTAGCATACTGCTCCATTGCATCTAAAATGCCATTAAAAATATCTATCGGAAATGAAAAATCTTTTGCCCTTTCACCGGCACGATTTTCAATACAATCCCATAAAATCTTTTCTTTCTCTTCTTTTTCCATCACACTCCCAATTTTACAAATTGACTATTTCCATTTGCTTGTATCACATATTCCTCTTTAAACCTATCAAAAGAAACCTTTCCAGTAAGTAGTAAGATGTTCTTCTTGCAGCTTTGGATATATTCTTCTTTATCCATATAGTCAGCAGGGAATATCACCACACGAAGGAATTTGTAGTTGTTTTCAAGTAGAAGGCTGGCAAATGCCCCTGTTTTTGACTCCTTTTCTTCCACTTCCAACACATATCCTCCCACCATTGCCATTTTATAGGTAGAACCATCATAGTTCTGCAAATCGTCCACATCGTAATATTCCGCAGTCTTTGCTTTCGGACGAAGGTATTCCTCTACCAATTTCTTGTAATCAAAGAAAGCGAAGCCGGACTTGTTTTTCTGTTGCAAAAGCCACCACCAATCCTTACCTATCTTGTTTTTGCTGAAAGCAACACTGTATTCGTCCCTTTCCCTATCTATCTTAATACGATTCTTCTCTCGATATTTCCCAAGCATATATTCCCTTGCAGAGAAGATATTGGAAAACTCTCTCGTTTCTTCCATCTCGTCAAAAGCACCTGAATAAATAAGATTTTCAACAGTGGACTTATTAACAGAAGAACCTTTAAAGGAATGACGGTCTACAAACTCTTCCAAAGAAAAATACTCTCCATTCTTTTCCCGTTCCTCAATGATCTGCTGTTGTGCCTTTTCTCCGACCTGTTGGGTAGCGTTGAGTGCCCAATAAACACTGTTGCTCTTTTTGTCACCTACGATACCAATATCAGATTTGTTGATATTGACAGGTTTGATTTCGATCCCTTCCGTTTGATTCATCTCATTAATATAACGAGGAAAATCATCTTTACTTGCACGAGATAAGGCAACCGACCAAAACTCCAATGGATAATGTACTTTCAGCCACAAAGAATTGTAAGCGTTAATAGCGTAACTTGCTGAATGTGAGCGGTTAAAAGAATAAGCTCCAAACTTTTCCATCTGCTCCCAAAGAGCTTCCGCACTCTCTTTTGTTACCCCTTTTTCACCAAATCTCTTTACATATCCATCTACAAATTTAGGACGCAATTTCTTAATTTTGTCCATTTTTTTCTTACCAATTGCAGCACGTGCAATGTCTGCTTCTTCTTCCGTAAATCCAGCAAGGGTTTGGACTGCTTTGATGATCTGTTCCTGGTATATCCAGACAGAATAAGTATCTTTCAATATTTCTTCTGTGCCAATAGGATATTCAGACTCTTTCTCGCCATTTTTCAATGCAATATAATCCATGTGAAAGCCGTTTTCCATTGGACCGGGACGAAACAAGGAGAGTGCAGCAATTACATCATCCATATTTTTAGGCTTCATTTTCTGCGTGTAAGAAGAAAGTCCCTTTGCAGAGAATTGGAATATATCGCTAAGCCAGCCATTTGCAAAATAGCGGTACACTTCTGGATCATTATATTCTATATCTGTATAGAGATTGATCTTCTTTCCCGTATTCTTTTCTATCAAATTCAAAATGTCATTGAACTTGTCAAGCTGTTCGATCCCTAAAATATCTTCTTTCAGAAACCCTGCCTCATCCATTTCTCCGCCTTCCCATTCGCTAACGACAAGATCGTCCACTTTTCTTACAGGACACCACTCATACATTGTCTTTTCCTTTGGGAAAATCATCATGGCACAAGCATGAATGGAAGCTGCCTTTTGTTGCCCAAGAAGAAGGAAAACGACATTCATCATTTCGGGATATTTGTTCACGAATTGTGCTATTTCTTCCTTTCTACAGGCAAGTCTTAGAAAATCTTCCTCCGTCTTCACATCTTCTATCATTTTGGAAATTCTTCTAAGAGTAGGGATGGAAGCTCCATAAATCTTTCCTACGTCATTTATAGCTTGTTTTATCTGCAAGGTAGTGTATGTACCTACAGAACAAACCTGTGTTTCTCCAAAACGTTCTTCCATGTATTTTTTAACTGCCGGACGATACTCTCCCGGCACATCTGTATCAATGTCTAACTCTCCCCCTTGTCCGAAAACAAGGGGGTAATTAATCAGGGAGCGATCCAGACACAAATCGCTCCACTGTTATTTTTTTAAGTTCTTTAATTTTCATATTTTCTGTTCTATCTATTAAACCAATATATCGTCACCTACTTTTAAATTTTTGGTAGTAACATTGATAGGAAGAATCTTTTTAGTTCCATCTTCCAGTGTCACTTCGTAAACTTCCTGCTTTTCAAAGTGTCCCAAACGTCCTTTTGTCAAAAATCTTTCAAAAAGTAAGTTAAACTTCAAAGGATGCGTATTTATGATACCAAAAAGATAAGAAATTAGTGAACCTGATGCACTTCCACGACCGGCACCTAACAAAATGTTGTTTTCCTTACACCAATTTACAATATCTCTTAGAACCAAAAAATAATCAATAACACCACCAAATTTAATAATGGATGATTCCCTTTCAATCCTTTCTACCAATACATCTTCCGAATAGTCTTCTAAAAGTTCCGGTTTATTCTCTATGCCTTCGTAGATAAGGAAATCAAACATATCTTCGTTGGATTCATACTTTTCTTTTTCCTCTTTTGTCATTTCGTAACGAGGAAGGTGCCTGCTGTCAGTAGGAATTTCAAAATTGCAACTTTCCGCAATCATATCCATATTTTCCCGTGCCTTTAAATAAAAGGCTTCCCCTATAGACTGATCCCCAAAAAGAGAAAGAAGTTCTTCCATGTAAGTCACTTCATCCTTAAAATACTGGTTGTAGGATTTATGATTAACCTTCTTTCCTATCTTATTTACAGTTTCCCTTAAAATGTAATATTCCGGTTCAATATAGAAGGCATCGCAAAGGGCAACTGGCTTCATTTTCGACTTATAAAAGGCTTCAAAGTTTGTAAGGTATTCTGTATCTCTGTTGAACTTTGCATATTCCACTGTATCAGCTTGCCAAAATACGTTATGCTTGTTTCTTAAAAGAATAGGAACATCAGTATAATCAATTGTTTTTGGATCAAAAACAATAAACACATCCTCCGTATGTTCCGATATGTCTTTAGGGGTTATGAATTTCCCGGAAGAATCACAATTGATTATTTTATTGATGGCAAGAAGATGCTGCCACCCCTTTTCGTTTTGGGCATAAATTTTGTAAGTGAACGAAATGTCTTTTTTTTCATCTTTTACAGGGACTTCCAACCCAAACACAGGAATGATCCCTACAGATTTGCAAGCATTCTGAAATTTCAATGCCCCTGCAAGTGTCCCTTTTTCCACTATACCAAGACGTTCGATTCCTAAGAATTTGGATTTCTTTACCCAATCGGAGTATAGGCTTGTTCCGTTCAGAAGCTCAAACGAACCATGTACACCCAAAAAATTGGAAGAAAGCCCTGCCACTTCGCTTTGCCCTCTCCATTTTACACGATTCAGCTTAGGGTCACGTTCCCGTCCTTTCTCTATAGTGTACCATACGCCACCAAAACGAAAGACATATCCATCGTATTCGGTAGTTTCATTATCCCACCGGAAGTCTTCATCAAAGAAATATCCATCATCATTTGGAGGAAAAAACTCGTATGTCTTTCCATCAAATGACACGGTATAGTTTTCCCTGTCAGAAGTGTATTGTATTGTATTGGAAGAAAGATATTCTTCCAACTCGTTAAACAGATTTTCCATATTTCTTCTTTTCGTTTTCTATCGGCAAATATACAACTATTGCATACAATAATTGAAGTTTTGCCGATTTTAACAATGAATTTAACGTAAATTCATTCTTGTAGAAAGTACACCCTTTATAAATCTTACCCTATTAAAAGGAGTGTCGTTTGGTATTACTTCGTAAGGCAATCTCTTGTCTATTAAGAATCTCCTTATCTCACTGTCCCATTTTCTTCTCCTGTTTTCATCGTCCAATCTTTCTCCATCGCTTTCAACATTCCAATAGATAGGAAAATAAAAGATAACGGGAAGATAGTATTCATTAAGACTTATCAAATCCGACTGCCGTCTTAATTCATTATCTAACGAAATCGAATAGGGGAGTGTTCTTGTGAATGTATGAACATCAATAACGCTTCTATCGGAAATATAGTTTTCTCCATGCAGCACTTCAAGATACTTGTTAAATATCGCCCTTTGACTGGGGACAGAATTAAAGGAAGGGTCTATTCCCCCTTCCTTTACAAGTTGTCTTGATATGCTGCCTATTTTGGCGAATCTGGCAAACGACCTGTCCTTTTCGATAAGATCAAAAACAGATGTCTTGCCTACGCAAGAAGCTCCTAAAAAAGTAACAGCACGTACCATAATCGTTACCGGTTGTCACCGTCCCCATGTATTTTATTCTCAACTTTTCTTTTAGCCAGCTTTTCCACATTTCCCCTTGCAATAGACATTAAAGAATAGTCACCTTTATCTCCTTCAATGTAAACGGCAAGATTCTGTAATCCTTGTAAAATTTGTTCCAAAGCCTTGTGACATGCCTCTTTTCTCTTTTCCGGGAATCCAGCTTTGTAATCATCATCCCGGAAAAATTTCTTTACATGTCCGCTGATAATGCCTACTTGTTGTAGCAAATAAGAAGGGCTTAAACGATAAACATCCTCGTCATTCAGTTTTAAAATGATTTCGGGAAATTCCAATTCCGGCAAATCAAGTTCCTGTCTTATCATGGCAACATACCAAAGGACATCTCCTATTTCCTTTACAATTTCCTTTGCTTCTGCTGCATTATCTACCTTCTCATAGACTTCTGCCAGTTCATTGGTAAGACCCATTGTCACATACGGAATAGCTACCTCTTTTGCATAGCAAGCTGTTGAAGCTGCGTGAGCTTCATACTCTTTAAAATTCATAGTTCGAAATAATTTATTGATTTATAATAATTTACCATCAAAACACATTACAAGTTTCTGTATCTTAATTTCTGAATATTTTACATTTTTCCTCTTTTTGCCTATCTGAATGCAAACCATCTGATCCTTCATATTATTCCCTAATATAGGACATTCCTCTCCTTCATAGATCACTACCTGACCTTTTTTAAGCAAATGAACAACATCCCAATACCACTGTGAAGCGCGCTTTTTTTTATTATTGCTATACTGGAAATTGGGAAGTCCGAAAGGATTCAAGAACTCGTTCTCATAAAAGTTCAAAAACTCTTCCGTTGACATAAAAATAGAAGGTTTGAAGTGACGTTTGGAAAGAAGCTCTATCCTTTCCTTTTTGAACTCTGCTATATCAGAAGCCATCTTGACAAATTCCGGACGATCAAAAATAAGGCTTCTTACTTTGTTTGTAAGGTATTCCAATTGAAGTACCTTCAAATATTCGTCTACCGACAATTCTCTGCTTTTTTCCATGATGATATATGATTTTTGACAAAGTTAGCTTTTACACCCATAACTTCTTGATTTTAGACACATAAAAATTAATAGGATCATAGAGATTATTCAACACATCATCTAAATAATTCATATCCATATCACCAGGATCAATACCCGATTTATAAAGATAGGCTATCTTTGTGTTGAATTTCTTTCCCAGCATAAGCCCTGCACTTTTTGATTCCTCTACAGTTGCATCATCATACATAAGGATCACATTCTTGATACCTTTTCTTTCCAAGTAGGAGATTTGTTCCTTGCTGATGCTATTTCCAAACGTAAAAACACATTTCAAACTGTTGCAATCCCAAAGCTGCAAAAGATTGTCTATTCCTACCTTGTCAAACAACCCTTCCACTATGATAACATCTTTGACCGAAGAAGAAAGCTCGTCAAAGCCTCCCAGTATCTTCGTGAAGTTCGTTCCTATGCTGTTTTCGTATCTTAAATGAGGCTTAGTTCCTGTTTCCTTTGCCCTTTCCAAATCCTTTTTATGCCATTCTTTAGAATATCTGCTCCTTCCAAGCCATCCTACCAGCTTACCATCCATCTTCATTTTGAAAATGATATAGTTTCGCAAGTTCTTTTCAAGAACGGAATTTGTTTCGGAAGGCTCAAAAAGATCGTAATGGCATTTCTTAAAACCCCTTCCATCAAGATAACTGTCTGATAATATTCTTTTAAGACGGAAAGGAAGTTTCGGAATAGGAAGTTCTTCTTCCTCGTTTTCCTCTTTCTCATCTTTCAAAGGAGTAAGTTTTGTGCTTATGGAATTTTGATATTCCATCCGTATAAGGTCTTTTTTTCCTACCTTTTCCAGAAAATCCTTGAAAGATGTTTTTGTTCCACATTTCCAGCAATGGAAAACTCCCCCGTGCACATCTATCTTGACACCCCATTTCTTTTCCTTCCCACAATAGGGGCAAGGCATCCCTTTATTTGAAAGCCACCCTTGCGAACCGAATATTCTAAGTCCGAACACAGCCTTTACTTCTTCTTCGTCAATCCGTATCACATCACTAAATTTTAGGTTATCCTCTTTTAAACGCTTTCTATTTTTTGCTCATCAGACTTTTTCTTCCTTGCCGTCTTTTTCGCTTCCTTCCTTTCAGATATTTGGTTGTACATCTCCATTGTCCGTCCCCTGTGATAGAACCTGCGCTTGTCATAATTGGTGGCAATCGTTATCACTTCTTGACTTTCTTTGTAGTCACGCAATTTATCCACATAGATACGTGCTGTTGCATTTGCCTTTTCCTCTATTGTCATATTTAACGTGAACACAAAGGAAAAAGGTTTTACAAGCGTCTTGTCTCCTTCCGTATAGGAACGGTCTATTACTTTGTCAGGATTGTTCCATACTTCAAAAGGCACATCACTTGTTTGTGTTGCTGTGATAATAGGAGCTTCAATCTCGTCGGCAAGGTTCTTTAGAAGCTGTGCGCAAGTCTGTAGCTTTTCTTTCTTGTGATCCGGGTCGCTATCTATCTTTTTGGAAATGCCGGTCTTCACCAAGTCCAAAGAATCCAAAACGACCAATCCCGGGAAACGCCCATGTGTATTAAAATAGTCATAGCATAGCTGCCTTACATCGCTCATAGAAGCCTGACCGAACTTCTTAAAACCATACACCTCTATATCTGAACCAGATTCTTTAATTCCTTCAATCGCCTTTTCAATCTTTTTCTTATCGTTGGGATCAATGTTACCTGATTTGATATTGGAATAGGACTGATTTGACCAAAGCTGATCATATATCTGCATACAGGCTTTAACGCCACCTTCCAACTGAATATGAAGAACCGGAACACCTCTAAGAGCAGCAGAGTAACCATGCCATTTTAATACAGTCGTGTTGTGAGTAACGATAAAATCATTTGTAAGAAAAAGTCCTTCTTTTCCTGACACTTTTATGCACTGCATTTCTTTTATGCCAATATATTCAACGGACACAATTCTTCTTTCAACAAAATTCTTTTTCTTAGGATTTATCTCTCTTTCGTGTTTCCTTGAAAGATGAAATAAATCTAATCCTTTAGGAGGGGTGATTCTCAATCTATATCTGTATTTACAAATAACCCTTTCTCCTTTTTTGTTTACATAAGAAGCTCTTTTTGGTTCTGATATTTTACACAAACATCCTAATGACCTTGCAATAAAAGTAGCGTCTTCTATTAATTGTTTAGAAGATAGAGAAAGTTCTATTTGTCCTGTTTTTTCAACATACCCGTCTGTATCTAAAAGCCCTCTAAGAACCTCTAATCGAACATTCTTATTGTTGAAAATATAATCTTTTGGAATAAACTTTTCGTGAGAAAGTTTCCCAAAAAGTCCGTATTTTTTTAAGTAATAATGAAAATTATGTTCACTTTCCCCTTTATTAATCCTATACGCATACCTTGCTACATATTTAAGGTATATCTGTTCTGGGAACTTCAATTTTTCCATAATTTCATTGTCTGGCAACGTTACAGTTAAATTACCAGCTTTATCAGAAAAACTTCCATCGCCTAATAAAACGCCTAACGTATAAGGATCAATAAAAACTTCTTTTTCTCCTAAATCAACGCCTTCCACCAATGGTATAGAAAAACGAGGACGCGGATAAGAACCGTATCTTACAATATTGTTTTTAGTAAGATATTTTTGTCCGTTATGGTGTCCGCCAAATTTAATTCCTTTCTCCATCATTTCCGACAAAGGCATAGTTTCATAACCTTTTGAGTTGTGATAATTATGCCATACCGTCCAAAGATGATCTTTGCTACAATCAACAAAACTTCCATCTGCAAAAGTTACTCGATACGCTTTCTTTCTTCCTTGAGGATATACGCCAACTATTGTTTGAGTACCGCCTTTTCTATCACAAATAATATCCCCTACCTTAGCATCTTTCATCAAAATATAACCAGTAGGAGTGAGAATTTTGCTGTCCAAAGTCAACGCTTTACCCGTACCGCTGCGAGCAATCCAAAGCGTTGTGTCACCTATTTCCATGCCACCGAAAGATACATCGTCCAACCTGTCGATTCCAAAAGGAATTTTTACTGGCTTCTCCGTTATCGTAGCAGCTTCCATGCGTCTTTCAAGCATACGTTGTTGGAAACCTCCGAAAACAGACTGAAAACCCCCTGATTTGGAGCGAAAGGACATCTCCACAATCCTTTGCGATTCTTCCGCGTTCACACGGATAGCTTCTTCCTTCTTTCCTTCTTCGTAAAGGTCATGTACCCTTTTGGAAAGAAGCTCGAACTCCGTCTCTTTCACAAACGATTGAAGTTGGTCTATTGCTATTTCTCTGTCTATCAAATTGGCTTTCTTTATTTCCTTTGCAGCATCCAACACAAAGTCATTGTCAGAAAATTTTTGACAGATAGCACCAAGCGCGGGAAGTTTCCCCTTTTCTCTATATTGATCGACAGCTTCTCTTAGTATGAATTTGTACCCAGACCATTCTTTAGGGATCAATTCATATTTTAGATGCTCCGAAGCTATACACATTATGACTTCATCCGAAAACATCAATTTAAATATTTCGGACATAAAGCCAGGATTCAATTTATTCATGATACTAAATTTTATACCAAATTAATGCTAAATCCACTGCTTTCACCTTCTTCACGTAAAGTGTTGAGAGCCAGAAAATTGCTCATTACGATATCATCATGCCCTGAACTTGCTTCCAGTTTTCCTTTATCGCTTCTGAAAGTAATAGAAGCAAATTCACTGAACATCATTTCTACCTTTTCTCTTGTCTCACCCTCCTTATAAGGAACTTTTATCTGCCCTCTTTCAAACATGGCAGACAAAGAAGGAAGTCCGGTGTACAAGTCCTTCTTGTTTCCTTCTGTAGTGGTAAATTGTTCGATATTAGTAAGCCCTCTTTCTCTTGCAAGTGCAGACAATATTCCTTGAAATCCGTTAGCTTCGCACACAATTTTGGTAGGTTTGTATAAACGATTGAAAAGAACAATCTTGTCCACCTGTTCATTGTGAGACATACCTTTTGCACGGAAATAGTTTATAAGATAATAATTGCCTGAAAAGTCAACTCCCCAAACAGAATATACAGTATAGTCAGCACCAATATTACCAGAGACGGCAAAGTCACACCCCACTACCACCCTTTGAAGTTCGAACGGATAAAACTCTATACTGTCCGCAAAAGAAATCTTATCCATGCCGGTAGTTGCCCTTCTAAGATATTCATATGGGAAAATAGTTGAGTTGTCCGAAATAGGAATCACAAGGTATTCTCGTGCAAACACAATAGAACCAAGCTCTGTTCTTTTCCTTTTTATATCTTCAAACATATACCTGTCAGGAGCAAGAGGTCGTCCGTCCGGGAATATGATAGGATATTCAAACAGATAAAAACGCTTATCTCCCTTAATGACATTGTACAATTCGTTAGGAGCAGTAGAATAAGGCGTACCGGACACAATCAGATATCCGTAAGGCTCAACAATAGGAGTGATAGTCCCTCTAAACGTTTCCTTTAGCTTTTCTCTTTGCTCATCACTGTAAAGAGAACTTTCATCCGGCATATCATCTATGATTGCTGCTCCAACGTGCAAACCACGAATAAACCCATCCTTACCACGGACATGAAGGATCGCACCATTTTCACCTTCTATTGCCGTTTCTCCAAGTTTAGCCTTGCCGTTCGGATCAAGTTTTTCCTTCAATATATCATTGGTGGATATTTCCTCTATGATCTTATTCACATGCACTTTTGCAAGTGTCATTGTATTTGTGATCATAGCGGTTTCCTTCCGATTCTTGTTGTCTATCGTATCCCCTCCGTACAACATAGGACGTGTATAGGAGTATAACCTCCATAAAGGGAACGCATAGCACCACTCGAAGCTGTTGTGAGTTACTGTACCGTCAGCAAGCAAAAACTTATGATCTCCGTCACAAGCAAAACCGTAATACTCACCTTCATCCAGTAAGGTTATAAAGATTTCCGTTTTCTTGAATTTTCCATCCCTTGAAACTTTATAACCTTCATATTTAGTGCCTCTCCTTTGGTTCATTTCGGCAATTTCAACAGGAATGTAAGTACCGTCAGCAAGACAAAGGATGTGTCCTTCGCTTACTATATAGCTGTCTCCGCCTTTCTGTCTTACTTCGTACATATAGGTTTCTCCGTGGTGCAGTTCCAAGACATTGCGACATTTCAAGTCTTGTCCCATCACCTTATCACCTACCCTTATATCCTGGACTTTTTTTAGCGAACCATCTGTCATAACTATCAAAGTATCAGGAGAAACGCACTTTCCACTACTTCGCGAACACAAATAGCTGCTCCAGGGAAATAACTGTGTAAGATTCCCCCATTCCAAGTTTCGCCATCCCATATTGAAATTGGAAAGAACTGTCGCCTTGAAATAATTAAAAGACAGAATCCTTAGATTTTCATCCATTGAAGCAAACAGATTGTCCACATACCCCAGCTTTTCCGTGTCAAGCGAACGTCCAAAATTCATGGCATACTCGGTCTGGTTGATTATAGTGTCCAGCATTTTGTCCAAGTCCTTTCTACTGCCACCCGAAAACAAGGATCGCACAGTAGTGGAAGGAAGTCGGTCTATAATGTCGTCCACCGTTGTAAACAACCTTTTTGACTGTAGCTCGGTAAGTATTCCGCCTTTTGAATTGTATATGACTGCCATTGTTACAAAGCAAATTTTTCTCGAAAGGGGTTCCGTGCAGATGAAGTCCCACCATCAGATACACCTTCCCCCCTTAACTTTTTCACAAAATTGATCATTAACAGCGCATTTGCATAGGTATCATCACCTGCACGGTGCGCGTTCACTAAATCAATACCTTCTTTTTCGCAAACAGTATGAAGCTGATAGTTTTCCAATTCCGGGTAAGACATGTGTGCCATTTGCATTGTATCGATAGAAAACTTTACATACTTCTTTAAATCATCCCCCATGAACTTGAAGAAGTTCTCCAAAAAGGCATTATCAAACCCTACTATGTTGTGTCCACATAATGTACACATTTGTCTGGGGTTCTTGTGCTTCTTAAAAAGTGCCTGGCATTTTTTGAATATATCCTTTAAAGGTATAGCCTTTTCCTTTTGGATTGTTTCTGTTATTCCATGCACCGCTTCTGCTTCCGAAGAATAGACAAGATCTTCTTTGTAGTCACGCGGAAATATCATAGACAATTCTTCGCAAACTTCCAACTTTTCCATATCTATTACAACAAAGGCCAATTCTATTAATGCTATGGTGTCAAAAGCAGGTTTTTCTATGGAAGGAAGACCGCCTGACTCAATGTCATAACATATTATATACTGTCTCTTATACACATCTGACGCTGCCGACGATCTTA
>ENA-OYZL01000109-OYZL01000109.1-human-gut-metagenome-genome-assembly--contig:-NODE-109-length-40644-cov-11.848555_pt1 | contig 40644 bp, 43 predicted proteins | sample MGYA00243292_ERZ653479 | MGnify/ENA primary metagenome ERZ653479 (study PRJEB26926, sample SAMN06165116) | human gut metagenome | biome: ENVO:00009003; feature: ENVO:2100002; material: ENVO:00002003... | reverse complement strand
GTCAGATGTGTATAAGAGACAGATATATTATAATGGGTACGATTTGGAACAATTAACAAATTTATTAGATGAAATCAATATTATTAAAAGAAAGGATAGAAGATGAATACACTATTAGAAAGACTACAGACAGTAGAAAAAAGATATGAAGAATTAACACAGATTCTTATGGATCCATCTATCGCGAATGATATTCAGAAGATGACACAGGCTTCTAAAGAACATGCTTCTTTAGAAAAGGCTTATAACTTATATGAAGAATACAAGGCTTTATTAGATGGTATCGAAGAAGCCAAGGAATTATTAAATGAAAATGATCCTGAAATCAAAGAAATGGCTAAGATTGAATTAGAAGAATTAGAAAAGAAACAGCCAATCATGGAACATGATATCCAGATTGAATTAATTCCTAAGGATCCAAATGATGAAAAGAACGTAGTCATGGAAATCCGTGGTGCAGCCGGAGGAGATGAAGGAAATATCTTCGCAGGTGACTTATTTAGAATGTATTCTAAGTATGCTGAATCACAGGGATGGAAGATTGAAATTGAAGATGCTCAGCCTTCAGAAGCAGGAGGATATTCACTTGTATCATTTATTATCAAGGGTACTGGTGTATATTCTAAGATGAAGTTTGAATCTGGTTCACATCGTGTACAGCGTGTGCCTAAGACTGAAACACAGGGACGTGTTCATACATCAACTGCTACAGTATTAGTAATGCCAGAAGCAGAAGAAGTAGATATCGATATTGATCCAAAGGATTTAAGAGTTGATACTTACCGTTCATCTGGTGCTGGAGGACAGCATATCAATAAGACTGACTCTGCCGTACGTATTACACATATTCCAACAGGAATTGTGGCAACAAGCCAGGATGGCCGTTCACAGCATGATAACCGTGCTAAGGCTATGCAGTCATTACGTACAAGACTTTATGAAGCTAAATTAAGAGAAGAAGAAGAAAAACTAGGAAACGAACGTCGTAATAAGATTGGTTCAGGTGACCGTGCTGAAAAGATCAGAACATATAACTATCCTCAGAACCGTGTCACTGACCATCGTATTGGTTTAACTATTCAGCAGTTAGATCGTATTATGGAAGGTAAATTAGAACCAATCATTGATGCATTAATCAATGAAGATCAGAGATTAAAACTTCTAGGAGAAGAAGAATAAGTGCTATTAGGTGAATTACTTAAATATGCGCATGATTTAATTGATGATCCACATACAAATATCCCTGAAAGACTCTATGAAGATCTCACAGGAGATGCTTATTATCAACTATTGTTGAAGAGGGAAGAGCCTGTTGAAGAGGCTCTTCTTGTGCAATATAAGGATTATTTGGATAGATATTTAAAGGGTGAACCTTATCAGTATATTATTGGAAAAGAATATTTTTATGGTAGAGAGTTTGATGTCAATCCAAGTGTTTTGATTCCTCGTTATGAAACAGAAGAACTTGTAGAAAAGGTTTTATCTTATATAAAACCAGGAATGGTTGTGGCAGATATAGGTACAGGCTCAGGCGCTATTGCAGTCACATTAGCTTGTGAATCTAAGGCAGATCTATATGCAGTAGATATCTCTAAAGAAGCTCTTAAAACAGCATCTCATAATGCGAAGAAGCATGAAGCTTCTGTCACATTCTTAGAAGGGGACTTATTACAGCCTCTTATAGATAAAGATATTCACGTAGATATTCTTGTCTCTAATCCACCTTATATTGATTATGATGAAGTATTGGATCCTCGAGTAGTGGATCATGAACCACATCTTGCATTATTTGCGGATGATCATGGTTATGCATGTTATGAAAATATATTTAAACAAGCTCCTTCAATATTAAAGGAGAAAGCGATTCTTGCATTTGAAATTGGATATAATCAAGGAGAAAGAATGAAACATCTTGTTCCTCTCTATTTTCCAGATGATACATTTGAAGTCATCAAGGATATCAATGGAAAGGATAGAATGTTGTTCATTTATCATAACTATGAAAATATTTGAAACTGAACGTCTTACAATTAGAACACTTGATGAAAATGATATTGATCGTCTTGTAGAATATCGCAGTAAAAAGACTGTGTCTCAGTATCAATCCTGGAATAGATATACAAAAAGAGATGCGGTGAAACTCATCAAGAAGTGTAGAGATACTGTAATAGAGCACAAAAAAGGGTCTATGCAGTTTGGTATTACAATCAAAGGGAGCCAGCATCTTATTGGTGATTTACATATAGAAATCATGGCACCTCATACATTCTCTATTGGTTATACGTTAGATGATGTTTTCTGGAATAATGGTTTTGGCACTGAAGCGGTACTCGGACTCTTAAGCTATATGCATGAAGAACATGGTTTCTTCAAATGTATTGCCTATATCTATAAACAGAATGAAAAATCAAGACATCTCTTAAAGAAGATTGGTTTTAAGAAGTTTGATGAATCTTTCTTCTATGGGGATGAAGGATATATTTTTGACCTCGGTAACTTACAAAACATATATTTTGTGCTACAATAACAGATACGAGGTGGAACTATGATTAAAGAATATATTAAGAAGTATAGTAAAGCATCTATCATCACATCAGTGATTATGATTGTTGCTTCAGTATTGTTGATTGTTTTCCCAAAGACAATGTTGGATATTGTAGTTTATGTGATTTCAGGTGCATTATTTGTGGATGGTCTCATTCATCTTGTGACTTACTTTGCATTAACTCATGATATGCGTATCTTTTCTAATGATTTATTAGAAGGTATTCTCGCATTACTAGCAGGCGTTTTTGTTGCATTCAATGCTGATGCATTCATTAGTGCACTCACAATGATCATTGGCTTATGGATTGTGATCAAAGGCTTATTAAACTTACAGCTCTCATTCCAGTTACAGCAGATTATTGAATTCAACTGGTTCTGGATCTTCTTATGTGCTGTATTATGTGTTGCATTAGGCGTATTTATTATTGTACATCCTATCGATATGGCTATTGGTTTGACTATGGCTGAAGGTATTGTATTATTAGTTACTGAAGTATTGAGTCTTATTCAGACAATCTATGTCTTATATAAACTCAATCATTCTAAAATGTCTAGATCATATATTAATTAAAAAGTACCATCACGGTACTTTTTTCTAAAGGAGAAAATATGCTGAATACATCATTATTAGACAAAAAAAAGAAATATCTCCTAGGTGTATCAGGTGGTCCTGATTCTATGGCACTTCTTGATATGATGCATGAATATTCAATCTGTGTCGCTCATGTAAATTATAATCTTCGAGATGATACAGAAGAGGACTACAAAGTAGTACATGACTATTGTATAGCACATTCTATTCCTTTTTATTATAAGGAATTTACACCGGATGATTATGTGAGAGGAAATTTTCAAAGCGTTGCAAGAGATATGCGTTATGCTTTTTATCAGGAAGTATATAAAATGGAACAATGTGATGCATTATGCCTAGGACATCAAAAGGATGATGTGATTGAAACTATTTATATGCACTTGGAACGTGACTCTCATCCTGATTATTTAGGGATCCAGGAAGTCTCTCATCGCTTAGGTATGACTATTATTAGACCATTACTTCATGTGACTAAACAAGATCTACGTGATTATTGTGATGATCATCATATTTTGTTTCATGATGACTATACTAATTTCCAGACAGAGTTCACAAGAGACCGTATCCGTAATACAATCTTAAATCAATATACAGACTCACAAAAAGAAGAACTCTTGAAAAAGGGTGAAGAATACAATAAGAAACAGGCAATAAAAAAACAAGAAGTAGACAAATACCTCACTGAACCACTGGATTATACATTAGTTCCAAAAGAACTTCTTCCTGATGTACTCTATGCTTTATTAAAGAAACATATAGAAGTATCGAAGATTTCTCATCATCTCATTGATGAAATCATCCATCAGATTCAATCCTCTAAACCTAATATTCAAATGCCAATTGGTGTTAATGAGGAGTTCATAAAAGAATATAATAATGTATACATTCGTAAATCTATAAAACAAGTAGATTATACGTATAGAATAGATCATAGACAGAACTTTGATTGTCCTTATTTCAAGATTCGAACACAAGGAGAAACGAATGATGGTATCCCTGTCAAGGATGAAGACTTTCCACTCACTATTCGTAATATGAGACCAGGCGATCGTATGGAAACAGCAGGGGGCACTAAAAAGGTTTCTAGACTCTTTATTAATGCGAAAATTCCCTTACCATTACGACGTTATTGGCCAGTTGTATTAGATTGCCGTGGAAATATTCTTTTGGTCCCGGGAATTGCGAAAAACAAGGAGTATTTGTCTATCAATCCAGATTTGTTTGTGATAAAATAACAACGACTATACTAGGAGGTACGGTTCAATGCATAAGGACATGAAAGAAATATTATTTACACAGGAACAGATTTCTGAACGCTGTAAAGAATTAGGCGCACAGATCTCAAAAGATTATGAAGGTAAGAAGATTCTTCTTATTGGTCTTTTAAAGGGATCTATTCCATTCCTAGCAGAACTTTCTAAATATATTGAGGGCGATGTATATTTTGATTATATGTCAGTCAGCAGTTATAAAGGAACTGAATCTGGAACTATTCATATTAAGAAAGACGTTGATATCGATGTCAAAGGTATGGATGTATTAATCGTAGAAGACATCCTTGATACAGGTAAAACATTGGATACTGTTACACATATGTTGAAAGATCGTGGTACAGCATCTTGTGAAATCGTTACTATGCTTGATAAACAGGAAGCAAGAAAGTATCCTGTACAGGCTAAGTATGTTGGTTTCCCTGTACCAGAATTATTCGTGGTTGGTTATGGTCTTGATTTTGATCAGAGATTTAGAAACCTACCATATATTGGTGTCTTAAAAGAAGAATGTTACCAGTAAGGAGTTTATGATGAAGAAGAATAACAAAACATTATTTAAAGCTATTCTTCCTTGGGTCATCGTATTATTATTGTTGAGTTCATTATTCCCATTCTTATTGAATAATGGCGGTAGTAAAGAATTGACTTATTCACAATTCATGACAGTAGTAAAAGATAAAAAGATAAATAACGTGACTATTACACCTAATAGTTTTGTAACCAAGGTCGAAGGTAGCTACAAGAAGAACTCTAAGGGCGATAAAGTGAACTTTACAACTATCGTTCCTAAGACAGACAAAGAATTAGATTCATTAACACAGGTTCTTGAAGACAAGAATGTCAAGATTAAGGTCACTGATTCAGAAAGTGATAACATGATTTGGAATATACTAGGTTCCATCCTTCCATATGTAATATTGTTTGGTGGTATGTTCTGGGTATTCAAGAATTTCAATGGTGCTGCAGGAGGCAACAATAAAGCCTTTGAATTTGGAAATTCTCGCGCTAAGCTAGAAAGAAATTCTAAGACTCGTTTTACAGATGTTGCAGGTGCAGATGAAGAAAAAGAAGAATTAACAGAACTTGTTGCATTCTTAAAGAACCCTAAGAAGTTTACTGAAATGGGTGCTAAAATTCCTAGAGGTGTTCTATTAGTAGGTCCTCCAGGTACAGGTAAAACATTATTAGCACGTGCTGTTGCAGGTGAAGCAAACGTTCCATTCTATTCTATTTCTGGTTCAGAATTCGTAGAAATGTTCGTTGGTGTTGGTGCTGGCCGTGTAAGAGATATGTTTAAGAAGGCAAAAGAAAATGCGCCTTGTATCATCTTTATTGATGAAATTGATGCTGTAGGTCGTCAGAGAGGTACTGGTGTTGGTGGTGGACACGATGAACGTGAACAGACATTAAACCAGTTACTTGTAGAAATGGATGGTTTTGAAGGTAACGAAGGTGTTATTATCCTTGCAGCTACTAACCGTGCAGATGTTCTTGACCCTGCATTATTACGTCCAGGACGTTTTGATAGACAGATCAGAGTATCTAACCCTGATAAGCGTGCAAGATCTCAGATCTTGAAGGTTCATGCAAGAAATAAACATTTTGCGCCAGATGTTGATTTTGATAACATCGCTCAGCGTACTCCGGGATTCTCAGGTGCAGAACTTGCGAACGTATTAAATGAAGCAGCATTACTTGCAGTAAGAAGCGGTCATCAGATGATCACATTAAGTGATGTCGATGAAGCGATTGACAGAGTTATTGGCGGTCCAGCTAAGAAGTCTAGAAAATATACTGAACATGAAAGAAAACTTGTTGCTTATCATGAAACTGGACATGCGATTATTGGTTTGACATTAGAAGATGCCAACCAGGTACAGAAAGTCACAATTGTACCACGTGGTGATGCAGGTGGATATAACTTGATGACTCCTAGAGAAGAAACTTACTTCTCAACTAAGAAACAGTTACTTGCAACTATTACAGGTTATATGGGTGGTCGTACGGCTGAAGAAATCTTCTTCGGTGATGTATCATCAGGTGCTCATAACGATATTGAACAGGCTACACGTATTGCTCGTATGATGGTTACAGAACTTGGTATGAGTGAACTTGGTCCAATTAAGTATGACAGTGGTGATAATGCAGTATTCTTAGGTCGTGACTATTCACAATTAAGTAATACACATTCTGGTCAGATCGCATTTGAAATTGACCAGCAGGTACGTAAGATCATCGAAACAGCACATGCTCAGGCAACTGAAATCATCAACAATAATAAAGACAAAATGGATATTATTGCGAATGCATTGCTTGAACATGAAACATTGAATCATGAACAGATTCAGTCTTTATATAACACTGGTAAGATGCCAGAAACTTATGATGGAACAGAAGAACATGTTGAATCTAACGATGACAACAATAACACTCCTGAACCACCTAAGGCTGATCCAGAAGATGATTTACTAGATGAAATGAAATAAGCGCTTTGCGCTTATTTTCATTTAGGAGATAATAAAATGCAGCGTAGATTTATGGTAAGACTATTAGTAGGTATTATTGTCATTAGTATGATTTTGCCTTTAGTAAGCTATTTTGCGATAGGGAGATGAGATAAATGAAAGATTATTTAGTACGTGGACTCGTTAATTCAAAGAACTGTCGTGTTTTTGCCTGTACAACAACTAACCTTACAAATGTTGCACAGCAGAATCATAACTTATGGCCTTGTGCAAGTGCTGCACTTGGACGTATGATGGCAGTCACTTTAATGATGGGTGCTATGAATAAGAATAAAGAAAAGATGACAGTAGTCATCAACGGTGGTGGACCAATCGGTACAATGCTTTGTACAACACATTCTGATGGTAAAATCAAAGGATTTGTATCTAATCCAGAAGTTCACTATACATACAACGATACAGGTAAGCTTGAAGTAGGCTTATGTGTAGGTAATCAGGGGACTATCCAGGTCACTCGTGATATGGGATTAAAGGAACCTATTACATCTAGTTCTCCATTACAGACTGGTGAAATTGGTGATGATTTCTCTTATTACTTCATGTTATCAGAACAGGTACCATCAGTTGTTGCAGTAGGTGTTCTTGTAGAAGAAGACAATACTGTAAGAAGTGCAGGTGGTTATATTATTCAGTTATTACCAGAAGCAACTGAAGAAGATATTGCGTATATTGAAGATAAGATCAAGAATACACCACCAGTATCACAGTTATTAGATGAAGGACATACTCCAGAAGAAATCTTAAAGATGATCTTTGAGGATGTTGAAATCCTAGATACACAGGATTTATCATTTAAATGTGATTGTAGTAAAGAAAAGATGGGAGAAGCCTTAGCTACACTTCATACAAAAGATTTAGAAGACATGATTAATGAGGATCATGGCTGTGAGATTACATGTCAGTTCTGTAATACACATTATCAGTTCAGTGAAGATGAATTAAAGGAAATACTTAAAAAACGCCAGTAAAATGGCGTTTTTTTTACACTGTCTGGTATTATACAAAGATCAGTTAACATATATCATGGAAGGGAATAGAATTGAATAATTGATCTTTTTAGAATTGTATGACAGTTTCCTCCTTTCAATAACTAGTATAGAAGATAAATTTAGAGGAAATATCTATATATTATGGAGAAATATGTGTCGCATTAATGAAGTGCTTTGACTGGACATTCTTTTGTACATTCATAACAAAGAATACAATCAGTGCCGTTTTTACGTCCACGTGATTCATTGTTGACTTCTACATTCATTGGACATAACTGTAAACATTTAAAACATACAAAAAGGAGCAGGAAGGGAACGCCTGCTCCTTATGTCCTATTAGTAAAATAGGGAAGGGAAATGAAAACGATATATATATTATTGAAAGGATCGGGAACTTCCTTTCACAACTCATAGTATAAACATAATTTATCTTTGTATTGTGTCAGGAATATGGTATATTTTGTGATGGTGATTAAAAAATGTTGAAAATTGGAAACGTAGAAATAAAACATCCTATTATCATGGCTCCTATGGCAGGTATCACAAATGTCGCTTACCGTAGACTTGTAAAAGAGTTTGGTGCAGGACTTGTAGTATCTGAAATGGTCAGTGATAAAGCGTTATGTTATGGAAATCAAAAGACAATTGATATGCTTGCAGTAGGTGAAGATGAACACCCTATGAGTATGCAGATTTTTGGTGGTGAAGTAGAGACTATGGTCAAAGCTGCCAAGTTTGTAGAGGAACATTCTGATTGTGATATTATTGATATTAATATGGGATGTCCTGTAAATAAGGTATTAAAGGCTCATGCAGGCAGTTATTTAATGCAGTATCCAGAACTTGCATATGATATTGTGAAGGCTGTCGTAGAAGCAGTGAATGTACCAGTGACTGTTAAGATGCGTATTGGTTATGACATGAAGCATATTAACTGTGTAGAAATGGCACAATTAATGGAAAAAGCAGGTGCAAGTGCAGTGGCTATTCATGGGCGAACACGTTCACAGATGTATGAAGGTCATGCAGATTGGTCATGGATTAAAAAAGTAAAAGAAGCAGTCAGTATTCCAGTTATTGGGAATGGTGATGTCAGAACACCTGAAGATGCGCAAAGAATGATGGAAGAAACAGGCTGTGATGCTGTTATGGTTGGTAGAGGTGCTTTAGGTAATCCCTTTGTGATTCGTAGAATGGTGAAATATCTAGAAGAGGGTATTCTAGAAGAAGAACCAGACTTTCATGCACGTATCCAGTTATGTATTGATCATGCCCATCGTTTAGTAAAAACAGAAGGTGAAAAGAATGCGATTAGACAAATGCGTGGGCAGGCACCTTGGTATGTCAAAGGGTTAAGAGGTTCAGCAAAAATCAAGAATCATTTAACACAGATGAATACATTAGAAGAATTAGAAACAATTCTAAAAGACTTTGAGAAAGAACTAGAAGGTGAGTAATCATCTTCTTTTTGTTTTATAATAGAGTAAAGGAGATGATTATATGTCTGTACTTTATGCAATGTGTGTCCCTCATCCTCCACTAATTATTCCTGAAATAGGTCAAGGAGAAGAGAAAACCATTAGTAACACAATACAATCTTATGAATCCATTATGAAATATGTATCTACTCTTCCAATAGAAACAGTCATTGTGATCAGTCCTCATGCGATCGCCTATAGTGATTATATTCATATATCTCCTGGTAAACATGCATCAGGAGACTTTAGTCAGTTTCATGCAGGAAATGTAAGAATAGAAGTGGATTATGATACAGAACTTGTAAAGAAGATCACTCAATCTGCCAAGAAGTATCATATTTTTGCAGGAACATTAGGAAAAGATGATGATTTAGATCATGGCACAATGACTCCTCTTTACTTCTTAAATAAGTATCTAAAGGACTATAAAGTTGTAAGAATAGGAATATCTGGTTTATCTCCTCTTACTCATTATCGCTTTGGACAATGTATTAAAGAAGCAGTGGGAGATAAGAATGTTTTATTAATTGCGAGTGGTGATTTGTCTCATCGTTTAAAAGAGGATGGTCCTTATGGTTATAAAGAAGAAGGACCGCTCTTCGATCATGATATTATTACAGCATGGAAGAATAGTGACTTTATGCGTTTTCTAACATTTGATCCCATTTTTACTGAAGCAGCTGCTGAATGTGGACTCAGATCATTTCAAATCATGGCAGGTGCTTTAGATCAAAAAAAGATTAAACCACACTATTATTCTTATGAAGGACCATTTGGAGTAGGTTATGGTATTTGTGGTTTTGAAATATGTGGTGAAGATCAAACCCGTGATATAGGAAACCAATATAAAAAGAAAATGCAGGAAGAAGTTAAGAAGATCAAAGAACATGAAGATGACTATGTCAGACTGGCTAGAACCACAATAGAACATTATGTAAAAGAAAAAGTAGAAATCATTCCAGAAGTCACAAAAGAGATGAAAAGACGTGCTGGTGTCTTTGTATCTATTCATGAAGAAGGGCGTTTAAGAGGCTGTATTGGTACCTTTATGCCTGTACAGGATAATATTGCCTTAGAAATAGTACATAATGCGATCAGTGCATGTAGTGAAGATCCACGTTTTGATCCTATTACAGAAGAAGAACTAGATAATCTCATTATTTCAGTCGATGTATTAGGAGAAATAGAGCCAGTAGAAGATATCAGTACACTAGATCCTCATATCTATGGTATTATAGTATCCCATGGTTCTAAAAGAGGTTTACTCCTTCCTTCTCTAGAGGGTGTGGATACAGTGACTGATCAGATTCAGATAGCTTGTCATAAAGCAGGTATTCATGAAGGAGAGAAGATCAAGATAGAAAGATTCAGGGTGATCAGACATGGCTAGATGTGATTTATGTCCTCATCATTGTGTATTAAAAGAAGGACAGACAGGATTCTGTCATCAAAGAATGAATAAAGAAGGAAGTATAGTACTTAAAGACTATGGTGCTATTACATCACTGTCTTTAGATCCTATTGAAAAGAAACCTCTCTATCATTTCTATCCTGAAACACAGATGTTATCTGTCGGTTCTTATGGCTGTAATATGAAATGTCCTTTCTGTCAGAATTACACCATATCGCAGGATAGAGGTTCTTCTATACAGGTGCATACAACACCTAAAAAACTTGTAGAAGTCGCCTTAGATTTAAAAAAAGAAGGGAATATTGGTATTGCGTTTACTTATAATGAACCACTGATCAGCTATGAGTTTATTTATGATACTTTTGTATTATGTAAGAAGCATGATTTAAAGACTGTTATAGTCTCTAATGGAATGATAGAAGAGAAATATATAAAGGAGTTATCTCCTTTAGTAGATGCATGGAATATTGATTTAAAGGGATTTAGAGAAGATATCTATAAGAAACTCTCTGGTGATTTAGAAACAGTAAAGAAGAGTATTCAAATAGCTTCATCAAGTCATCTAGAAGTCACTTCTTTGATTGTACCTGGTATTAATGATAGTCTTAAGGATATGGAAGAAGAAGCAAAGTGGTTAGCGTCTACTGATCCGAATATTGTGTTACATATCACACGTTATTTTCCCGAGTATCATTATCATGAATCTCCTACATCCATAGAACTTATAAATCAAATGATAGAAGTCGCTAAGAAATATTTGAAGAATGTATATAGAGGTAATTGTTAGATGTTTAATGAAAAAGAAATTAAAAGCTTTAGTACAACAGATATGCGTATATATAACTATATATTGAAGCATAGCATTCAATTCCCTTATATGAGTATAAGAGGACTGGCAGATGAGATTCCTACATCTACAGCTTCTATTATGCGTTTTGTGAAAAAGATGGGATATGACAGCTTTCCTGAATTAAAATATGCTTATAAGAAAGAAGAAAAAGAAGTTTCTCTTTATATGGTGAATGACCTAGATGAAACTATCGACTGTTTAAAGAAGTTCAATACTCCTTATTATCAAGATTTATTCAAAGAAGTTGCTTATATACTAGGTGATGCGAATATGATTATTTTTGATGGTATGGGAGATTCAGCTAAGATTGCAGAATATGCAGCAAGACGCTTTTCTGGTAATGGTTTCTTTAGTGCTGCCTTAACAGATCCATACCAGAAGGTATCCATGGATGGTACTGATATAGTTGTCGTTATGTTGTCTATCTCAGGAGATACTGTAGAACTTATTAGAAAAGCCAATGCTTATAAAGCAGCAGGCAGTACTTTAATCACAATTACTGCATCAGACGATAATACACTCGCAAAAATGAGTGATTATCATATCAGCTATTATATTAATGATGTAAGAAATGAACTTTCTTCCCATACAACTCAGGTACCTGCATTAAGTATTATTGAAATACTTTCTAATATGACATTGCATATGTGTCACAATACGTTACAATAGTGAAACATTTTGCAGATAATGCATACTATTCAAGAAGGGCTTCAAGCTCTTTTTTTATTTGTAATCCTCTGATAGAATCAATTGCGGAAAACGAAAACGTTTTCAACATCGGCCGAATGAAATAAGAAGAGGAGAAACAAAATGGAAGCAATTCAAAGCTTTATGGAACGCTACTTCGTACCATTAGCTGCAAAAATCAATGGTCAGCGCCATGTGGCAGCCGTGCGTGATGCGTTCACTTTATCATTCCCACTCACAATGGGTGGTTCAATGGTTTTACTTATTAACTATGTATTATTAGATCCTACAGGATTCATCGCAAAATTACTTCACTTAGGTGATTTAATTCCAAACCTAGCTCAGTATCAGGCTGTTTTAAGTTCTGTTATCAATGGTACAACTAATATCTTATCAATCATCATCGCATTCTTAGTGGCTTATCAGTTAGCTCAGGAAATGGGTGGAGATAAAGTATTATGTGGTATTACATCTCTTTCATCTTTCTTTATTCTTTATCCTGCTGCGCAGGCATTTGCAGGTAAGAATGCAGGAACTGGTTTAACAACTACTTACTTTGGTGCACAGGGATTATTCGTTGCATTATTAGTAGGTCTATTAACTACAGAATTACTAACTCGTTTTGGTAGAAATGAAAAGTTAAGAATCAAGATGCCAGAAATGGTACCACCTGCAGTAGCACAGTCATTTAACTTATTAATCCCAATGATGTTAGTACTTGCCATCATGGGTGTATTAAACTACTTATTCTCAATGATTACTCCTGAAGGTATTCAGGTTGTTGTTTATAACGCTATCCAGGCTCCATTAACATCTCTTGGAAGCTCTATGGGTACAATCATCGTATTCGTATTAGTACAGCAGATGTTATGGATTGTAGGTATCCATGGTCCTAACACTTTAAATGCATTACGTTCAGTTATCTTCACAGAACAGGGAAACGCAAACTTAGCTTATGTTGCAGCTCATGGTTCAGCATGGGGTGCACCTTATCCAGTTAACTGGGGTTCAATCAACGATGCATTTGGTAATGGTGGAGGATCAGGTGCTACACTTGGTTTAATTGCCGCTATGTTTATCGTAGGTAGAAAGAATAAGGGTGAATTCTCTATTTGTAAGATGTCATTAGTTCCAGGACTATTCAACATCAACGAACCAATCATGTTCGGTTTACCAATCGTTATGAACCCAATGTATGTTATTCCATTCATCTTAGCACCAATCGTATGTAACCTCATTGGTTATTTCTGTGTATGTGTGATTAAGATCATCCCACCAGTTGCTTATCAAGTTGCTTGGACAACTCCAGGATTCTTAACACCATTCTTAGGATCAGGTGCTAACAACATTATGGCATTAGTTATAGGTATTCTTTGCTTTGTCGTAAGTACTTTAATTTACTTACCATTTGTTGCAGCAAGCACAAGAGCCGCTATCAAGAAAGAAGCAGAAGAAGCAGGAGAAAACAATGCGTAAAGACTTCTTATGGGGTGGAGCAGTTGCTGCACATCAGGTAGAAGGTGGATTTAATGAAGGTGGTAAAGGACCAAATGTCTCAGATATGATGACAGTTGGTTCTGCCACTACTCGTAGAAAAATCACTAAAACAATTGAACCTGATCAGTTCTACCCAAATCATACAGCGATTGATTTCTATCACCACTATAAGGAAGATATCGCTTTATTTAAAGAAATGGGATTTAAATGTTTTAGAACATCTATTTCCTGGGCAAGAATCTTCCCAATGGGAGATGAAGAAACACCAAATGAAGAAGGTTTAAAGTTCTATGATGATATGTTTGATGAACTATTAAAGAATGGTATTCAGCCAGTTATCACATTATCACACTTTGAAATGCCTTATCATTTAGTAGAAAAATATGGTGGATGGAGAAACAGAAAGATGATTACATTCTTTGTAAGATTCGCAAAAGTATGTTTCGAAAGATACCACAATAAAGTTAAATACTGGATGACATTCAATGAAATCAACAACCAGGCGAACTATGAAGCAGACGTAGCTGTATTTACTAACTCAGGTATTATATTTGAAGAAGGTGAAGACAAAGAACGTACTGTTTATCAGGCAGCACATTATGAGCTTGTTGCAAGTGCGATGGCTATTAAAGAAGGACATGCTATTGATCCTTCTATGATGATTGGCTGCATGATTGCGATGACACCTATTTATCCTTACTCATGTAATCCAGATGATATGTTGAAGGCAGTAGGTGCTAACCATAAGCGTTTCTGGTATATGGATGTTCATGCAAGAGGACGTTATCCAGGTTATATGAAGTCTTTCTTTGAAAGAAAGAACTTCAATCTAGATATTACTGAAGAAGACTTAGCTGTTCTTCCTCAGGGTACAGTAGATTATATTGGATTTAGTTATTATATGTCATTTGCGGTTAAGGGTGATGGAGATGTCAACCTTGACTATAATGAAGAAACAGATTTATGTGATAACCCATATATTTCAAAGACTGAGTGGGGATGGCCAATTGATGCGAAAGGTTTAAGATATAGCTTAAACTGGATGTATGACTGTTATAACCTTCCTCTATTTATTGTAGAAAATGGCTTCGGTGCAGTGGACCAGATGGTAGATGGAAAAGTACATGACCAGTACCGTATTGATTACCTTAAAGCGCATATCGAAGAAATGAAAAATGCAGTAGATATTGATGGTGTAGACTTATTAGGTTATACTGTTTGGGGATGTATTGACTGTGTTAGCTTTGGTACGGGTGAAATGAAGAAACGTTATGGTTTCATTTATGTAGATAAAGATAATGCAGGTCAGGGAACACTTGCAAGAAGTAAGAAGGATTCCTTTGACTGGTATAAGAAAGTAATAGAAAGTAACGGAGAAAAATTATGAAAAAATACTTAGTTCTAGATGTTGGCGGCAGTGCTATTAAATATGCAGTAATGGATGCAGAAAAGAATATATATGAAAGAGGTAAGGTGCCTACTCCCTTAGATTGCCTTGATTCATTTGTAAATAGCGTTCAATCTCTTTATAATACATATTCTGATGTATCTGGTATTGCGATGAGTATGCCAGGAAGAATTGATCCTGATAAGGGTTATTGTTACACTGGTGGTGCTTTAGTTTATATTCATGATATAAATATGGCAGAATTACTATCTGAGCGTTGTGGTGTAAGAGTCACAATTGGTAATGATGCAAAATGTGCCGCTAACGCAGAACTAGGTTTTGGTAGTCTTCGAGATATTCAGGACGGCGCTGTAGTGATTCTTGGCACAGCTATTGGCGGTGCTTTAATTAAGGATCATAAGGTATTAAGTGGATGTAGATTTGGTGCAGGTGAATTTTCTAATATCATCACTGATTACCATAAGCCATTTAATGGTGATACATCTTGGTATGCAAGTAATGGAATCAATGGATTATTATTACATATCCAGGAAGCATTAGAAACAGAAGAACACTATACTGGTGAAGAAATCTTTGAAATGGCAAATAATGGAAATGAAGCTGTTTTAAAAGGATTAAATCAGTTCTGTTTAGAAACTGCAGTACAGATTTACAACATCAATCAGATCTTTGATTGTGAAAAAGTGGCGATTGGTGGAGGTATTAGTGCACAGCCATTACTATTAGAACTTATCAAAAAGAACTTTGATGAAATCTATAATTCATGTTATGCAAGCACATTGCCACCAGAAATCGTAGTTTGTGAATATCGTAATGATGCGAACTTAATCGGTGCTTTATATCAGCACTTAAATTAATAAAGGAAGATGATAAGATGTGGAATAAATTAAGAAATGAACCTGTGAATAAAACAGGTTATATCAAACGTATAATCGCTTATGGTATTGATTGGTATTTAGGAAGTGTCTTATCATCACTTCCTCTTATTCTGTTATATATGTCTCTTCATAAGGATGCTGTCTATATTCCTCAGCAGTTATCTATATTTAAGGGATATTATCAAGTGATTGCGGGTGTTCTTTCACTTTCAGTTGCATTTGTGTACTATGTAGTATTACCTATAATCTGGAAAGGACAGACTGTAGGTAAAAAACTATTAGGATTGAAGATTGTGAATGACAACTATCAAGAAGTGAATGTGAAACAACTGATCATCAGACAGGTTATTATGATCTTCTTAGTAGAAGGAAGTATTTATACATGTAGTAATATGTTTCATCAGTTAGTCAATGTATTAACTGGATACAATATTGCCTCTATCTGGAATAAAGTAGGACTCGTTATTACTATATTATCTGGAATACTAGTAATTGTCTTAAAGTCTAAGAAATCATTACATGATATTGTCTCACATACACTTGTTGTAGACATTAAGTCAGAAGACTACAAGAATATGTTGTTGAGTATTGAAAAGAAAAATAAGAAACAGAATAAGAAAATGAAAAAGAGATTTGCATAAAGTATGATAAAATACCTTTTGGAGGTATTTTATGGTTACGGTAGATCAAATGAATCAATTAAGTGATTTGGAATTAGATATTTACAACTACATCATTTCTCATCGTCATGAAGTGATTCATATGAAACTTAAAGATTTGTCTACAGATCTTCATGTATCTTCTTCTATGATTACAAGAGTAGCTAAAAAACTTGGTTATGAAGGATTCTTAGAATGGAAAGCAGAAATGAAACTGGATCAGGAAGATAAACCTATTCAAAACAAACGTGCTTTAAATTATATTCTCGATTATTTTAATCGTGTAGACAATAAAGAGTTTGATGATCTTATTCATCAAGCTGCTGAAATAATTGTGAACAGTCATGAGGTGATCTGTTCTGGCATTGGCCTAAGTGATGCGATTGCGAAGTTTGCGGCTTCTTTATTTAATCGTAAGGGAAAACGTACCATGTATAGTGGAGACTTCAGTAGCCGTTTTAGGGGGATGTATGATCAAAATGACTGTGCTCTTTTCTTCACAGTTTCAGGAGAAACAAGAGAAATCATCGATCGTATCAAAGACTTAAAAAAATATGATATTAAGATTATTGTGATTACCAATAGTGCCTCTTCAACAGCTGCAAAGATGTCTGATTTAGCTCTTACGTATTATATGCCAAGTACTAAAAATGGTGACTTTTATAGTTCAGCAACACAGGTACCTGTTCTCTATATCATTGAGTCTATTGCGAATCTATTTATAGAATATGGAATTTACTAAAGAATGCTTGAAAGGCATTCTTTTATTTGTTTTAATACTCTATGATATGAGAAGAAAGAGGGACGCTATGAGGGAAAATCTAGAAAAGTATGGCGAAGTCATTGCCGGAAGTATTTTATTATCTTTAGGAATCTGGTTGTTCGTAACACCTAATGGCTTGAACTTTGGAGGTGTAATTGGTACATCACAGATTATCGAAGTTTTTGTAAGAAAACTTCTACCAATCCCTAAATCAATGAACATTGTAGGGATCATCAACTTCATGATTAATATTCCATTATTTATTATGGGATATAGAATCTTGAACAGAGAATTCTGTGTTAAAACAGGTATGAGTGTTGTTGTACAGACTATCACATTATCTTTCTTACCTAACTTAACACATCCAATCATGCCCGATATGTTATCTAACTGTATCTTTGGGGCTATTATGTGTGGCGTTGGTGTAGGACTTGCCCTCAAGGGTAGTGGTAGTGCAGGTGGTATTGATATTGCGGGTGTGTGCTTATCTAAGACTAAACCAGGATTCTCGGTAGGGAAGTTATCAATGAGTTTGAATGCTGTTATTTTAACTTGCTGTGCATTTATCTTTGATTTACAGACTACACTGTATTCTATTATCTTTGTATTTGTATTGTATTTCATTAGCGACCATATCCATTATCAGAACATCAATGTGATAGCATTAATCTTCACTAAAGAAAAAGATATGAAGAATGTGATTATGGAAAAGACTGGTAGAGGTGTGACTTACTGGATGGGTAAGGGTGCTTATACAGAAAATGATCAATATATTCTTTATTGTGCAATCAATAAATATGAAGTGAAAACATTTAAGAAGATTGTATATGATATTGATCCACAGGCATTTGTGACTATTAGTGAGGATTCAGAAATCCTTGGTGGATTTGAAAAACGTCTATAGACAAATTAGATTGAATAAGGCTGATAAAATGACCTTGACAACATATTTATTTATTGTCTATAATACTTGAGTAAAAGCTATGAACAGAAGAGTAATATCGATGGAACGCAGAGAGAATTCCTGGCTGGTGTAAAGGAATGGGGAAGTTGATATGAATAAAGACTGGGAGCTGTATTTTGGATCTAACGTGATAAAATAACGTGTTGCCGCGTTAAGGCTTAATGAGGTCTACTTATGTAGATGAATAAGGGTGGTACCACGGTTAACTCTCGTCCCTAGCGGATGAGAGTTTTTATATTCTAAAGAAGGAGAACACACATGGAAGAAAGAAAGTTTACTGATCAGGAATTAGTAAGAAGACAGAAGTTACAGGAACTTAAAGATCTTGGAATTGACCCATTTGGACAGAGATTTGATGTGACTGCTTATACTTCAGACATTAGAAAGAACTATAGCGATAAGACTGCAGAAGAATTAGAAGAAAGCAAACCAGCTGTAAGTATTGCGGGTCGTATTGTTGCAAAGAGAAGAAAAGGTAAAGTATGCTTCATGAACCTTCTTGATAGAGATGGAAAAATCCAGTTATATATCAAGAAAGATACTGTTGGTGAAGATGTTTATGAATTAGTTAAGAAGAGCGATTTAGGTGATATTATCGGTATTGATGGTGAAGTATTCATGACTCATACTGGTGAATTAACTGTAAGAGTAGAAAAGTATACACACCTTACTAAGGCTTTAAGACCTTTACCAGAAAAGTTCCATGGTTTAACAGATACAGAAGAACGTTTCAGAAGAAGATATGTTGACTTAATCATGAATGATGAAGCCCGTAAAGTAGCCTTCATGAGACCTAAGATTGTTCGTTCAATCCAGCATTATTTAGATGATAAAGGATACACAGAAGTAGAAACCCCAATCATGAACTCTATTCTTGGTGGTGCTGCAGCAAAGCCTTTCATCACTCATTTCAATGCATTAGATAAAGATTTCTACTTAAGAATCGCAACAGAATTAAACCTTAAGAGATTAATCGTAGGTGGTATGGATGCCGTTTATGAAATCGGTCGTTTATTCAGAAATGAAGGTATGGACAGAACTCATAACCCAGAATTCACTACTATCGAAGTATATAAAGCATTCTCTGACCTTGAAGGTATGATGGACTTAACAGAAGGTATCATTGCGAATGCCGCAATGACTGTCAATGGTACTTATGATGTAGAATACAAAGGTCATTCTATTTCATTAGCACCTGGATTCAAGAGAATCTCTATGGTTAATGCAATCAAGGAAAAGACTGGTGTTGACTTTGGGGAACAGAAGACTATTGAAGAAGCTAAGAAACTTGCTGAAGAACATGGTATTGAAGTAGAACCACACTTTGCATATGGTCATATTGTCAATGCATTCTTTGAAAAGTATGTAGAAGAAACAATTGTAGAACCAACATTCGTATATGGTCATCCAATTGAAATCTCTCCACTCGCAAAGAAGAACTTACAGGATCCTCGTTTTACTCAGAGATTCGAATTATTCATCTGTGGTAACGAATATGCAAATGCATTCACAGAATTAAATGATCCAGATGATCAGTATGAAAGATTCGCAAATCAGTTAAAAGAAAAAGAATTAGGTAACGATGAAGCCAACGAAATGGATATGGACTATGTAGAAGCCCTTGAATACGGTCTTCCACCAACTGGTGGTATGGGTATGGGTATTGATAGATTAGTTATGTTATTAACTGGTCAGGAAACTATCCGTGAAGTTATCTTATTCCCTCATATGAAGAATAAATAAATCTATGTATTAATATTAGGCATATCTCATGCAAGAGATGTGCTTTTTATTTTATATTTTTTGAAAATGTGATGGAATGAAAACAGAAAATGTGGAGGAATAGAAAATGGAAATATGATGGAATGAAAATTAAAAATGTGAAGGAATGAAATTGTAAAATATGATGGAATTCACTGTAATGAGGATGAGAGCATACATGAAAAATTATAAAGACTAACTTTTTTTGAAAATGGTGTTGTTTACTTTAGTGTAATACACGGTATTTAAAAAGAGGGCTTAACCCCTCTTATAAACCCTTCTTCACAAATATCTTATTGAATATACTTCTTGTAAATTCATCATCATTTATCTTATTCTCTAAGTACTGATTAAAGTTCTTCTCACTCTCTTTTACTTGTTCAAAATGTGGATAATTCTCTTCAATCATCTTTCTAGTAGTAGTGTAGGTACTTCCACTAAAGTTATACTGAATAGATTGTACATTATCAATTAAAGAGAAGATAGACACAGAATTATAGATTAGGCCCTTATTGATATAAAGATCCTCATTATGATACCAGTCTGTCGCATTGTAGTTCACAGTGAGTCCTTGATTTTTAGAATCAATTTGAAAAACATAACCGTATTCATGCAAAGGAAGACTATTTAATAAATTTCCTATATTGGAATTATTACCAATATATGGATTCTTATACTTTTTAATATTGTGTATGCCACTCAACGGTTTGTTAAATACAGTTGTAGGAACAGTATCTTCTGTATATTTCTTTGCGCTATCTACAATATAATACTCATTAGGTGTGTTCTTATTGATTCTATAAACATTATAGAATGGGTTGTAGTAGGTTGTCACATTAGAAGTCTTAATCATATATACATAGATAGGAGGTCTATGAGAAGTTATAACACCTACATAATCCATCAACATAAATCCACATAATATTGCAACAAATACTCCACTACTTATTAATAATCTATTTCTCTTCAACTCTTTTGATAACCCATAAACAAATACTATAATACCTACAATAGAGTAAATACAGCACCAGCTGCTTTCCTTATCTAATATCGCAAATGCAGCAAAACATAGAAATGCGCCAAAAATCATAATACCAATAGAAATCTTTCTTTTCTCTTGTACAAGCATATTCTTACTATAATTAATTGTATTCTTTAGGCTCTTTTCTGTTGTTTCCATGATTTTATCCTCCGTTATATATTTCCCATTGAGCAGTTCATTTAAAGAAATATCCAAAGTTTCACTTAACGGAATCAGTAAAGATAAATCAGGCATATAGTTCCCAGTTTCCCTTAGTTAAAGATATGACCCCTCATTATCAGTCTACTTTTCCAATAAATCGGTAGTATATCTCTATTTCCTGTATTCTTTCGTTATCCTCATTCGTTGTTGCTTCGTGAATAAGGATTTTTTCTATCATTGCATTTAATAACGGTGCTGTCAGTTCCTTTGGTACGGAATACTCCTTGATTAACTCAATCCACTTTTCAGCACCTATCATATCCTGTTCCATTTTACTTAATTCTTCTCTTAGGTTGGTTATCTGCTGTTCCAGTTCTATCTGTTCTTTTTGATATTTCCCCGACAGCATGATGAAGTTTCGTTCCGTTATCTTCTCACAGGCTCTATCTTCATACATTTTCGTAAACAAGCGGTCAATCTCATTTTGTCGGTTCTCGGCTTTCTTCAAGGCACTTGCCTTTTTCTTCTTTTCCCGTATTCGCTCTGCATTCCCAGCCTTTTGTATCTTATTCAACACCTTTTCTTCGTCTTGCTGTACTGCCTTAGCCCAATACTGCAATCGTTCCAATACGGCTTGATACAACACATCATAACGGATATAGTGTATAGAACAAGTACCTTTGCCAAACTGTCCGTAGTAACTGCAAGCATAATAACTGTATGGCGTTTTATTTGCCTTATTTGTCGCAAACCGCATAGACCAGCCACAATCCGCACACTTGACAAGCCCTGCAAATATCGGCGTTGCTTTTTCCTTTGTCTGTCTACGCCTTGATTTTATCTGTTCCTGCACACGATAGAACACTTCTTTGTCAATAATCGGTTCGTGGGTATTTTCTACTCGAAACCATTCACTTTCGGGCTTACGCACTTTTTTCTTGCTCTTGAATGAAACTGTTGATTGTCGATTATGAACGCTGTTTCCGATATAGACTTCACTTTTTAAAATTGCCTTGACATGAGCAATCGTCCACTCATAACGCTTGCTTTCGGGCTTTCCCTCAAAGATATGTGCAAAAGTACCGTACCTTGTGAAATTCAGCCAAGACGCTGTCGGAACTTTTTCTTCTCGCAGTACCTTTGTGATTTTTGCACTACCGTAACCTTGATAGGCTAGGGAGAAGATTTTTTCAACAATCCATTTTGTTTCCTCATCAACCAGCAGTTTTCCTTTGATGTCGGGGTGTTTCTTATATCCTAACGGAGCATAAGCCCCATAATACGCACCCTCTGCAAATTTTGTCTTAAATGCAGATTTCACTTTACGGCTTGTATCTCTTGCCACCCATTCATTGAACATAAGTTGTTCAGGAAGGGTATTAGTGAACAGGCAGAAACCAGTATTCATGCAGGTTTGCGACGAGATGGCTCTCAGTAGATAATCTCTTAAACAGCGTATAACTGACAATCACATATTGTTTCATAGGGAGAATGATGATTTATGTCACATTCTCCCTTTTTCTATTTCAGAATTGAGGTGATTGTTATGAACACACAAATTATCGCCATCGCCAACCAGAAAGGCGGCGTTGGCAAGACAACCACTTGTGCCAACTTGGGGATTGGTTTGGCACAGGCAGGAAAGAAAGTCCTGCTGATTGACAGCGACCCACAAGGCAGCTTGTCCATCAGCTTAGGCAATCCTCAACCAGACAAGCTACCCTTCACCTTATCCGATGCAATGGCAAAAATCCTCACCGATCAGCCTATCATCCCCGGCGAAGGCATCCTGCATCACCCGGAAGGTGTGGACTTGCTCCCAGCAAACATTGAGCTTTCTGGCATGGAAGTATCTCTGGTAAACGCTATGAGCCGAGAAACCATCTTGCGGCAATATCTGGACACGCTCAAGGGACAATACTCCCATATTCTCATTGATTGCCAACCGTCCTTGGGTATGCTTACGGTCAATGCTCTAGCCGCTGCAAACAGGGTTTTAATCCCTGTCCAAGCAGAATACCTACCCGCCAAAGGTTTGGAACAGCTACTTACCACCGTCAGTAAAGTAAAGCGGCAAATCAATCCAAAGCTCCAGATTGACGGTATCCTGCTGACAATGGTAGATAATCGCACCAACTTTGCCAAAGACATCAGCACATTGCTCAGAGATACCTATGGCAGCAAAATCAAAGTGTTTGGTGCGGAGATTCCCCATTCTGTTCGGGCAAAGGAAATCAGTGCTGAAGGCAAGAGCATCTTTGCCCACGACCCTAACGGCAAGGTGGCAGAAGCATATCAATCTTTGACGAAGGAGGTGTTGAAACTTGAAAAGCAGCGTGAAAAAAATAGAGCTGGCATCGGTAGATGATTTGTTCTCTACTGAGGAAAGCCGTGCGGATGACCAGAGAGAGCGAGTACAAAATATTCCTCTTTCAGAGTTACACCCTTTTAAGAACCATCCGTTCAAAGTCAAGGATGACGATGCCATGTTCGATACTGCCCAAAGCATTAAGGAATATGGCGTTTTAGTCCCGGCGATTGCAAGACCCGATCCTGATGGTGGATATGAACTTGTAGCTGGACACCGTCGCCACCGTGCCAGCGAACTGGCTGAACAAGAAACCATGCCTGTCATTGTTCGTGATTTGGACGATGATGCCGCTACCATCATCATGGTTGACAGCAACTTACAGCGTGAAAGCCTGCTCCCCAGCGAACGAGCCTTTGCCTACAAAATGAAGTTAGATGCAGTCAAACATCAAGGAGCAAGAACAGATTTAACTTCCCGACAAGTTGTCGGGAAGTTGGAAATGGCTGATGTGGTTGGAGAAAAAGCTGGTGATAGCGGACGACAGGTACAACGCTATATTCGCCTGACAGAACTGATCCCCGAACTGCTGGATATGGTGGATGAGAGAAAGATCGCTTTCAATCCAGCCTATGAGCTGTCCTTCCTCAAACCAGAGGAACAGATTCAGCTTTTGGACGCTATGGAAAGTGAACAGTCCACTCCCTCTCTATCCCAAGCACAGCGTCTCAAGAAATTCAGTCAAGAGGGGCATCTGTCCATTGATGTGATGCGAGCCATCATGGGTGAGGAAAAGAAAAGCGAACTGGATAAGGTCACACTGTCCTCAGATACCCTGCGGAAGTATTTTCCCAAAAGCTACACCCCCCAGCGGATGCAGGAAACCATCATCAAACTACTGGAACAATGGCAGCGAAAACGACAAAGAGATCAGGAGCGTTGAAAGGAGAGCCTATGAGAGATATTTCAGCAAGAGAGCTGAAAGGTCACAATATTCTCTCTGTTGAGAGATTTGCAGACAAAACCAAGTGGATGATTGAGTTCGTTGTACGCAAAGCCGAGAATGCCTATGGCAGTCCGGGCGATGAGATGCGTTTGTTTCTGGATGATGGCGGTTATGAAGCCGCCATCACCAGCCAAAAAAACCAAGAAATCAAAATCAAGCGGTATGCCCGTATCATTGAGGGACACATCCTCGATTTTAAGCCGGACAAGCACCGCAGAAACTAATTAAAACTTAAAAAGGAAGGAATGACCATGTCTACACACATCAAAATTGCAGATGCAATTCGGGACTATTATGAAATGCTGGAACAGTTGTCATCAGAAGAACTGGAACAGCTTATACCAAGTGTTCTCAAATTAGAGGGCAACGCTATCAATCAAGAGCAGTGCTCGACACCACCGTTTTTCTGCCAAACGAAAACATACAGCGATTAAAACCACAGCCTTTTGGACTGTGGCTTTTTTGTACCCAAATTTAAGAGAGGAGCGTTTTTATGGCTGTTTTTCGTGTGCAGAAAACGGAAGATTATACCGTTATGAGTAATTATCATCTTCGAGACAAAGGATTGTCCCTTAAAGCAAAAGGATTGTTGTCGCAAATGCTTTCTTTGCCGGAGGATTGGGACTACACACTCTTTGGACTGTCTTACATCAACAAAGAGAGCAAGGATGCCATCCGCAATGCCGTTAAGGAACTGGAAGCAGCAGGCTATGTGATCCGCCGTCAGACCATCGACGCAAACGGGAAATTCAGCGTCAATGAGTACATCATCTATGAGCGTCCTGTTGCTGTCCCGTCATTGGATGTACCGCCGTCGGATGTACCGTCATCGGAAAACCCGACAACGGAAAAACCGTCATCGGAAAATCCAACGCAATTAAATACTAAGAAATCAAATACAGAAAAACAAAATACGGATGGACAAAATACCGATTCATTTCCTTTCCCTTTCACCCCTTCCCAGCAGCAGGTAAAACAGACAGAACGGAAACGAAAAGAAATGATGTCCGCTGAGAACATAGAAATCTATCGAGAAATCATTTTGGAGAACATCGGGTATGAGCATCTGAGAAAAGAGATTGCACCGTATGAGGACGATTTGGATGAAATTGTGGAGCTGATGGTGGAAACTGTCTGTGCCAATCGGGAAAGCATCCGTGTGGCAAGCAGCACCTTTCCCCATGAGATTGTGCGATCCCGCCTTTTGAAGCTGGATGGTGAACATATCAGCTTTGTGATGCAGTGCATGAGAGAGAATACCACGAAAGTCCGAAATATGAAGCAATATCTCCTGACTGCTCTGTTCAATGCCCCTACCACCATCAATAATTTTTACACATCGCTTGTCAATCACGATATGCACAGCGGTGCGATCTAAGCCGCTGAAGGAGGAAAACAAATGGAACAGATGGAAATTTTCAAGAACCCTGAGTTTGGCAGTATCCGAGTTATTGAGGAGGACGGAAAGTATTTATTTTGTGGGATGGATGTAGCAAATGCGTTGGGATATGCAAAACCCCGTAACGCTATAAATGCTCATTGTCGGTACGCCCTAAAACGGGGCGTACCTCATCCGCAAAGTTCAGACAGCGTAATTAACATGACTTTCATTCCAGAGGGCGATGTTTACCGTCTGATTATACACAGCAAGCTGCCCTCGGCAGAACGGTTTGAGCGATGGGTGTTCGATGAAGTGCTGCCCTCCATCCGCAAGCATGGAGCGTACATTACCCCCGAAAAGCTCTGGGAGGTTGCTACATCACCCGAAGCACTGATGAAGCTCTGCTCCGACCTGTTGGAAGAACGGCAGGAAAACGCAGTCTTGCGAAACCTCAATGCCGTCCTGCAAGAAAAGGCTCTGTACTTTGACAAGTTCGTACAAAACGGTTACTGCACCAATCTCCGCATTACGGCAAAGGAATTGAATGTGCCGGAACGCCACTTTGTACGATTTCTGCTGGAACAGGGTTTTGTCTATCGCTCCACCTCTGGTAATGTCCTGCCCTACAACAAACCAGAGAACGAGGGACTGTTTTGTGTCAAAGACTATTACAACAATGGCTTTTTTGGTGCATATACCCTCGTCACTCCTGTTGGGAAACATTATTTTGCAGAACAGCGTGAGTATATTCTGCTGACGATCTGAAGGAGGAGCTTTTATGAGTAATGGGAAAACCATTGGGCAGCTGATGGAAGAAGCTCGCATCAAAGCTGGTGCGAAAAATTATGCTGGGCATGATTACATGGATTTGATGCGATTTGATGAGCATACCCGTCACATGATTATTTTCGATGTTCTCAGCCATGAATCCCCGGTCGGCTTCAAGGGTGAGCGTATGCGTCTGTTTCTCTCGGATGCTGGCTATGAACGGGCAAAAGAGAGCGAAGCCAAAGGATTTACCAAAATCTTGAGTCATGCCGATGTGCGAAACGGACATCTGTATTACAACAAGAACAAAGACCAGATCCGATGAGGTGGTTTTGTGCGTAATATAGTTCTCTATCAACAGTTCTATCCACCTTAACAAATCCGATACTGCTGTTCTATCTCTATGCGAAAGGAGGCATTGACCTATGCAGGAAGAAGTTGAAAACAGGACTTTAACGCTGGTTGTCAGCGGCACAAAGTTCACTGGAAGATTGCTCAAAACTGCCATCACCAAGTACATGGCACACCGCAAAGAAAAGAAAATGCAGAAAATCAGGGATATGACTGTGACTCCCAAGGGAAAACAGAGCGTCAAGCAGCTGATTGGGCAGAATCAGGGGGTATCTACCATTGAGATCACAGACCCCTCCATCAAAGAGTTTGAACGGATCGCCCGTAAATACGGTGTTGATTTTGCTGTGAAAAAAGACCGAAGCTGTGACCCTCCCAAGTACCTGATTTTCTTCAAGGCTCGTGATGCAGATGCACTCACGGCTGCTTTTACCGAATACACTCAAAAAAAGGTCAGGAAAGCTGAGCGTCCGTCTGTGCTGGAGAAGCTAAACCACTTCAAAGAAATGGTGAAGAACGCCGTGGTAGACCGCAATAAACACAGGGAGAGAGAACGATGAAACAAATCAATATCAAAAAACTGGTGCTGCTGAATCTGCCTTATCTCCTTGTTGGACTGTTTGCTACCAATTTCGGTGAAGCCTGGAGAATGGCAGAGGGTGCAAACGCTTCGGAGAAAATGATGGAGCTGCTTTCCGCTTTGCCTGTTGCTTTTGGCAATCCGTTGCCCAGCTTTCATCCATTGGACTTGCTGATTGGACTATGCTGTGGTGCAGTCCTCCGTCTGGCTGTCTATCTGAAAGGCAAAAATGCCAAAAAATATCGGCATGGTACAGAGTACGGCTCTGCCCGCTGGGGTACTCACGATGATATTACACCCTATATTGACCCGGTATTCCAGAACAATGTTATCCTCACCCAAACGGAACGGCTCACTATGAACAGCCGCCCAAAAGACCCAAAGACCGCACGAAATAAAAATGTGCTGGTGATTGGTGGTTCTGGCTCTGGTAAAACACGCTTTTGGCTGAAACCAAACCTGATGCAAATGCACAGCTCCTATGTGGTCACTGATCCGAAGGGTTTAATATATAAAGTACAGAGAAACAAACGTTGCTTCATAAACAGAAGTTGCGAAGAAACGCTTATTTGTCTGTATTTGCAGGCATTTTCGCAGAAAGGAGGTGGAAAGCATGGCACAGCGAAATAACAAGCTGACAGCTCTCTATGAGAGATTGTCAAAGGACGATGAACTGCAAGGAGAATCAAACAGCATCACGAACCAGAAGAATTATCTGGAAGAATATGCACAGGCAAAGGGACTGACGAATATCCGTCACTATACTGATGATGGATTCAGCGGAGTTACCTTTAACCGTCCGGGATTTCAGAAAATGATTGCTGATGTGGAAGCAGGACTGATTGATACTATTTGTGTAAAGGATATGAGCCGACTGGGAAGAAATTATCTGAAAGTCGGATATTACACAGAAATATTGTTCCCGGAGAAAAATGTCCGATTCATTGCAATCAATAACAGCATTGACAGTGCAACTCCAACGGATAATGATTTTACACCATTTCTGAATATCATGAATGAGTGGTATGCAAAGGACACAAGCAAGAAAATCAAGGCTATTTTTCAATCCAGAATGAAATCCGGCAAGAGATGCAGTGGTGCAATTCCTTATGGCTATAAGCATGACCCAGAAGATAAAAACCATTTGCTGGTCGATGAAGAGGCAGCGAAAGTTGTAAGAAAAATATATCAGCTTGCAATCGAAGGAAATGGTCCGGCACAGATAGCAGATATTCTCACAAAGGAGCATATCTTAATACCTTCGGCATATCTGGAACGACATGAGGAAGGAGAAGTGAGCAGGAATCACAGTTACCATGATCCTTATATCTGGAACGCTACCGCAGTCAGTGGGATTCTTGATAAAAGGGAATATATGGGGCATACGATTCTTGGAAAAACAATCTGTGATAACTTCAAAACAAAGAAACGAAGAAAAGCTAGACCAGAGGAATTGATTATCTTTGAAAATACGCATGGAGCGATCATTGATGAAGATACTTGGAATCAGGCACAGAAGTTCAGAAAAAGAGTGACAAAGCGTGTTGCAAATGGCACGTATAAGCATAGGCTATCGGGACTTGTCTACTGTGCAGATTGTGGCAGCAGAATGACTTACAGAAGCCCGGAAGCACAAAAGAGGAAAGATGGTAAACGCTATGATTCAGACAGCAGTTTTGCATGTTCGGCATACGGAAATAAATATAAAGAATGTACATTCCATTTTATTACGTCATCGGCACTGGATCAGCTGGTTGATGATTCTATCCGCAGAGTTGCAAGATTCGTTCTGACAAATCAAAAAGAGTTTCTGGAACAGGTGGGACAGTTGAAGGAAACTTATAGTGAAAAGTTCCTGCAGGAATCACAAAAAGAGGTCAAGTCAGCTAAGAACAGGATTCAGGAGTTAGATACTTTAATAAAGAACCTGTATGAAGGAAATGTGCTGGGGAAAATCCCGGACAGGCATTTTAACCGTATGATGAAAGAATATGACGATGAACAGCAGGAGCTGGAAGCAAAGGTGGCAGAATTGGAACAGGAACTCGGTCAGAATGAAAATTCGGAAGATGGAGGAGATCGGTTTGTCCGACTTGTAAAAAAATATCAGGACTTTGAAGAAATCACCCCAAGAATGTTAAATGAGTTTATAGATAAAATTATGGTTCATGAAGCGGTAGGAAAAGGTCTTGATCGTACACAGCGGATAGACATTTATTTCAATTTCATCGGACAGTTTGCAGTCCCTTTTTCGGAAAAAGAACTGGAGACGGAAAGAAAAGCCCGGCAGGAAGAAGAACAGCGTAAGGCAGAGGCAAAAAGAGAAAGACAGAGGATAGCAGCCAGAAAGTGTTCACAGAAGCGTAAAGAAGAACGTGCCAGAATCAAAGCAGCTGCGGAAGCTGGAGATGAAGAGGCAATCAGGCAGTATGAAGCAATTCTGGATAAGGAGAGGGCAAGACGGGAAAGAGACCGGGCAAGCCGAAAACGGAGTTATCAGAAACAGCAGAAAAAAGCAAAAGAGATTGAAAAGGCTGCACAGGCTGGTGATCCGGAAGCTATGAAGGAGTATGAAAAGATACTGGAAAACAGAAAGAAAGCTACTGCCAGTACACAGAAATGGAGAAACAAGCAAAAAAAGAAGGCTCTGGAGCCTACCTACCAAATAGAACCAGAGCCAACTGAACTTGAACCGGAGCAGGAACTACCTGTCACCGCTTCGGCTTGATCGTACCACAAGGACAGGAAGAAAACAAGCAGAGAGGTTATTGAATATGAAAAAATTAGAACCATTGATTCATGACACTGAGAATGGACTGGATTATATCCTTGTTGGAGAAATTTATTTACCGCTAATTGCAGTGCCGGAAGAGACACGTGATATTGGATTTTATGGAAGTCTCCGCAGGAACTATCTGAGAGATTATAAGAGCGGATTGTATTCCTATTTGTCACTCAGCGGAAAACTCTGGACGCATCTTGCAGATGTAAATGAACAGTGCATACAGCGTAGAGATTTACTTATGGAGCAGATAATGATACAGGAAGACATTACCGAAGAATTGAAAGCCAGAAATCAAATGGAATGGGTTCGCAGGGCAAATAATGTAAGAAGCCGGGTAGATGAAATGATACTGATCGAAATGGTGTACGTGTAGGAGGGGCTTATGAGATATAGGATTGAATACGCAGATGGAAGATGTTGTAATTTCGCAAACAGCAGAAAAGACCTGTTGGACTGGCTGAAACTGCTGAAAGATGAAAAAATCGTAGATATCCGTAAAGTATATAAAAATGGCGTTACGGATTCTGTTCTGGATAATTACCGTAGATATTTAAAACAGTGAAAGGGGGCGGACAGTCATGGTAGTTGTAAGAATTATTATAAGAATTTTGTTATTGCCGGTGCGTATGTGCCTGACAATCATACAGCTGGTGGTTATGTTCTTCACATGGCTGTCTGCAACTGTATTTCATATCCTGTCGGGAATCATCTGTATCACGGCTATATTGGGATATGGATTCGGACAGGAAACAGGTACAGAGACAATCAGAATGCTTGTGATAGGCTTTATATTGTATGTTCTGCCTATCCTCGCAGGCTGGGCTGTGGTGTGGCTGGAAGCAATCAAAATTAGATTGATGGGAGATTAAAAGATGGAATTAATAGAAAAAATGGAAGAGTTTATAAATGACCTGATTGGGAAAAGAATGGAAGAAGTTTATCAGGAAAAAAATGGAGAGCAGTATGATCCATTCAATGAAGAACTGGAATTAAAAGTGCAAAAGGTGATTCGGAAGCTGCCGAAAGAACAGGGGAAAATCATTTTTGACTATATGACGGAAACTTCAAATAATAACAGTGATCTGAATGAGTTTTACTATCGTATGGGATTAAAAGACGGGTTGAAGCTGAGGAAAGTCATTCAGGTTATGCTGGACACATTAACAGAGTAGGCTGTGTGAAAGGAATGGAATCAACAAATGAAAATGACGAAAGAGATTGAAGAATTTATTAACCTGACTATAACGGAACATATGGGAAAAGCATATGCAGACTGGAAACTGAGCCAGACTTCGGTGACAGAACCAGATGAGGTTGAAGAAGCGTACAAAAAAGTGATTGCTACACTTTCACCTGAGCAAGAAGAAGTCATTACAAAATATTGTGACCAGATATTTAACAGCGGAGCAGAGACAGAGGAATTTTTCTATCGGCTAGGCTTGAAAGATGGAATGAAAATGAAAAAAATAATAAAAGGCATTATGAGAAAATTATCGAGATGATACTGTTACAAATTGAAATATATCATAAAAATATGTTATAATGCTATGCGACCGCACGATCGATTATGGATGTAGCGGCATATAAATTAAACAAAGGAGAGTTTGAAGCGTGAGAGAATTTACGGCAATTAGCTTATTTGCAGGAGCCGGCGGACTGGATATGGGATTTGAAAGAGCTGGTTTCAAAACAATTTGGGCTAATGATTTTAATGCAGATGCCTGTAAAACTCATGAGAACTGGAGTACTGCAAAAGTAGTATGTGGAGATGTTGCAAAGGTTGATGCAACAGATATTCCAGATGCGGATATTATGCTGGGCGGATTTCCGTGTCAGGGCTTTTCTCTGAGTGGGCCACGAAAAATTGATGATTCAAGAAATGTACTTTATAAACATTATGTAAGAATTGTCAAGGAAAAAAAACCGTTAATGTTTGTTGGAGAAAATGTTAAAGGACTTTTGACAATGGGTGGTGGAACTATCATAGAAGCGATAGTAGAAGATTTTTCACAATGTGGATATAATGTCTTTTATAAATTACTCAATGCAAAGGATTATGCGGTTCCAGAAGACAGGGAGCGAGTGATTATTGTAGGATTTAGGAAAGATTTAAATATAACTGAATTTGAATTTCCTGTTCCGCGAAACTATCGTGTAACTATGAGAGAAGCATTAAAAAATATTCCAGAGCCAGAACCAGATGAAGTATGTAATGCACCTTATAGCAGTCGTTATATGAGTAGAAATCGAAAAAGAGGCTGGGACGATGTATCCTATACGATTCCTGCTATGGCTAAACAAGTTACATTATGGCCAGGTTCCCCAGATATGGTAAAGCTAGATAAGGATTTGTGGAAATTTGGAGATAATGGTGTGACAAGGAGATTTAGTTGGAGGGAAGCAGCGGCTATACAAACATTCCCGCCAGATCTGGAATTTTATGGAGATTTGACCTCAAAATATAAGCAAATAGGAAATGCTGTTCCGGTAAAATTAGCCGAAACAGTTGCTACACATCTCTATGGAGTACTGTCAAACAGACTTCGTGATGGCAAAAAGCGGAAAACAAACTGAAACAGGAAAAGCTTTTGAATATGCATGTGCTTATGTTCTTTATAAGCAATATAGCAAAATTACAAATGTTGTATTGTTAGATAGTCCACAGATGAGCACTGCACGAAACGCTTTTAATAATCTCACAATGGAGGAGCAGCGTGACTATATATTAGGAGCAGAGGCTGCGGTTAGAATTGTCGATAGGTTAGAGCCTAAGTTATCGAATCAAAAAAATGATATGCTAATTGGCTTGCAAACAGATTCAGCTGGAATTACAGGTGATGTACGAGATGTATTGTGTATGAGAGGCAGTGACTGGGAAATAGGATTGTCATGTAAACATAATCATCAGGCAGTCAAACATAGTCGTTTATCAGATACCATAGATTTTGGAAAAGAGTGGTTTGGAATACCTTGTTCAACAGAGTATTTTGAAGCGATTAGAAACGTGTTTTTACCATTAAGAAAGATAAGGGACGAAAGCAAAGCAAATGGCGAACCAGCCAAATGGGATATTATTCCAGATAAAGAGATGGGCTGCTATGTACCTGTTTTGGAAGCATTCATGAATGAATTAAAACGTTTAGATTCTGAGTATCCACATGAGATACCAGGACGATTGATTAAATATCTGATTGGTGTTAATGACTTTTACAAGGTTATTATGAACGATCAAAGAAGATTTACAATGATAGAATCTGTAAATATCAATGGAACATTAAATCAAAAGGATGGGAAAAAGAAAGCTCTTATAGATGTACCATTGATGAAGTTACCAAGTAGATTTTATGAAATAGGGTTTAAAGAAGGATCAAGAAATACAATTGTTGTTGTATGTGATCAAGGTTGGAATGTATCGATGCGAATTCATAATGCAAGTTCTAAAATTGAACCTTCATTGAAATTTGATGTGCAATTGATGGCAATGCCGTCCTCAATATTAACACAAATTGAGCCATGGGATTCTACAACATTGGAATATCATAAGGTTATCTCAGCTGACAAAGTAGCTGAAGATATTCCACCATATGGAAACAAATAAAAGATGTAAGGACATTAGCTTAGATAAGCTGGTGTCCTTTTAAAGTGAAAAATATTGCAATAATGTGACAAATGGGAGACGAAGAGCGCACAAGAGAGAAACACGAAAAATAAATGGGATTGAACAAAACAAATGAATATGGTATAATCAACAGGAAAACAGAAAGGAGGCGAGCAGAGTGATTGATTTATCAAATTTTAAGACGTTTGACTTTAGTGAAGGTGTACCATATATCTCAATTACAAGCAATGGAATTACATTTAATAAATCTGTAATTATGAAGATGAAGTATCCAACATATGTAAAACTTCTGATTAACGAATCTGACAAACAGATTGCTGTTCAGGCATGTGATGAACATGATGATAAATCAGTGCAGTTTTATAAGGAAAAATCGAATGGTGTTTTGTCAGTTCGATGGAATGCAAAAGATTTGATTAACACGATTGCTAGAATATGCGATTGGGATTTGAGTCAATTGTCGTATCGAGTAAATGGCGTATTAGTTCCTGAAATGAATTTAATGCTATTTGATTTGAATGAAGCAGTCACTATGGTATAAGGCTTGCAACTTTTCTGATTCCAAAAAAAGAGTTCATTTGAGATTAGGCCCTCAAACGAACTCCGGCGGAAATAGCAGAGACAAAGATCATCTACTAAAACCATATCTTTCAAATGTATTTTAGTATTTGTTTCTGCCGATTTCCATACTTTTTCAGATTCGTCTGAGAAAAATCTTTTGGAAAGGAGGCAGATTGCATGGAAAAATGTGACCAGACTGAAATGGTTTTTACAGCATACATTACCCTGAAAAATGGAAATCGCTTGTATGCTAAGCAGGTTGGGAAAAAAGCATTTTGCTTTCCACGTAAAGAAACCAAGGAAAAAACGAATAAATAATTTATAAGTAACAAGATGTCGGAGAATGTTTGATGGTCACATTCTCTCTGAAAGAAAGAGAGAAAAAAATGAACAAAAAATCAAGTGGACAAAAATTATCAGCACAAGCTTCAAAGATTATGAGATCAAATAACAGTTCTCAAATTCAGAAATCATTAGCTGCGAGTGTATTATCACAAAGAAATACTGGGAAAATTACTGGTAAGGCTATGGAGACAAAAGCATCTATGGTAATGAATAGTAATAAGTATTCTGGTACAACAAAGAGTTTAGCAGCCAGTGTTCTTTCACAGTCAGATAAAAACAGATAATAAATAATGATTAACCCAAAGGGCATTAACCGTAAAAAAGTTAGTGCCTTTTGTTTTGCTCATTATAAAAATGGACTGTATGAGCCAGTCAGAAAAATTGAATAATGACCGATCAGGTCAAAAGGATTGAGCCGATGTATTTGGACTTTTGCAAAAGTTAAAACTACGTCGGCTTTTTTATTTTCACAAAATCCGATACAGAGGATTTTTGAAAAACAGATGGAACAGAAAATCTTACCGAAGGGACAGCGGCAAGAGATATGTTTTGTCTGCCGGGAGTACAGAGGGCTGGAAGTCCTTTGTGCCAGGATTGCAAAGGGTGGCAGCACCTTGCTGGGGTTAAGGGGCGAAGTCCTTAGCAGGTTAAGGGCGGCAGCCATTGCCCAGTTAAGAGGCGTTTCGCCACTTAGTACTGGGTATACTATCTGTAACGGAGACAGAGACTTTTAGCAGCTTCGCTGCAAATCCCTTCGGGGAAATAACTTGAAAGAAAGGGGAAATGTGAATTGAAAGGAACAAGGCATAATGGACGATCTGGAAAAGATGGAGTTTATAATCCACTTCACAATGATCGGAGATTTGATCCGAAACACAGTGAGCATATCGACAGTGAAAGAATCAGACAAAATATTTACTGGGATTGCTATCAGGGATATACCACAATGGAAGATCGGGGAAAAGAGGATAATTTTTCTTTTAGCCAGATTGAAATGGCTTATTATTCGGAGCATTACAGCGACTATGTGATTAATCAAAATAAGCGACATGAGAAAGCCCGACACCCAGACAGATACAAAGATGTGGAAGATATTTTGAAAAATAAAAAGACCTGCCCGGAAGAAAGTATCTATCAGCTGGGGACGATAGATAAACATGCTTCTGTAGAGACACTGGTCAGGGTTTTCGATGAATTTAAAAAAGAATTTGATGAGCGGTTTGGCTCTAACGTGCATATCATTGACTGGTCACTGCATATGGACGAAGCAACTCCTCATATCCATGAGCGTCATGTATTTGATGCTACAAACCGATATGGAGAGATTGAGCCAAAACAGGAAGCAGCACTGGAAGAACTTGGCTTTGAACTTCCAAATCCAGAAAAGAAGAGGTCAAAGACAAATAATCGTAAGGTCGTTTTTGATTCTGCCTGCCGGGCGATGTTTCTGGATATCTGTAAACGACATGGATTGGAACTTGATGAAGAACCGGCTTATGGTGGGCGACAGTATTTGGAGAAACAGGATTATATCCGTATGAAGCAGAAAAAAGAGATTGCAGACAGACAGGAAACAATCCTTATGCAGATAGATAAGGTAAATGAAAATCGTCTGGAACTTGCGAAACAATCAAGGCTTGTAAATGCAAACGAAGAAATTATTCAGTCGCAGGAAGAAAAAATAAAACAGCAGGATAAAGAATTTGCAAATAATTCTGATCGAATATTTAAACAAGGTGATCTGATTGAAGAACAGAAACAGGAGTTGCAACAGCTTACAGTCCGTATTGAAGATGTGGAGACTTTACTTGATGAAGTATCCAGTGAAGCATATGACAAAGCGGTGGAGAAAGTTGCAAAGGAAGTTGTGCTGGCTACCAGAAAAGATGATATTCATTTGGCAGAAGATACTAAAAAATGGATTCAGAGTCCTGAGAGAAAGGCATCACGAAAAGAAAAGGAATATGCAATACAGCGGGTGGACGGTCTTATTAAAAAAATTGAATATGCGATGGAAAAAGCAGTTGTAAGAATCATTCACCAGTTGAAACAGCCAGAAAAGAAAAAAGCCGTTGTAGAAGAAATCAAAAAAGAAGTGAAGCCGTCTATCAGGGAAAGACTTGCACAGAATGTAGCAAAGATTCAAAGAGAAGAGGCAGAGAGAAAACAACTGAAAAAAGGAAAATCACATTCCAGTGATTTAGAGATGTAGGGTATTTTGTTGATTCCGTAAGGATAGGACAGAGTGCCTTTTTTATTCGTAGTAAAAACTTGCTTCCCAGATTTGGGAAGCAGATTTAAGAAAGTGAGGAAATGAATTGGGGTTATTTGATGAAGTAAAACAGAATGTGACCGTCCGGCAGGCTGCGGAAATATATGGATTGAAGCCAAACAGGAGTGGACTGATCCGTTGTATTTTTCATAATGACAAATTGCCCAGTATGAAAGTAGACCGAAGATATTATTGTTTTGGTTGTGGCTGTACAGGAGATGCGATTGATTTTACAGCACAGTTGTTTGGACTGGGATTAAGAGATGCGGCGATGAAGCTGGCAGATGATTTTGGAATTAACTATTCTGCCAGAGGAAGGGATTCCCCGGCAGGCAGAAGAAATGTTTTGATAAGGAAGCCAGAACCGACACCGGAAGAACAATGGGAAAAAGAATATATGAGATGCCTGAAAGCTTATCTGGATTATCGGATTCTGTTGCAGGACTGGAAAGAACAGTACAGGCCAAGAACAAGAACAGAAGAATGGGACGAAAGATTTATAATTGCCCTGAGAGAACTTGTGATTGTTAATTATTATCTGGATATGTTGCTGTTTGGAGAGTCTGCGGACAAAGAAGCAATAGTGAGAGAAAAAGGAGAGGAGATAGAGAATATTGAGCGAAAATGCAAAAGATATTTCAACGAAAGAGGAAAAAGATTTAATAAAGAAAATGATTCACATGGTAAATCCGGAGGATTGTCGGGAAATCAGAGAGACCCTGAATATGACAGAAAAAGGGACAGTCAAAAATTCAATGGAGAATTATGTGACCGTATTAAGAAAAGATCCATTGTTAGCAGGTAGTCTTCGATATAACCGACTGACAGAGAAAATTGATGTGAAAAAAGTTCTCTGGTGGAATAAAGAACCATGTGTATTGACGAACAAAGGAAGAAAAGCACTTAGGTATTTCTTTGAAAAATATTATGGTCTGTTCAATGAAGGTGTTATGGACGATGCACTGGATCTGGAAGCATACAGTAAAGAATACCACCCCATTTGTGAGTATTTAGAAAACCTTGAATGGGATGGGAAAGAAAGAATCCGTAATGTATTGAAAGTGTATATGGGGGCTAAAGATTCGGATATGGTTTATGAAATGCTGAAACATTTTATGATGGGAGCCTTGAATCGTATTTACTGTCCGGGTTGTAAATTTGATGAAATGTTATGTTTGGTAGGACAGCAGGGGGCTGGAAAATCCACCTTTTTCCGTTTTCTAGCACTGGACGATCAGTGGTTTTCAGACAGCTTGAAAAACTTAAATATGGAAAAACCATATGAACTGCTTCGGGGACACTGGATTTTGGAGATGTCGGAAATGACAGCTGCAATCAGTGCAAAGAGTATCGAAGAAACAAAATCTTTCTTATCAAGAATGAAGGAAACCCACCGCAATCCTTACGAAAAATATGAGGAAGACAGACCAAGGCAGTGTGTGTTTGCCGGATCATCAAACAACCGTCAATTCATTCCGTTTGATCGTACCGGGGCAAGAAGATTTCTACCGATTGAAATTGATAGTAGTAAGGCAGAAAAGCATATTCTTGATAATGAGCAGGAAGCCAGAGAGTATTTTGACCAGCTGTGGGCAGAAGCAATGGTATTGTTCAATGCAGTTGAAAATAAATCGGAATTACTGCGGTTTGACAGTGAGATGGAATTTAATATCAATGAATATCGGAAACAGTTCATGCAGGAAGATACAATGGCAGGAATGATTCAAGGGTGGCTTGACAGCTATGACGGAAATTATGTCTGCTCCATTCAGCTTTGGAAAAATGCCTTTAACCACTATGACGGAGAGCCGAAGAAATTTGAAACAAACGAAATCTGTCAGATCATGGATACTCAGATTATCGGTTGGAAGAGAGGCGGATATCATCGCTTTACCAAGGAAGGATATGGGAAGCAGAGATGCTGGATTCGGGGAGATGCAGATGGTGGCAACAACGAAGGCGGAGATGGATTTATTGACCTTTCCGAAGCCGAACAGATGGCACTTCCTTTTGACTAGCCCGACAGAGAAAAGGACAGTTTTGGAAGCCGGAAGGCTGTTTTTTACTCGGTTGGTTATCGGTTGTTGCCATTGTTGTATCCACTGAAAACTATTGATTTTAAAGGCTTTACAGCTATTTTTACTAGGTGGCAACAAGATATTTCAAAAAAGAAAATAGTAGTGTTATAGATAGAAAAATGAGTGGTGAAAAACACTTGAAAGAAAGTTTCAACCATGTTGTTGCCAGTTGTAAATTACAGCTTTAAATGAAGACGTCCGGCAGAGACAAAACACTCCTTCTCTCTGTCGGGCAATTTAGCGAAAGGAGAAAAAATTTATGAAAGATAGAAATATAGTCCAGACTACAGAAGAAAAAAATCCAGATTATGAAAAGAAAATCGGAAACACCTGTTATCAGGTAAATTACTATTTTAATCAAAATTCTACCATGACCATGCAGGAAAAAGTAATGAAAATTATGAAGACAGAGTTAGATATGGAAGTCCGCAACCCAGCGTAAATACTGGGTTTGCAGGCATTTTGAAAAATATACCTACCGTCATATGAAACAGATGGATTTTGTGACAGCACCCGGCAAGCGTTTCTGGCATGAAAAGAGAACGCTTGTGTATGAATTTTTGAGGCAGTACCGCAGGGATTTAGGTTTGATGGATTAGTCAAGCGGCTCGTTACTTTTGAGTGTCGTGTGAAAGCGCTTGTGAAGTGGTTTTCCCTGCGTCACACTTTTGTGAAAATCCAAAATCAATTCATTTGCCAAAGAAATCGATTTTTTATAGTGTTTTAAGAGAACGGCGTTGGTGTGTTTTGCGTAGGATTTGGCACAGAGTGTCATCATGTGTCCCTCAAGCTGTTTGTAGTGGAATGTGATTTTCATAAGCAGACGAATCACAAACCGTTTCAAAGAGCAGCCACAGGTTAGAAGCTTCTTATAAAAACGCATGCCCGAAAGAGCTCGTTTGATTTTATGTTTTGATAGAGCAAATGGGCGGTATACTTCGTAAATGGCATGGATAGTGGCTTTATCGTTTGGTATCATGTGCCAGATAGGATAAGAGATGGCATTGTAACCATCTTTTTTCAGCAGAAACCGGTCAAACTCATTTTCCATTACCAGATGATTTTTTCCGGCTTCCGTAGATTTTGGAATGATATAGGTCTGTCTCTTATACACATCTCCGAGC
>ENA-OYZL01000099-OYZL01000099.1-human-gut-metagenome-genome-assembly--contig:-NODE-99-length-42497-cov-8.856416_pt1 | contig 42497 bp, 55 predicted proteins | sample MGYA00243292_ERZ653479 | MGnify/ENA primary metagenome ERZ653479 (study PRJEB26926, sample SAMN06165116) | human gut metagenome | biome: ENVO:00009003; feature: ENVO:2100002; material: ENVO:00002003... | reverse complement strand
ACCCGGTAAATATCAGTTTGCCAGATACGATAAACGCCATTGTCGGGGATACCTTGCAATTGTTTTTCCGTGGAATGATACAAGCGGTTGACCCTTACAAATACGATATATTGGTTACGTGTTCAAAGGGCAACAAATACCCCCGTTATTTCCAATATACGCCGACCGTGGCGGACGTGGGAACAACGACTTTTACCGTTACCGTTAAGGACGACGACCGTAACGTTTTGGCGTCGAAAACGTGCCAATTGGTTACACGTAACGTTGTGCAATCCCCGGCGGCAAATCTTAACGTCGCTTGTTTCGGGGATAGCCTTACGGCGGCGGGTACATGGTGCGCCGAGGCTAACAGGCGATTGACCGGAACCGGAGGAACCCCGGCGGGGAAAGCGTTAACCAATATTGCCTTTGTCGGTTCCAAACAGAACGGGACAACGGGATATTTCGGCGTTGGCGGTTGGACGTGGGAATGTTATACACAGCAAGGGCGACCCGCATACAGGTTCCAAGTAACGGGCGTAACGTCGTTATCAGTTGGGGCGGTATATACCAACAACGGAAATACGTTTACCGTTATGGAGGTCAATGTTACAGGCGGTACGGGTAATATCCTTTGTTCTGTTACAGCGTTGACGCCCGCACCGTCCGCAAGTGGTACGCTAACCAAGTCAAGCGGAACCGGGGACGCAACGATTACTTATACAAGTGTTGCGCGGGATACGCAAAACCCGCTTTGGGATTGGGATAACAACAAAATGTCGTTCATACCTTACGCCAACGCCGTTGCCGGGGGTAAAATAGACGTTGTTTATACGCTGTTATCGTGGAACGAACAAACGCCCGGTCGTACTGATTTTACAAGCGTGTTGAACCAAATAAAAATATTTGCCGACACGTTACACGCCGAGTTCCCAAACGCCAAATTAAAAATTATGGGGGTTCAGGTTCCGAGCGTCCGGGGCGGTATGGGTGCGAATTATGGCGCAACCGGAACGTTTTACGCCGACGGTTACGGTATGGTTGTTACGGCATTGAACCAAAACGACGCATACCAAGAATTTGCGAACCGCCCGGAATATTCCGGTTTTGTGGAGTTTGTGAACGTATCTGCCGAGTTCGACACCGAATATAATATGCCGCACGCCGAACGTGCCGTTAATACCCGAAATACCGAGGTTACTGAATGGGTCGATACGAGCGGCGTACACCCCGACAACAACGGGTATTTATCAATTGGCGATGTTTGTTACCGCAATTTCGTTGCGAATTTTTGCCAATAACCATTAACCAAAGGGAGGACGGGAAACCGTCCGCCCTTTAATCATTAAAGATATGGATAAACTTTTTACATGGGAACAATGGCGTATGATATTCGCCACGTCGTTAAGCCCGGTTTTAGCCTATTTAACCCCAACGGCGGGTTTTATGTACGCATTAGTCATTATGTTTGCTTTCAATATTTGGGCGGGTATGCGGGCGGATGGGGTAAGCGTAAGACATTGCAAAAACTTTCGTTTCAGTAAGTTTAAAAACGCTTTGGCGGAATTGCTTTTGTACGTTACTATTATATACGTTATTTATTCGGTAATGCTGCAATGTGGCGATAATGAAGCCGCCAAAGTAGTAATTAAATCGCTTACTTATGTTTTTATGTATGTGTATTTGCAAAACGCCTTCCGAAACCTTATTAAAGCATATCCCACAAAGGTTGCGTTGCGTATTATTTACCACGTTATCCGGTTGGAATTTACACGGGTATTGCCGGGATATTGGCAACCGATAATTGAGAGATACCAACGGGAACACGATAACGATATTATTAACGATAAAGAAAAGGAGGTAAGAAAATGAAACCTATTGTTATTTTAGACAACGGACACGGCGAAGATACCGCCGGGAAACGTTCCCCGGTTTGGGGCGACGGTTCGCAACTGTTTGAATGGGAGTTTAACCGGGATATTGTGCGACGTATCGCCGCCAAATTGGACGATTTGGCGATTGGGTACGAGATATTGACCCCGGAAACCAACGACGTGTCATTGACGGAACGTTGCCGCCGGGCAAATGAAATTTATCGCAACTACAACGAAAAGACGTTTTTGGTATCCGTCCACGCCAACGCCGGAGGCGGTACGGGTTGGGAGATTTACACGTCGCCCGGAGAAACGAAAGCGGATGCAATCGCCACGGTATTTGCCGAGGAAGCGCAACGGGTATTCGTCCCGGACGGTTGGCGTATGCGTTTCGATTATGCCGACGGCGACCCGGATAAGGAAGCGGCGTTTTATATCCTCAAACACACGAGTTGCCCGGCAATTCTTACGGAAAACTTTTTCATGGATACCGAAAAAGATTGCCGTTTCATAATGAGCGACGACGGGCGGGAACGTATCGCCAATATGCACGTTGCCGCAATTAAAAGGGTATTGACGTTATGAAAAAGTATTTGATTTGGGCGGCAATCATTTTGGCGGTTGCCGCCGCCTTTTGGGTGCAACACGTCAAAATAATGAGGTTGACCGAGGAACGGGACAAATACCGGAGCAATACCGAAATACTATTGCAGGACGTCAAGACGTACCAAACGAAAGACAGTTTGAACGCAATCAAAGTCGGGAATTTGGAATTGTCATTGGCGGAATACAAAAAGTACCGGGCGGACGATGCGGCGTTAATCAAATCGTTGCAGACAAAGAACCGGGATTTGCAAAGGGTTACGACGGCACAAATGGAAACGATTAACGAATTACGGGCGAACGTCCGGGATAGTATTGTATATTTGCCCGGCGATACGGTTACGACCGTTGTACGTTGTATTGAGTATTCCGACAAATGGGTTGACTTTGACGGATGTATTATAAATAATACGTTTTCGGGCAAAATTATAACACGGGATAGCCTTTTAATAACGGAAACTGTGCAATATAAGCGTTGGTTAGGTTTTTTATGGAAAACAAAACGGATAAAAAATCGTGAATTTGACATTGTTTCAAAAAATCCACATACAAAAATTACCGGGTTTGAGGTTATAACAATCGAAAAATAACTATATTTGCGGCAAACGGGGATAGTTCGGAGTAGCTACCGGATGAAAAAAGATGCAACCACTTTTCCCCGTTTCCTTTTTTTTGGTTGCTTACTTAAATGGTTGTATAATGGAAATTTGGAAAGATGTACCCGGATATATAGGGTTGTATAAAGTGAGTAATTACGGGCGTGTAAAATCCGTTAAGAAACAATTAGTTTTGAAAACATGTGGTTCCGGGAATAGATATAAAACCGTTGCTTTATGTAATGGGATGCGCAAAACGTTTCGAGTACATAGATTAGTTGCGGCGGCTTTCATTCCGAACCCGGACAACAAACCATGTATCGACCATATCGACGGCGACCGAGCCAATAACCATGCGGACAATTTGCGTTGGGTTACATATATGGAAAATAACAACAATCCTATTACAAAAAAAAAGATTGAGTGAAAACAACGCTAAAAATATGCAAGGTAAAAAGGGTGCATTGCATCCAAATTCAAAACCTGTTAGAATGATGAAAAACGGGATTTGTCTTAAAATATACCAATCTATACATTTAGCCAAAAAGGACGGGTTTAGCGATACACTAATAATCCGATGTTGTAAAGGGCGTATGAAAAAACATAAGGGCTATAATTGGGAATACGCATAATAGATATAGCAAGGGATTGTAACCAAGCGTTGCAACCCCGTTTTTGTTTTTGCCCGTTTTTAGCCCCGTATTTCGATTATTTTGTTTGAATGGATAAAGTACCCACCCCGGCAAATAAAGTGGCTTAAAATGAAAATTCGCCAAAAAATAACTTTGCAGGGAGCCAAAAGAAACGTTTTTTGTCCGCAAATCGAAAATAAAAGAAAATTTCTTTGGTAGTTAAAATAAAATGCCCTATCTTTGTGCCATGTTAATAAAACGACCGGGCGTTTTCCCGGCAACAAAAAGAGCGATAAAATGAAGCCCGAAGATATTTTCAACGGTTTGGAATATACAACAAGAGAGATTAACCGTACTTTCAAAATCAAAGTAAACGGATTGTTCAACGGCAAAAAGATTAACACGTTGGTTGGCGTTTCCGGTTTGATTAAGTTAGTAGGCGTTGAAATGGCGAACAAATTATTGCGCCGTGCTTTCCGTTGTGTCAAAGACGCCGAACATTGTAAGTTGCGCCGGGGTTTGAAAATATCCTTTTATTATCATTAATCCGACCGGGCGGGTTCCCGGAACCAAATAAATTTCAAATATGGAAACAAAGAAAAGAACACAGGCGACGGACATTGCCGAGATTGCAACCAAGTTAGACGGCAAAGTTAAATTTTCGTCAATCATTTACAGCCAACAAATGTTGTCGGAGGAATACCGGGAAACAGGGGTAAACGATATGTATTTTATCGGCAAAAAATTTGGGTTGTGGTTTTATACAAGCCGGGCGCACCGTTACCGATGGACGGGGAATTAAGAACCTATTAAAACAAATACCTATGCGATTTGCATTAAGAAAACAAGAAAAGATAAAAGCGTATTTTGAGCCAAACGGGGACGAAATATTGAACCGGATAAAAGAAAGTTTAACCCGGTATTTTTCCGCCGACCGTTCGGAGTTCCCGGAGGGGTTCCGGGATATTGAAAGCGATTATAACCAATTGCCGGGGGAACCGTACCCGACTATTGCAATAAACGACGTCGGAAACGCCAACCGTATGATTGAGTTCTATGTTACCGGGAAACAATACGACGTTTACCACGTCGCATTTAAGGGGTTTACAAAGGGTTAAGATATGGAAAGCGTAATTATTGAGGAAATGCGGGCGTTCTTACGATTGGATTTGCCCGACCGACAAAGACAATATTTTACCGATACAATCGCCGCCGCAAAACGTGTTGAGGTCGTAAAAGCGGCGGACGTATTCGACGAACGGGAAATTGAATTGATACGCCGGACGGTTCGCCCGGTAGTCAAAGAGTGTTATAAAAATGCGCATTTGCTGACGTTGTTATTTCCCGACCGGGTGCAATACGTTGAGGGCAAAACGAACGTATTTATACCAATCGACCACGCATTTAACCGGGTCGGGAACAAATATATTGACATTACGTTTGAGTTCGCATTGGGTAGACCCAACGCAATACGAATATGTGGCGTTTGGGGAATATCCGGCGGGCGTTATTGAGGAAATAACCGACCAAACGGGATATTATGGCAATATATACCGATTTTGTTATTGTGCGGCGCAAATGGCGTTGGAAAAGATGAACCCCCGGACGTAACAGATACGCCGGGGGTTCGGTACGCAGTAACCGAGAGCGATTTTTGGTAATGCGGTATTGCAAAGGTAGGTTAAAAATCGGATATTTCACGCACCCGGCAAAAATAATTTCGCAAAACAAAGATTATATTTTTGGTAATTAAAAAAATCTTTCTACTTTTGCAGAACAAAAGATTAACAGCCTACCCGGAGGGATACCGGGAAATGATATGAAAATAAAAGAAAGTGAGCAATTAAAGATGTTGGCGACCGAAAGCGGGAAAACAGCCAACCAAGTATCCGAAACAATCGTTACGGAGTTAATCAACAAACAGATTATCGAGAACATAAGCGACAATTGGGGGTTCCCGGTCGCCGATTGTTACGAACGGGATGTTACCGTTGTGGAAATGGTGGACGTTATCCGGGCAATTGGTATTTACCCGGTTCGTTCCGTCCATTTGGACGCCCTGTTGGAATGTGTATTGATTGGCGACGATGATTGCCCGGAGTGTGGCGGGGAAATGGAGGTTACAGACGGCGAGTATAGACGTACCGGAGGCGACGGATATTTGACCCCGCCGGAATATAGCCCGATTTGGGAGGAAAAAACGTGCCGCAATTGCGGATACAAAGAGAGCAACGAACCAAGTTATTAACAAAAAAATTTAAGTTATGGCATTGAGATTAAGAGTAAACGAAGCAATCGCCCGTTCCGAGGCGAACGGGAAAAAGGTTTTGAAAAAAGACATTGCCGCCCGTCTTTTTGAGGGTGCAAGCGAGAGCGCACAACAGGTAAATATGACGAATTTATGTAACGGCACGACCAAACGGATTGTCCCGGAATGGGTCGTTATTCTTTGCGAAATGTTGGATTGTACGGCGGATTACCTGTTTGGCATGGAGGGCGGAAACAATGAAAAGTAAGTTTATCGAATGGTTGGAAGCCGCCGCCGAAACCATGTTTTCCGGGTTGTTTCAAGCGAAAGCCCTAATTGTTACGTTTGGCGCATTGGGGTTATGTTGTTTGATTGGCGCATTTTGGAACCCGTGGCAATTGTTATTTGCGGCAATGTGCGCCGCAATGGTATTATGTGGAATTTTCAGAATATAAAAAGTACAAGTAATGAGAGCAAAGAGCGATAAACCGGGCGACCCGGTAAAAGAGGTTGCGGGAACCGTCGGCAATGTTGCCCCGGATATGTTCCCGGAGATTAACGAGGAACAACAAACAATTATTCCCCCGTTCGTTGATGTTCAACCGGAACAACCAACCGGAGTGTTTGAGATAATACCGGGCATGACGGTTGAGGAAATGACGGCAATGTTTTTCGACGAAAAAACATTGATTGAACCCCCGTATAAGGTTTGGCAGTTAAACAGCAAGGGACACCGATATTATTACCGATATGACGACGCCGGGAACCCGGAGTTTTTCCCGTCGGTTACAACCATATTGTCCCAAACATTACCCAAAGCCCCGCACCTTATAAATTGGATTGCGAACAAAGGCATTGAGGAAGCCGAGCGATACAAAGGCGAACGGGCGGCGTATGGAACGTTTATGCACGCCGCATTTGAGGAATTATTGATTAACCGGGCGTATGATTTGGACGGACTGAAAGGCAAACTAAAAGAATATATTGAGGTTTACCGATTGCCGGACGACTTTATTTATTACGCCGACGATTTGAAAAAGGACGTATTGGCGTTTGCTCAATTCGTATTGGATTATGATGTACGCCCGTTGGCGGTTGAAATTGCGTTGGTGCATCCATATTACAAGTATGCCGGAATGATTGATTGCCCGTGTACCATGTTGGCAAAGATTGGCGGGGACGAACGTATTAACGCAATCGTCGATTTTAAGAGCGGACGCAAAGGGTTTTACGAGGAAAGCGAAATACAATTAGGAATGTATCGGGATATGTGGAACGTCAATTTTGAACAATTCCCCGTAACCCGTATTTTCAATTTCAGCCCGAAAGATTGGCGCAAACGTCCGTCGTATAATTTGAAAGAACAAACGGATAGCCCCAATATACGGAAAATCCCGTATCTGTTAGAGATTGCAGCGATTGAGGACGAAAAGAAAGACAATACGTTTACGTCGGTTAATGGTATGGTATTGTTGGATAATGCCCCGGATTTAACGCAAAACGTAATATCCTTATCGTTGGCGGAATTGATTAAAACGAAAGCCCCAAAGGAGGCGACCCCGGACGAAAACACGGACGCCGCCGAGAAAGTCAAGGCAGATGGTACGAATATAAAAACAATCAGTTGTGAAATTTTTATAGATAAAATTAACAATGCTGATGATAATTATTCTTTGTATCATACCACAGATATTGCACAAACATACGGCGTTAATTTGATTGATGAGGGATTAGATTTAGACCAACACCGTTGGTATAGTATAGCAACAAACATTTATAAATGTTCTGATGGGTATGTAAAAGTAAAAGGAGCATTTCAAAGTTTTTCGGAAATGCAAATGTGGTCTGATATTGATGTACATTCAGAGGCGGAAAAATTGCAAGGTGATGAATTACGAGCATTTGAATTGAGAATGAAAGCGTATGCGATTGAAAAAGGATTAAAACAAAAAACAGAATTGGAAAAGGAACTAAAGAAAACAACCATTGTTAAACGTGCGCCCAAAAAGGCAAAGGAGGCGGAAAAGAAAGCCACCACGGACAAAACGACCGCAAAGCGGGGTAATACCACGGAAAAGAAAGTAAAGCCCGCAAACGAGCCTAAAAAGCCCAAAAATGAGAGTAGGAAAAAGATGTTGAACGACGACCCCGAAATTTGATTGAGATATGAAAGGAAGAATAAAACGACCGGAGGCGCAACAATCCCGTTTGATTTTGCCCCGTGTCGGTCAAATAAAAATCGGTATGAAAAACGCAAACGGTTATCCGCAAAGCGTTGATTACTTCATACCAACGGGAAAGTATGCCGGATTATTTACGCAAGCATACGGCGAAAAGCCGCAAACAATACAAATTGTTTTCCCGGACGACGACCCGGCAAAAGTATGTAACGAACGTTACGAATACCGGGACGACGACGGGCGATTGATTGCGGCGGGCGATGGCGACACGTTCCAAGTATGGGACGGAAAGAAATACGAAACGTTGACAACGGAAAAATACCCAAACTTAATGCAGTCAATAACGAAGCGTTACCCAAATAAAAAGAGCCGCCAACCCGATTGCGACGGTTGGGAGGTAACATTAACGCTAAACTTTATTGTTCCGTTGGTTCGTGGGGTCGCCGGGGTTTGGCAATTTGCTACAAAGGGCACGGCGTCCACAATTCCGCAAATCCGGGAAACGTTCGACGGTATGTTAGAGGAACGGGGATTTTGCAAAGGCATTATCTTTGATTTGAACGTACAATTTGCCACAACTCAAAAGCCGGGAGACCGTTCCCGCTTTCCTGTTGTCTCATTGGTTCCTAATGAAAGTGCGGATAATGTTTTGAAAGTGCGCAAAGCGTGGGAACCTGCAAAGCAATTGGATAATGAATAAAAAATGCTATATTTGCGTCGATAAAACAAACGACTACCACCGTTTGCAAAGTATTGCTAATTTATTTAGCGCAAAGCCCGTTTTCCGGTGTGTGGTAGCCCGGATTGCGGGCTTTTATATTTTAATTATGGATTTTATTATAAAAAACAAATGGATTAACGAATTGCATTTGAAAGGTAATAAGTTAATGTTGTATGCAATGATACACGCCTATTGTGTTAGATATGGCGAGTATTCAAAGGGTGTTTTGTATTTATCCAAATGTTTAGGGATAAACAAAAGCACTGTAATTGATTGCCTTAAATGGTTATGCGAAAAAGGATTATTAATAAAATCAGTTCAGCCCGTAGCAGAACCGGATGTTTATAAAATATCAATATTATGAAATACACGATATTAATAAACCAATATGCCGCCGTTAATAGCGGTTTAGATTTAGATTTAATAGATTTGGCGATTTTTGATTTTATAAAAGATTTCGCCAATTGTGCAAGTTGCGTTAAGATGCACACCCCGGAGGGAATATATTTTTGGATTTCCCACAAGTTAATACTGGAAGCAATGCCGTTATTGAATATAAAGACAAGTCAAGGCATAATAAAGCGTATTGATAATTTGATTAAAGCCGGAATTTTACAAAAACATCCTAATTGCGAATTTTATAACAAAACTCTGTATTGTTTTGGTGAAAATTACGAGTTACTAACATTTACCGAAAAGGCAGCAAGGATATTAACCGGAGTTGATACCCCTAAACAAAAGTTTAGGCCCCCCCTAAACAAAAGTTTAGGGGTACCCCTAAACGAAAGTTTAGGGTATAATAATAATAATATAGATAATACAATAAATGATAATGAGAATATCCCCAACAACAATGTTGTCGGGGAATTATTCCCGGAAGAACAAAAGGTTGAGGAACCAAAGGAGAAAAAAACGTTATTCCGTAATTCCGACGTTTACAAAATGGTTAAATTTGAAAACGGCGTTGGCGTGGATTATTCAGAGTTTGAAAGTAAGTTTGCGACACCGGAATTTGAAAAGGTCGATTTGGTTTATTACTTTCATTCGGTTAGCGATTGGAGCGACCAAAAGAATATGAAGCGCACTAAAAACGGTTGGTTGGCGACCGTCCGTAATTTCATACGGGGGGACGTCGAAAAGAAAAAATTGCATTTGAAACCGGAATACCAAGCCCCGCAAAAACGATTAGGCGTTGGCGGCGCAATGGATTTCCTTAATGACAATTATTGATATGGAAAGTTTGCCGGAAAAAGTAAATACGCAATCCGTGGCGTTGGCGATATACAACCCAACGCCCGGTACAAAAGCAATCGACATACGCCGACAAATGGTGCAATTACCGGAGGTTGCCAAATCGTTATCCGGGGTCGAAAAGTACATTTTTGCCGCCTCAACGAAAACGCAAATTGCCGATATTGACGACGGCACGTTGGTTGCGAAAACCGGGCAAATGTTCCGGTTTATTGCAATGGACGTCGGGTATATAATCCCGACCAATTCGGAAGATTGGGCGTACATTTGTACCCGGTTGTTGGATATACTCAAAAAATACTATTCGCAAATGACATTGGCGGATATTAAGTTGGCATTTGAATTGGCGACGATCGGGGAATTGGACGACTATTTGCCAAAAGACAGTCAAGGCAACCCGGATAAAAAGCATTACCAACAATTCAACGCCGATTATTTCGCAAAGATATTGAACGCATACAGGCGAAAGCAAAACGGGGTTATACATAAAGCGTATAAGGCATTGCCGGAGCCAAAAAAGGAATTGACGCCGGAGGAAAAACGGTATTATAACAACCAAGTCGTCGCCCGATGTAGGGAGGTATTTTTGCAATACAAATATACCGGGCGGTTTGTGTTGGGGATTGCTGACGGAAAGTTGATTTATGATTGGTTGCGAAAGTTGGGTTTTGCCAATGAGGTTGCCGGAACGGAGGATGAACGCAAACAAGCACTTACCCGATATATGCAACGTGTCGCCCGTGGGTTAGTCAACAAGTACGAGGCGTACCACGTCCAACGTAAGGGAACCGACGCCCCGGAGTTGGATTTTACGGCGTATGAGATTGCGAGGGACAAAGAGATAAAACGCACGTTCGACCGTATGATTGCGGACGAATTGCAGATTGACAACTATTTAGATTTTTGGAAATGAACAAAATAACGATTGATTGTATAATTGGCATTGACCCCGGAAAAACCGGGGGAATTGCCGTTTGGCGTCCGAACCACAAAACCGAGGTTATCAAAATGCCGGGCGACCTTATGGAGTTGAAACAATGGTTTGAGTACATGAAAAGTATTTGCCGCCCGTTGGTATTTGTCGAAAAGGTGCAATTGCGCCCGGATGATATAACCGACAACCCCGGTAAGGCGTTCCGGGTTCAAAAACTGTTATCCGAGTTCGAGAAATTGAAAACTATAATTGCCATGTGCGACGTACCGTTTGTTTTGGTACACCCCCAAAAGTGGCAAAACGAATTAAAATTGCGTGTTAAGGGGGAGGAAAAGCCGGAGCGAAAAAAGCGATACCAACGAGCCGCCGCCGATTATTACCCCGATGTTAAGGCGACGTTGTGGAATGCCGACGCCCTTATGATAATGCACTTTGGACGGTACATTTTACACAACAACCCCCGTTGGGTTTTGGAAAATTTACCCGCCACGATGCACAACCGTTTATTTTAAGCCCGTACACGGCTTTAATTTACTCAAATGGTAAAGAGTATGGCAGACGACTACAAGGCCCCGCAAATCGAAAATCCCGAAAAAATAACGGCAAAAGAGTTGGCGGAAATGGTAAAGCAGATGCGGCACAACCAACGACGTTGCCAACGGAACCCAACCCCGGAAAAGTTGGCGACGTTGGAGCGTTGGGAAAAGGAGGTTGATGCCGTGGTTGCGGTTCTGACAGATACACAAATGAAATTGTTTTGATTTTATCCCGGTACGCTTTGCGCCGTATCGGGATTATTTTTTACCCTAACACGAAAATAAAAGAAAAAAATTTTGGTAATTAAAATATTTACCGTAATTTTGTGGCATAAAATAACAACGACCGGGCGTTTTCCCGGAAAATAAAAACCGAGAGTATGGATACATTAGAAACAGCAAAACAGACAAAAACGGCTTATTTCATTGAGTACGTTTACCTAATCGACGCATACGGCAAACAGTCGTTTTATTTTCAGTTGGTACGAACCAAAGACTGTGCGATATTATACGCCAATGAAAATATAAATAATGTTTTTATAGCGTGTTGGAAAATGGATATTTCACATAAAGACGTAACGATATGGTAACGGACGAATTGGGAGCCGTTCGCCATGCAATGACGGCAAAAGAGTTGGACGACCTGTATAAGCGTTTGGAAAACTTTATTGCCGATTGCACCCGGTCGGAGGTTGACGCCAACCGGGACGCAATAAACGGCGTTTTGACGTTGGTACATAAACGAATGTTAGATTTACAAAATAAGTAGTAACCGCCGGGGGCAACCCCGGCATAAAAAGAGCGATAAAATGATTATCAAAAAATTAGAGTTGTCGAATTTCCAAGTAATTAAGGAGTTCAACGCAGATTTTGAGGGTAATGTATATTTCATTACCGGGGACAATGAGTTGGGAAAATCCACGCTATTAAAGGCAATCGGGGCGTTATTGACCGGGAACCGGGACGCCGTGTTGCGCAATGGCGAGGACAAAGGGTTTGCCAAAATGGTAGTTGGCGACGACGGCGAGGAATACGACGTTGAATTGCGATTTACCAAAGCCAACCCACGGGGTACGTTATCAATCAAACAGAAAACAACCGGGATGCGTTCGGATAACGTAAGTATGTTGCAAAAGGTTTTCGGGTACACGGATTTTGACGCCGTGGAATTTTCCCGTTGGTCAGAAACCGCCGAGGGTCGCCGCAAACAAGTTGAGTACGTGCGGGCGTTGTTGCCGGAAAACGTGCAAAAGCGTATCGCCGAAATTGACGCCGAGGTTACGACCGTTAAGGACAAACGCAAAGAGGCAAACGCCGAGGTTAAGACGTACACGACCATTTGCGCCGCCGCCGAAAAACAGTTGAAGCCGGGCGACGTCAAAACGTATGCCGAGAAAATCGACATTGCCGATTTAATGGAGGAACAAAACGAGAACGCCCGGTTGATTGAAAAGGCAAAAACCGTGCGTAACGCTTTGCAGACCCGGACGGAACAATTGGAAGCAATCCCGGAGCGTGTCAAACAGGCAAACGCCGACCACGACCAAGCCGCCAAACGTATTGCGGACGATTTGGCATTTGAGGAAAAGGAGGTTGCCCGCATTATTGCCGAGGCGCAACAACGTTTGGCAGATGCCAAAAAGGAGGCGGAAACGTCCAAAAAGTTAATCGACAAAGAGTTGAAAGACACGTTAAAGCAAATCGACGCCGACAAAGCCGATTACGAAACCCGTAAGAACAACGCCGCCGCATGGTTGGCGAAATACGAGGAAAACAACCCGGAAAAATTGGATACAGCGGAACGCCTCAAACAAGCCGAGGAACACAACAAAATCAATGCTTTGGTTGTGGACTATGTGGCAAAGAAAAAGCAAAAGGACGCCGCCGAAAAGGTCGCCCAAACCCACGAAAAAACGTTGTCGGATTTGCTCAAAGAACGGGAAACCCTTATTGCAAAGTCAGAATTGCCAATTACCGGGTTGACGTTTACGGACGACGGGTTGGAGTTAAACGGCGTACCATTCGTTGCCGGGAAAGTATCCGACAGTCAGATAATGGAGGTTGCCGCAAAACTTATCATTGCAAGCAATCCGACCGTTAAAGTATTCCGCATTGCGAGGGGCGAAAGTTTGGGCGCAAAACGTCTGCAATCCCTTATTGAATTAGCCCGCAAAGAGGGATACCAAGGATTTATTGAGGAGGTCAAGCGAGGACAGGACGATTTAATTATTGAGGAATACAGCGAAAACGAATAATCAACCGGGGGCGGGTTCCCCCGTCCCCCTTAATACAGCAAAAACAATGGCATATACATTGAACGATAATTTGAAACGTTGGGCGGAACAATACGAAACCGCCGAGTTTATCCAATCCGACCCGGTGCAAATCCCGCACCGTTACGATAGTCGGGTAAATATTGAGATTAGCGCATTTGTTACGGCGTGGATTGCGTGGGGTTCCCGCAAACAGATAATCCAAAAGGCGGATTTTATCGACCGGGAAATTTTCAAGGGTGCGCCGTATCATTACATTGTTGGAACCGATACGCAGGGAACCGCCCCGGAATGGAAGCAATACAAAGGCAGTAAAGAGAATTTTTATAGAACGTTTACATACGCCGATTTTCACGACCTTTGCGCCCGCTTATTTGACGTATATAGTAAGTTTGAGAACATGGAAAAGGCATTGCAAGCGCAACCGGGCGGGCGTCCGTTGGAACAATTGCAACGTCTTTTCGGCGATGTTAAGGGCGTGCCGGATATGGAAACGAAAAGCGGTTGCAAACGCTTATGTATGTTTTTGCGTTGGATGTGCCGCCACGGTTCCCCGGTTGACTTTGGATTGTGGACGATTTGCGACCCCCATAATTTAATCATTCCATTAGATACCCACGTACATAAACAGGCATTGCGGTTGGGGCTTGTAAAACGTCGGACGCCGGATTTGCAAACAGCCATTGAGATAACCGACCGTTTCGCCGAGATATTCCCGGACGACCCAACAAAGGGGGATTTTGCGTTGTTCGGTTATGGAGTGAATAACGGTAAGGTTGCACCCGTTACGACGGAACCGGAGCCGGAAAAAGAGCAACCAACCGCCGTGGCTGATTTGTCAATTGCCGACGTTCTGAAAATGCGGTCGTTTTATGACAACGCCGCCGCCGAGGTTCGGGAAATATGGGAAAGTCGGGAAAAAGCCCGCAAAGCATTGAAAGCAACCGAGCGTTTGAAAGCGCACCCAATCGACGGGTTGCACAATGCCGGATTGTTGGAGCCGGGCGAATTTGTCGTTACGTTTGCAAAGATATTGGATAAGCGAGAAACGAAGTTATCACGGGCGGAACGGGACGTTATCCATACAATCGGAATGACAGCGTTTAATAAGACAATGAAAAAATTAATAGCCGATGAAAAAGCGAGAAATAACAGCAACGGGGACAATAAACAATAACGGCGGGTTGGCAATGTACATGGGGGAATTAAACGAGTTTTTCAAGGGTTGGAAAGGTTCCCGCATTATTGCCCGGTTTATTGTAGCGTCCCCCGGTTCGTCCGAGGCTTTGAAAGGGTATTATTTCAACTATGTTGTACCGACGTTTAAGCACGCAATTTGGGAGGCGGGCGAACGATTGACAGAAGAACAAACCGAACGCCGATTACGTGAGTTGTCCCCGGTTATGTATGAGCAGACCCCGGATATTAACACCGGGAAATATGAAACCCGGTTGCGGACAATTGCAGAGTTAAGCAATGCTGAATTAATAGAACATATCGAATTTATAAAACAACTTGCAAGTGAAGAATATTGTTTGTATATTGCAGACCCAAATGAAATTTGATTATGGAAAATGAAATATGGAAAGAAATACCCGGATATGAAGGGTTGTATGAGGTTAGTAATTACGGGCAAATTAGGTCTATTGAAAGATTGGAAAAATGCGGTAATAAAACAAGAATACGAAAAGAACGTATTTTGAAACAATCATTAAGGCGTGGTTATTTGTTTGTATCACTATGTAAAAATGGAGAAAAAGAAAATGTTGTAATACATAGAATTGTAGCATTATTATTTATTCCGAACCCAAATAATATGCCGGAAGTAGACCATATTGATGGTAATAAAATTAATAATAAAGTCAGTAATTTACGATGGGTAACAGCAAAACAAAATAGCAATAATTTAAAAGCCCCCAATACGTATATTGGTAAAAACTAAATAAAGGAGGCAAGGCAGTTTTGCAATTTGATTTATCGGGTAGCTTTATAAAAGAATGGGTTACAGCAATGGAAGTTGAAAGAAGTTTAGGCTTTGGACGTAGTTCTATAAGTAATTGTTGTAATGGCGTTTTGAAAACAGCATTTGGTTTTAAATGGAAATATAAATGATATGTTTTGCAAGTGTAACCAACCCCGTAAATGTTTCCCTTTGAAAGATTGGCGAATTATAAGGTACCAATATACGCCAAAGCATTACAGCCGGATAAAGTGTTTGCGTTGTGGGTGCGTTTGGATTACACGGGCAAATTATGTTGAACAAACGCCCAACGAGGACGGGCAAAAAAGACTTTTTTAATATGGAATTAAACGATAAATCCCCAATGCCGCAAGGTAAGTTTAAGGGCAACCGATGGAAAACGTACCGTATTGGCATTTGCTTTGGTTTGACGGACAACCGTTTTGCAATCCCGCCGTTCAACGTTATATTGACGAAAACCGGGACGTTTTAGAAGTTGAGAAAAAGCGGGATAAATACCGCAATGAGAGCGAAAGTAATAATTAACGATTTAATGATTTAAGGTTATGCGAAAATTTGAATTAAAAGACATTTGTTTCTTTGATTGTGAAACAACCGGGGTTCCGGCAAAGGGTTTGAAATGGGATGCGGATTTTGAGCAATTCCCGCACGTCGTCCAATTGGCGTGGTCGTTGGACGATAAGGAAAAAAGTTATATTATCAAACCCGATAATTACGAGATACCCCCGGAAACAACCGCAATTCATGGTATAACAACCGAACGGGCAATTGCCGAGGGCGTGCCGTTTGCCGAGGTTGTGGACGAATTTTTAGCGGATGCCAACGCCGCCCCGTTTGTATGTGCGCACAATATTTACTTTGATAGTTCAATGTTAAAAGCAAACGTTTTGCGCTATTGTGGACGGGAATATTACGACGCACACGTTGAGGACGCATTACATAAGGCAAAACGAATTGATACCATGATGAAAACGATTAAATTTGTTGGAGCGTTGTTTTCAAATGGTCGTCCGGGAAAATATCCCCAATTAGAGGAATTATATCGTAAGTTATTCCCCGGCGAAACATTCCCGGCGCATGACGCATTAGAGGACATAAGGGCGTTGCGCCGTTGCGTCCCGGAATTGGTTAATTTGGGGATTATTGAGTTAGCGCAAAAGGAATACCCGGCGGAACAACTCAAAGCCCAATTTGAGCCGGAAAAGCCCAAAGGCGGGCGCAATATTGAGTTCCACGACCCCAACCCGGTAACGGAACCAATCGGAACCGGGGAACCCGTCCCGGAACCAACCCCGGAACCGGAACGCCCGGCGGTTCCGTCGAATAGTAAGACACGGGAATTATTGGACGAAACAGAATTTTAAGTTATAAAACCGTTCCGGGCGTATTCCCGGTAACAATCAAATAATTAAAAAATGAGCGAAGAAAAAAAAGCCGCAAACGTTATGTTGATACCAAGCGAAAAGGCGTTTGCATTGTCGAAAGTCAAGACATTAAAGGACGGCGGGTTAGACGTACATTATGAAGTTACCGAAACAATAGGTAATGAGAGTTACACGAACAAATACCACGTCGAAAGTGCAAAGGACATACACCCGGATTTGCGGGATTGTTTCGACCGTTTGCGCCCAATCATGGGACGGATTTTTAATATTACGTCCTTTCTTTCAATGGTTGAAACGTCCGATTTCAAAGCAACCAAAAAGCAAAGCGAGTTATCACGGGATTTTGCCGACGAAATGTTGAAAAACATTGAGGTTCGGGGCGTGTCCTTTTCCGGTCAAGACGATAACGTAGGGGTTGTTTTAACCGGGTTATTTACCGTGTCAAACAATCAAAAAACCGCTATCAATTCCCCCCGACTTAAATTCAATACGGAAACGTTCGGGTTTGAGGAAGAATTAGAAGAAATTGCCGCCGACATTGAAACCGAGGTTTACGCATTTCTTTTCAAAGGGAAAAAGGCGCAATTGGAGTTGTTCGGGGCTGATGGCGAAGCCGCACCCGGATTGAATGCCGAAAAGATAGAGGGCAACGGATTGTTCCCGGATATTAACGACCCGGCGGACGGCCCGGAACCGTACGACGACCCGGCGGACGGCCCGGAACCGTACGACGAAACGGCGGACGGCCCGGAACCGTACGACGAAACGGCGGAAATGTAAGAGTATGGAACCGTATTTGTTGACAGACCGGGACGAATACCAATATTGTATCAATCGGGGGTATAATCCCCTGATTGATATAAAGCATTTTACAATGGATATTCGTTTGAGGGTTGAGATACAACGGGAATTGTTCGGACATTGTGTTTTCGGGCGTGGTGTAAATATCATGGCGGCAAATGAACGGTTTTTCCGTTGGGTATGGGATAATAAATCGCACCAATGCGAGGAATGTTTAAAGCCATTGCGGAATTATTCCGCCGTTTATTGTTCCCACATTTTGACCCGTGGAGCATACCCGGAAATGGCGCACGATGCAAGAAATATTAATATATTATGTTTTGAACATCATTCACTTTGGGAAAATGGAGATAAAACGAAAATGCGTATATATCCGGGTAACGTCCGGATTATTGAATTGCTTAAAAACGAATACAGAAGTTTGAAAATATGAGGACGAAAAAAAGAACACCCGATTACGGGGCAATTTCCCGGTCGTCAATTAAACGAGATTTTCAAAGGGTACAAAGATGCCCGGAAAGGGAGAAACGCCAGCAAATCGAAAATCCGCCCGAAATAAATGCAGAAAGACGGGTTTTGTTTGTTGGCGAAAATTCAAGTTATTATAAATTGCGTTCTTTCATTGTTGGTAAATTGGTCCGATTAGTTCAAAAATCAAGCGTCGGCGGTTGGGTTTGTGAGTTCGTACACGACGACGACCGAAAAGCGATAAACCATGCCGCCGGATGGTCGGACAATAAGAAACAATATTTGTTGGATTGCGTAAAATTCAAGTGACATGAAAATAAAATCAAAAACCGGATATAAAATTGCGTTATACACGTTCGTGACGTTAACGGTTGCGTCTTATATGTGGGCGTTGTATAGTATCATTGTTTGGATAATTAAAGCGTTTTTTGTATGAGTGTAAACAAGGTTATTTTGATGGGACATATCGGGAAAGCCCCGGATTTTAAGGAGTTCGACAACGGGGGTTGCGTGGCGACCTTTTCGTTGGCAACCACGAAACGAGGTTATACCACTAAGGACGGGCGGCAAATCCCGGAGCGTACCGAATGGCATAACGTCGTATTGCAAAACGGGTTGGCAAAGGTAGCCAATCAGTACGTCAAAAAGGGCGACAAACTGTATATTGAGGGCGAATTGAGAACCCGGAGTTATGACGATGCGCAAGGCGTCAAACGGTATGTTACCGAGATAGTCGCAACCGATATGGAAATGTTGACCCCGAAAGCGACCGGAGCCGGGGCGCAAGTACCGCCGCCGCCCGTGCCGGATGCACCAGCCCCCGACGGAAACGACGATTTACCATTTTAAGCCGTGGACGATATGACAGCGATAAACGGACGGGTTATTTACAGCCCAAAAGGTAAAGCCGGGGAATACGCCGAGAACGCCGCCAATTTCTTTGTCGGTTGTTCCAACGGTTGTACTTACTGTTATTTGCGCAAAGGTCGTGGCGCAAAGGTATTGGGAGGCAGTCGCCCGGAGTTGAAAAAGACGTTGCGGGAATATCCATACGCTTTGGATATTTTCAAAAACGAATTGTTGGCGCATAAGGAGGAATTGCAGAAAACGGGGTTATTCTTTTCGTTCACGACCGACCCGTTGTTGCCGGAAACGGAACGGTTGACCCGTCAAGCGGTCGGCGTATGCCAACGCCACGGCGTCCCGGTTAAGATATTGAGCAAATGCGCCGAGGGGTTGAACCGCTTCATTGATTTTGCCGAGGCGTCCGAGGGTTGGGACGTGTCCCGTATCGCTTTGGGCGCAACGTTGACAGGTTGCGACGAATTGGAGCCGAACGCCTACCCAAATATGATGCGGGTTAATGTGTTGGCACGGGCAAAACGCCACGGGTTCCGCACCTTTGCAAGCGTGGAGCCAATCCCGCCGGGAATGTACGACCGGGCAATTGGGATAATCAAATTGTCGTATCCGTTCGTTGACCTGTATAAAATCGGGTTGCAGAGCGGCGGCAAATATCCGAAACGGGAAATACGATTGATTTACGACACAATTACGGAACATTGGGAGGGACGCCCGGAACAACCCCGTATCTATTGGAAAGATAGTATTGTTAATCCGCTGGGGATTGACCGGGGAGAATTGCCGGGGTATTGTGTCCCTGTTAATTGGGATTTGTTTAACAATGAAAAGTGAAATACGGGTTGAGGTTCCCGCCGATTGCCGATTGGTCGGAGTAAGGACGGCGATGTTGTCGTTATCATTTACGAGCCAATCCAAAACGTCCGGCAAATTGGATTTATCCATTACCCGGAACCCGACGACGAAACCGAGGAACCCGAAAATAAAAAGTAAATATGCAGTACAGTAATAAGGATTACAACCCGGAAAAGCACGACCGTTGGCGTGCGTTGACCGTAAAACAGCCATACGCAAATGATTTGGTAACGGAGGCGTATAAGGACGAAAACGGTATTGTTTACGGGAAAAAGACAATTGAAGTTCGGAGCAAAAACACGTCCTACCGTGGCGACGTGCTGATATGTTCCGCAGCGTCCCCGGTTTATCCGGGAATGGAAAGCGGCGTTGCTTTGGGATTGGTTGAGTTGTACGACGTAAAGCCGATAAAAGAGTTTACGCCGGAGGATTGGGAAAACACCCGGATTCCAAAGGAAAAGAGGGCGAAAATAACAAAGGGGTACGGGTGGTTGATGCGCAACCCCCGCCGGGTTATTGAATTTCCGATTAAGGGGCAATTGGGTATCTATAATCTCGTATATACAAAAGGTTGTATTGTCGAATATCCTAAAGTTATGGTATTGGATAAAGAGGCATACAATAAAATAAAAAAAACGTATTAGTTTGTTGTATATTAATAAATATATTTGGAGATATGAGTAAAAAACAGGTTGGAATTATCCGCAACAATGGCAACGTACATACGGCGCAAATTGGGTTTCATATCGGACGGGTTGGCGTATCTGTTTACGTCCGGGAATATTGGAAATATGAGAGTTGGTTTATTATTCCCGGCGTGTCTGTGGATGCGGTCAACGGTTACGACCGTTACGTTGACATTGAGGCGAAAATATTGTTTGTCGGCATTGGCATACGGTTTATATGGATTAAAAGAAAGGTAAAACGATGAAAGCAAAGATTTTATTGTTATCTTTGGCAACGCTTTTGTTGGGGGGGGCGTGCCAAAGCGAGAACGAACCAACGGAAACATTTTATTTACTACAAAAAAACGAGAGCATGGAAGAAAGATACGGGTTTGTAACGAATACCACGGCGGCAATGATACAGAAAAACGCCCCCCGGTATAATTGCGAGATTGTCGAAATCGCATTAGCGGGCGGCGATAGGGTACGAATTTGCGTAAAAGGCGCAAAGGAAGATTTGGACGCATTGTTTGACTATGTAAACGAAGCGGGCAAAGAATGAGAGTAAAGCAACCCGAACCGTTCGACCCGTCCAAAGAATACCGCCCCGGCGAACGTTGCGTTTACCGGGGCATGGTATTGATTGCCGAGATATGGACGAAAGCCGCCCAAAGGTTAGCAGACGACCCCGGAACCCTATTTTGCCAACGGTGCGTCCGTTGCAAGATAGACCGGGACGTTTGCACCGGGGCGCATTTACAATGCGATAAGTACAACAGAACCGACCGAAAAACGATATTTTGGCGGTTGGCATATCCGAAAACAGTAAGAACGAATAAAAAATTAGAGCGATGACAGAAAGTAAGTTAAACCCATTTGATGCGGAATTGTTGGTTATGATTGGCGATATTGCTAAAAGCCAATCGGAGGTCGAGGAAAAAACCGACCGTTACGAAATCACGGTTGACACAACCGAAATACAGGGAAAAAGCATTGAAGCACTAAAACAGGCAGTCGCCGGACGATTGGGGAAACGCTTGTTAGTTACCCACACGTTAGACGCCGCCGTTGTTTTCAACGTCGAGTATGACCCGACGGAATACCCGGAACAAATCCGCACCCGGTTAGTTGAGCCGGACGCCACGGCGGGAACCCGATATTGCCGCACGTTGTTAGAAGTTGACGCAATACAGGTACGCCGGGACAATTTGGACGACCTGTTGAGATTTACCGGAGGCGGAACCATGACGATACCGAGAACCCCGAACGGGCGGGCGGTTTATTCGTTCCCGGACGGCAACGGCATTTTCATTGACGCCCCGGAAACGTACTACATTGTCCGGGAACCGGACGGACGATTGACAACCCGCCCGGAAAAAGAGTTTAACCGGGAGTTTGAGCCGAAAGGCGTAAGCGTACCGAAAGAACCCGGCGATAAGGGATGCGGGAATTGCGCCAACTTTACAAACGAGGACGTCAACGGGAACGGTTATTGTGAGGCGTTCAAAAGCGAACAATCATGCGGCGTTATGCCGTGCCAAGAGTATAAACCCAAAAATCAATAAAGCGATGAACAAAAGAGAAAAATTTTTGAAAGAGATTGCCGAGGTTATCAACCGTAATTCTTTGGAGGCGCATTTTAACGATACCCTGGATTACATATTGGCGAAAGTAGCAGTTGAAGCAATGGAGAATTTCGCCGAAGCGTCCGCACGGAGGGACAATTGGCACGGGTTCAAAAAAGCCGATAAGCCGGGCGAGGTTGTGCGGAATGAGGATTGCGACAATTGCCCGGTTCGGGGGATTTGCCCGGAGCATAAGAAGCCGGAGGCGTTCGACGTCCCAAAGGAGGTGCAAGCAGTGGCGGAATTTTTCGGCAAGATGTTCCCCGGCTCCAAAGTAGAAATACATCGGGTCGAAATGCCACGGCGCAACCCACGGGATAAACGCCGGGGAAAGAACAAACGAAACCGCCGCCCGTAATGAATACGACAATACAGTTGGCAATGACAGGGTTTGATAACCTCAAAATTGCAATGCAGTTAACCGGGCAAATTTTCCAAAGGGTTAAAGCGTACAAAGTCGAAAAAAATACAATGATTTTGTATTGGCACGACAACGGAAAGGATATACAGAAATTGCCGTATCCAATGACCCCCGACCAAGCCGCCCAATTTGTTTGGGGTTGGTTAGAGAATACGCCCCCGGATTACCCGAAACCGAATACAGACGGAAGCACGGGCAAAGCATGGGAGTTGTACGCCCGTAGTTGGTCGGTTTGGGAAAACGAAACATACGCATACATAACCATACGCCCGATATGGTTTATATACGAAAAGTAAGGCATAAAAGCCCCGGAAAACAAAGCCGGGGTTTTGCCGTTTATATGTGAGAGAGAACAAACGGTTGGCAATGCGGCGAAAAAGCCGCAAATTTGCCCCGTGGTTAAAAGATAACCGCCGAGATATAGAAAGTATTGGATAAGACAATAAAGCCTCTTAAAATGGAAATTCCGTGCAAATAACTTGCAAAAGGGTAAGCAACGTTTTAAGGAGGTAAACAGGGGAAAGGATAAAAGCCCGGAACGAAAGAAAAAAGGCAAAGGAGCCGATAAGGAACCAAGCCAAAGGACGAAAAGGCGTAAAAGGCAGATTTTGACCCCTGTTTGACATTAAAAGAAGTTAGACGATGAAAAAGAGAAAGAAGCCATTAGGCTACAACAAACGTTCCGAGGAACAACGAATTTATGACATTCGGTTTTGTGCCGATTTATTTTTGCGTGGTTATTCGTACCGGGAAATTGCGGACGCATTGAACCGGGATTTATCCGCGCGTGGAATGGGTTATACAATAACCTTTCAAATGGTTTATTACGATTTGCAACAATGCCTTATTGAGTGGAAACGGGAACGGTTGGATAATATCGACGAATACGTTACACAAGAATTGCGCAAATTGGATAAGATGGAGCAACAAGCATGGGAGGCGTGGGAGGCGTCGAAAACCGGAAAGATGCGCACCAAAGAGAAAATCAACAAAGGGCGACCAATCAAAACCGATGCCGAGGACGGCGACCCGGAATATTACGGGTACAATGAAACCGCAACCGAAACGTCCGCCGGGAACCCCCGGTTTTTGGATTTGCTTTTGAACATTCAGCAACGCAGGGCAAAGATGTTAGGGTTTGATGCACCCGTTAAAATTGAGATACCCGGATATAACGCCACGACCGACGACGATAAACCAAAGTACGATGTTAAGGCAATCCCGGACGATATGTTGTTTGCTTTGGCTGATAAATTGCAGTCCGCCGAATATCAAAAGGCATTGTTGGAGAAAGGAGGGGCGCAATAATGGCAAAGAGAGTAACCGCACCCCGTCCGGGAACCAAGCAACCGGAATGGCAAACCGAGATTTGCGACACATGCCGTTTTTCGGAATGGATAACGGACGACCATAGACACCGGGATTTAAATGGGAACCCGATTTGTTTACGTTGCCCGCATTATCAATATTACATTGTCCGAGGTCGCCGGGCGTGTTCTAAATGGGAGAAAGGAGCAAAGCAATGAACAACGAACAATTATTGCAGATGTACGACGCAATCCGGCAACAACCGGATTTGCTTGTTAAAGCCGCCGCCCGTAAACGCCTTATCAACTTTGCCCGGTATATGCAACCGGATTTAGTATTAGAGCCGTTCCACGTCGTTTATTATACGTTGTTGGATATGTTTGCGCACGGCAAAATACGAAAGATGATTGTACAGCAACCGCCGCAACATGGTAAATCGGAGGGGTCGAGCCGAAAGTTACCCGCATTCATGGAGGGATTGAACCCGGATTTAAAGATTGTGATAGGTTCATACGCCGCCACAATTGCACGGGATTTCAACCGGGACGTTCAACGTATCATTGACACGCCCCGGTATCGTGAATTGTTCCCCGGCACGTATCTAAACGGTTCCAACGTCGTAACGATGGCAAACACGTATTTACGCAATAGTGATGTTATCGAAATGGTAGGGCATAAGGGGTCGTTGCGTGTTGTGGGTCGTGGTGGTTCTTTGACCTCTAAAACCGTGGACGTGTCGATATTGGACGACGTTTATAAGGATTACGCCGAGGGTAACAGCCCGATAGTACGGGCGGCGGCGTGGAAATGGTACACAACCGTTGTTCGTACCCGTTTGCACAACGATAGCCAAGAACTTATAGTATTTACCCGATGGCACGACGACGATTTAATAGGGCGCATTGAAAAGAGCGGGGAAATAATCATTGATGTAACCCGTTGGGCTGATTTGGATAACATACCGCCGGGGGCGTGGGTACGCATAAACTTTGAGGCGTTGAAAACCGGGGAACCGACCGAGATAGACCCACGGGAACCGGGGGCGGCATTATGGGAAAGCCGACACAGTAAGCAAAAGTTGGAAGCGCAAAAAGCATTAGACCCGGTACAATTTCAATGCCTGTATCAAGGCAACCCCGGTTCCGCCGAGGGTCGATTGTACCAACCTTTCAAAACGTGGGTCGAAAAATCCGATTACGGCACGTACATTCGTTCCGGCGCATACATTGACGTTGCCGATGAGGGCGACGACCTGTTGTTTGCCGCAACGTATGACGTGTATAAGTCCGACAATCTGTTTTTCAACGAGAAAACAAAGCGCATGGAGCCGATATTGTTTGCCCTTATTACAGATATGGAAATGACGGACGAAAATACGGACGTTACAACCGTAACCGTCCCGGCGATGATTAACCGGAACGGGACGCAAAAAGCGTGGGTTGAGAGCAACAACGGTGGTGCGGGTTACGAAAAGGTTATCAAAAAGAAAGTCCGGGCGATTACCGACCCGTTTTATCAAGGGGGCAACAAGGAAAGCCGGATAATAACAGCGTCCGCAATGGTTAATCAACATATAATTATGCCGTTCGGTTGGGAAACCCGGTACAAAGCCGTTTACGACCATGTAACCGGATTTTTGCGTAATTTCGGAGCCAACACGCACGACGACCCGGAGGACGGATTGACCGGGATATATGAAAAGGAGATTGCGGACGGCAATATACAGCCATACGCACACGCAAACCGAGGCGTAAGACGACGCAATTAGCAATATTTTTGAGATATACAAGATTATCCGGGAAAAAGTTTATAACTTTGTAACCGAAACAAGGGGGCAAAGGGACAGCCCCGGAGAAAGTAGCAATATTTTTAACGTTAAAAACAAAGAAGTATGATTTGTAAATGTCCAGCGGCGACGTCGTTGCCCGATGTACCCGCAATTACGTGTTCGGAGAGTTTCGGACAGGTTCAGAAAGTGGCTTTTCAACGTCTTTTGAAAGACGACGGAAGCAAAAACAGTTTTACGAGTGAAAAAGCGATTACGGCGTTAGCGTCGTGGACGCCCCTGTTATCGGCGGCGGATAGCACGAAAGTAGTGGTTTCGCCGTATATCCAAGCCCCGACCGCCGAGGCGGGAGCCGCCCGCACCTTTGGAGGCGGTAACGAAACGTTGGGAGGCGTCGAAGAAATTATTGGACGTGAACCAACCCCGTTTACCGGAGTTATCCGCAAAGCCCCGCAGGAGGTTATCAAGGCATTAAAGGAAATGCAATGCGAAAGTTGGGGCGACAATTTGGGTATCTTCATTTTCGACGAAAACGGCGCAATCGGCGCAATCAAGGGGAGTACAGACGGTACATATTACCCGATACCGATACGTTCGTTGTTTATCGGCGATAAGACGTTGGGCGGATTGGAAGCCCCGGACAGCAACGCAATACAATGGTCGTTTTTGCCGAATTGGTCGGACGATTTGGCGATTGTTGCCCCGGCGTTTAACCCGCTTACGGATTTGAAACCCGCATAAAAGTAATGACGGCGAAAGTTACAAAGGTCGTGTTGGAGTGTCCGACCCTTAACACGACCGAAGAATTTGAGATTAACCACGCCGAACGCCTGTTGCGGATGCCTAACAATGGCGGTTGGCAGTTGCCCGAAAAAACACCTTTTGAATTTAGCAAAGAAAATGGGATTAGATATAAAACGCATAAGAAAGGAAATAACGGAACCGAGGAAAAAGGCGACGATAAATAAAGCGGTCATACACCAAAACCGCATTAAATTTCACGCCCAAACCAACGTAACGCCCTTAATGTGTTTACCCACGACCGATTTTTTGGCATGGGTTCAAAATCTTATCCCGCACGATAAATTCAAAATCTTCAAAACATTGTTCCGTTACCCCGTTCGTACCAACGAGGTAACGGGCATTTGTTTTGATAAGTTGAGCCGTATTTTCGACGGTCGTAACCCGGCGTTCAACTATCAATTCCAAAACACGGAACAACGGGACGATTGGGAGTATTACCGCCAAGATGTATTAAAGGAGCCGGAAATTTGGAGTACGAAAGGTTGGGAGTTTTTCAAGACGGAAATAAACAGCGTTTTAATAGTTGATTTGCCCGCCGAGCAAAACCCCGCCGACCGATACCCGACCCCGTATTTTTATTGGCTACCTATCGAAAGCGTTATAACATTTGAGGCAAACCGGACAACCGGGGTTATGGATTGGATAATTTTCCGCCAACCCGATAAACGTATTGCAGTTATTGACGATGAACGATACCGAGTATTTGCAGAGGACGACGGCGGCAACATAGGCGAATTATTGGTTGATAACCCACACGATTTGCGCTATTGCCCCGCCCGTTTCTTTTGGAATGAGCCAATGAATTTGCGAGAACCGGACGTTAAACAATCCCCGCTAACAAAAGAATTGGAGGCGTTGGATTGGTTTTTGTTTTTCCATATATCGAAGCGGCATTTGGATATGTACGGGGCGTACCCGATATATTCCGGTTACGAACAATCGTGCGACTTTACAAACGCCGAAAACGGCGATTATTGCGACGGTGGATTTTTGAAAGACAAACAAGGGTATTACAGGTTAGACCAAGCCGGGTTATTGATGCGTTGCCCCAAGTGCGGCGACAAACGGATTACCGGGGCGGGTTCCTTTGTTGAAATACCGATACCGGACGGGGACAAACAACCCGATTTGCGGAACCCGGTGCAAATGTTGACCGTTGACCGTACAAGTTTGGATTATAACGTTGATGAAGAAAAGCGATTGCGGGAAAACATTATTACCGCCGTCGTCGGACAAAACGAGGAAGTAACCCAACGGGAGGCATTCAACGAACAACAGGTTAAAGCCGCATTTGAGAGCCAAAGCACGGTATTAAACAGAGTGAAAAAAGGCTTTGAAGCCGCCCAACAGTTCGTCGATGAAACGGTTTGCCGATTGCGATACGGCAATATGTTCGTATCTGCAAAAGTCAATTACGGGACGGAGTTCTATTTGTACGACGCAAGCGAGTTGCGGAACCGTTACAAGTTGGCAAAGGAAAGCGGCGCAAGTGAGGCAGAATTGGACGCCCTACAAAATCAGATTATCGAAACGGAGTACCGGAACAACCCAACCCAATTGCAGCGTATGTTGATATTGGCAGAATTGGAGCCGTACCGCCATTTGACCCGGAACGAGGTATTGGATTTGTACGGGCGTAACTTAATCCCGGAGAATGAATTGCGTATAAAGTTGAATTTCGCTAACTTTGTCCGCAGGTTTGAACGGGAGAATACAAATATTTTGGAGTTTGGAACGCAAATACCATTCGACCAAAAGATTTCAGTAATAACAAGTAAATTTAATGATTACGCAAATGAACACAATGTTAAGTAGTCATATTTGGAAATTTAATAAATAAATTAAAATTATGAGAGTAAAAGTAAACGATGGTAAAACAAAGGACGTCGCAATTACCGACGTCACCCCCGAAAACTACATTGTACCGAGCAACGAACAATATTTGTATCATTGCATTATTGAGGTGCGCAAGTTTGACAGCGAAACGGGCAAACGCTTATCCGTTCCCCGTATCCAAAAATTCGGCAAAAAGTCCTTTGAAAACGGCATTTTTGACGCACTGAAAAAACAGGGTTACACGATTACAGTATTGCACGACCCCAACGAGTACGTCAAGGCGCAAGCCGAGGAAAAAGCGGCACGAACCGCCGCACAGCAGAAAGCCGCCGAGGAAAAAGCCGCCGCCGATGCAAAGGCAAAGGCAGAAGCCGAGGCGAAAGCCAAAGCCGAGGAAAAAGCGGCGTTAAAGGCTGAAATTTTGGAGGAATTGAAAGCGGCGGAAGTTATCCCGGCAGAACCAGCCAAAGAAAACAAAGCCGAGGACAAACCCGGAGCGAAAAAGTAACAGAGTATTAAACAATTAAAAAATACGATTATGGCACAGATTGCACAGCAGGACAATTTGGTTATTGAAGTAACAACAACCGCCGCCGCATTGGATGGCGCAACAAAGAAAAAGTTGATTGAATGTATTGAGGGCGGAACAATTACCGACGTAATTTTGGTAACAAAAGAGGTTGAAAAGGAAATCAGCCATGCACGTGTTGTTAGTTGGTTGGTTGACACAACCGGGGATTCGCCAAAATACACAATTCATATCATTAACGCAAACAGCGGAGCAGTAGCAGCAATCGCACTTAATTAATTCAAAGGGAAAGAATTATGTTAACGAAAGAAATTTTAATTGCAAATGCGGCATTAGCCGGATTAACCGACGAACAAATTGCGGCAATTACAACATTGTCCGGCAACGACGAAAATAGTGTTATCGCCAAAAAGACGGGCGAAATTTACGGCGGATTGGATGCCGATATTTTGGCAGCGTCCGGTATCCCAAAGAACGGAACCGAAAAAACGTTTGATTACGCAAAACGTGTGGTCGCCGAGTTCAAAACCAAAGCGGAAAGCGCAAGCGCATTGCAAACCCAAATCGACAGTCTGACGAAAGAAAAGGCACGTTTGGAAAAAGCAATTGCCGACGGTGCGAGCGATGCGGAAACCGCAAAGGCTTTGAAACAGGCGAAAGCCGATTTGATGGCGGTAACAACGCAGTTTAACGACCTCAAAAAGAAGTACGATGAAGCCGAAAAGAAATTCCAAACGGAATTATTCGGCGTCCGTATCGAGGGCGCATTGCAGGCGGCAACCGCCGGGTTGAAATTCAAACAGGGATTGCCCGAAAGCGCAACAAAGGTTTTGTTGGCTCAAGCAATCGACAAAATCAAGGGCATGAACCCCGAATATATCGACGACGGCAAAGGCGGCAAAATCATTGCTTTTAAGGACGAAAGCGGCGCAATTATGCGTAACCCGAACAATCAGTTGAACCCGTACACCCCCGGCGACCTGTTGGCAAAGGAATTGGATACAATGGGTATTTTGGATAAGGGACGCCAAGCCGGAGGCGGCGGAACGGTTCCCCGGGGGGGCGGTTTCGGCGGTGGTAGCGGAACAACCATTGACGTAACGGGCGCAAAAACCCGTGTCGAGGCTTACGAAGCAATCGCCGCAAACCTTATGGCGCAGGGCTTAACGGCTGGTTCCGAAAAGTTCGACGCCGCAATGAAACAGGCATGGCAGGACAATAATATTGCCGCATTGCCGGAAAAGTAAACAATCACGGGTAAAGGGTAAACCCGCATTTAATAACAATTAAATCTTTAACATTATGTCATTAGTAGCAACAAGATTGCAGAATTGGCGGATTGAGAACCCGGAATTAGACCGTAATATGACCCGCCCGTGTGAGTATGGCGCATTGGATTTCTTTATTGAGCAAACCAACGCCCCGTCCTCAATCATAAACCCCAATTTGCGTGACCGTGCATTTGCGTCTATTGGTAACACGGTACAAGTACCCGTTATCAATTACGACGGCGATGTACAGGTTAGCAATGTCCGTTCGTGCGTTATCGCTGACGATGAGAATACGTCCGCATTGGTAACGGTTGTTTGGGCGACTTATGCCATTGGCTTTACAATGGTTCCCGCCGCCTACATGAACAACGAAATTTCCTATGAACACGACTTTTTGCGCAAAATGGAAAAGACGTGCCGGGCTTTGGCGAACAAATTGGACATCGGAGCCGTTGCCGCATTGGAGGCAAACAAAACACAGATGTTCAAAACGTTGCTTAACTACACGCAGACGGGCAACGTGGTACAGGTTCCAACCCAAATGGCGACCGAGATTTTGGGCGATATTAACCCGATTATGCGGGCTAACTGTTGCCCGGAATATATCCACATTATCGCCAACGCCGGGGTTGATAGCCTTATCCGTAAACTTGCGCAACATGGCGTTTACAACGACGTAAACAAGCGCATGGAGTACGACAATAAGGTTTTGCATTACACGAACAACGTAACCGACGAAACGGGCAAAATGGGAACCATGTTTGCCGTTGCTGACGGTAATGTTGGTATCCTTACACGTGTTGACCGTGAGGCATTGCGCCGCACCCGTGCGAATTTCCACGAATGGGACGTTGTACGTTTGCCGTACATTGATTTGCCCGTTGGTTCGCACTATTACACCGCCGTTGGCGACCAGTCCGCAATTATGGGCGACGCAACCGCCGATTTGACGTGCGCCGTTAAGGAGTATTTCGGATTTTCCGTTGACGTGGCGTATATGGTTGCTTACAACAGCAACCCGGATACCGTGGCAAACCCGATTATCAAAGCCGAGATTGCCGCCCGCAATCCGAACGAGCCGTTGGGTATGCCCGTATATGTAACCAACGCAGCGGAATTTCCCGCCGGAGGTGCCGGGGGCAAATAACGCCGGAGCATAACGAATTGTTAAACCGAGGGGACGGGGTGGTTATCCCCGCCCCCTTATTTATTTCAAACGCAGATGTACCGATTAGAAGAAATACAGGACGCATTATTGCACGTCGTCGGGTGGGAACAATCATACGACCCGGCAAAGGCGATAGACGACAATTTAACGCAGACGGAAAGCGGTTTGACGTTTCAAGGTGCGCACCCCCTTGTGACTTTGGATAATGTCCGGGCAATCGTCCCGGATGATTTCGTTTTTCAATATCCGGTTTGGAATATGATAACGGGATACAAAGCCGGGGCAAAGGTTCGCCACAACGACAAAGTTTGGATTGCGGCACGGGACAACCAAAACGAGGAACCGACCGAAAGCGATTTTAACGACGATTACGGCAACCCCTATTGGCAACCGTACAATTTCATTTCCGATTATTTGGAGCGGATGACCCGTAACGGTATTGCGCAAATGGTACAAACATTCACGCAAATAAAGGGATTGGATAAGGAAACAAAGAACCTGTTGGAGCGGCGCACGTTCTTTGACGGTGCGGGACGTATCCGGGCGACGTTGCCGAATAATCATAAATTAGTCGGGTTTGAAATTGTCCCGGTTCGTTCTATGGGCGTAACAATGAAAATCGAGCAAATCGGGTTGCAAATGACGGGCGCAACCGGGGTTGTTCGTATGTATCTTTTCCATTCGTCCCAAATTGACCCTATAAAGACGTTTGATTTGAATTTTACGCAGACAAACGGCGGTTTTCAATGGTTCCCGTTGAAAGATTGTTATTTGCCGTATATCAGTACCGGAAACAACGCCGGGGGGTCGTGGTTCCTCTGTTACAACCAAAACGATTTGCCCGCCGGGATGCAGGCAATTAACATGACAAAGGATTGGAGCCGGGAGCCGTGCGGGACGTGTACGGGTTACGTCGATTTGGAGCGTTGGCGGGAAATAACCAAGTATTTACAGGTATCCCCGTTTATGATGAACGCCCCGGAAACATTCGACGAATACCCGGAGTTGTGGGATATTGCGTTGACGATGTACACCAATACGCAGAATTACGGGTTGAATTGCGAAATAACCGTTGGTTGCGACCTAACGGATTTTATCATTAAGGAAAGGCAGATTTTCCAAACGGTTATCCAACGACAGGTCGCCGCAATCATGTTGCGCACGTTGGCAATGAACCCCGATGTTAAGGTAAACCGGAACCAAGTAAACGCAACCCGGTTGGATATTCTTTACGAGTTGGACGGCAACGTTGAGGGTCGCCCCAGCGGTTTGGGTTATGACCTTAAAAAAGCATACGAGGCGTTGCGGTTGGATACGCAGGGTATCGACCGTATTTGCCTTACTTGTAATAACCACGGTGTAAAATACCGGACAACGTAAGATTATGGCGGGGTTAAAGTCAATACAGGATTTACGCAACCGGGTTGCCACGTTCAACAACGGGTTATCGTCCGGCGCATACATTCAACAAATAATTTGGGACAATGACGCCTATATTGTTGATATGAACGCCGAGGAACAATTGTTTGAACAGGGTATTAACCGTTTGGGCGTGGATATTATGGATTACGCCCCGTATTCGCCGTTGACGATAGCCATAAAGGAGGAAAAGGGACAACCGACAAACCGGGTAACGTTACGGGATACCGGGAATTTTGAAGCGTCGTTTTTTTTGGAAGTCGGCGACAAACAATTTGAAATAAAGGCGTCGGATTTCAAAACGGAGGACTTAATAAAAAAGTACGGGCGGCAAATATTGGGATTGACGGACGAAAATATTGCGGCGTTGATTTGGCGATATATATTCCCGGACTTAATGAAGAAAGCAAAAAATGTATTATATGGCAACGAATAAGAGAACAACCCCTATAATTCCCAACCCGGTTTTAATCGACCGGGTTTTGGGGAACATACAAACCGGGTTAATGGATAACGTCGATTGGTTGGACGTCGCATTTGGGCGGGCGCAACGTATCGCCAAAGTGATACAGGGCAAACGCTATTATACCCCGAACGTATATGCGGGCGGGACGGAATGGAGAGGCAACAACGATTATATCGACGTTTCCCCGGATGCCAATATTGGCAATTTTTCGTTCTTTTGGATAGACGACCCGCAAACGGTCGGTTGGGTTCCCAAAGAGCAAAGCGAGATTAAAGCCCCGTTTTCCCTTATTGTTTGGTTCGATTTGCGCAAGGTTTACCCCGGTCAACTCAACAACCGGAATACCGAGGCATTGAAGAACGAAATATTGACCGTCCTAAATGGCGGTTTTTGGCTGAAAGACGGGACGATTGTAATAAACCGGATTTATGAGTTGGCGGAAAACGTGTACCGTGGGTTTACGTTGGACGAAATAGATAATCAATTTTTAATGCACCCGTTCGGCGGTTTTCGCTTTGAGGGTGTATTGTCAGTTAATCAACCTTGTAACATTTAACGATATGGTAACTTTCATTATTTGGGTTTTGGTCGTGGCAACCGTGGCGGCGTTCCTGTTGACCCTGTTAAAAAAGTGGGGCGTTATTGAGTACATCCAAGTTCACGGCAACGACTTTTTTGTTAAGATGTTCAATTGCGGCTTTTGCTTATCATGGTGGGCGGGGGTCGTTTTGTCCGTCCTGTTTGCTATATGCACCGGGAACCCGGCATTGTTATTGGTTCCGTTTTGTTCAACAGTCATAACCCGCATACTCTTATGAAAACGACAAAGATAGGGGAACGGGCGGTTGTGTTGTACGACAGTATCGACGAATTGCCGATTTTGCGATTTCACGCATATAACAAAATGTTGCTTATCGACGCCGGGGTTGGGTCGGATTTGAACGATTGGGATGCGCATATTGAAAAGGCAATCCGGTTTATCCGAAAGGAAAAGCCGGATTTGGCGGAAAAGGAATTGGATAATTTGCGGCAAAACGTTTATTTCGTCCAATCCGCCATATCGCCAAAGTATTTGGCGTTTGCCTGTTTGGTTAAGTCCGTGGACGGAACCGAATACAACGATATGACGGCGGACGGTTTGCAAAAGGTATTGGATTTATTCGCCGATGCGCCGAACGCCGAGTTGACCGCCCAATTGGAAGCGGTCAAAAAAAAAATAGATGAAGAATTGCAATTGTATTTTCCTAAACTATTCGACGACGCCACGGTTAAAGAGTATTACGACCAATTGAAGCAACGCACGATGTTAATGTTGGAGGCGATAATACAGGGGGACGAAAGCGACAAACGGGCGGAAATAGACCATATTACGACGTTATTGTTGACTTATACAAAACCAAAATCGTTTAGCGGGTCGGATAGTGTGGAAATACAATACGACAAGCAGTTTGAAAGTATGTGTTTGATGTTGTCCCAACATTTGCACGTAAACCCAAAATCGTTTACCGTTTTGGAATACTACAACGCATTTGAATACATTAAGGAGCAAGCGAAAAAGCAAGCAGAAAAAAGCCAAAATAAGGCGATTTAAGGCGTTTTATTTTTCAGACGATAAATTATACATTTGAGAAAAGAAAATTGATTGTAGGACAAATTGCCCGCAAATAACAAAATAAATAGTCAGATATATGGCAGATAACAACAACCCAATTAAATATTCGGATTTGGTAAGCCCCGATAATTCGATTACGGATTTGATAAAGCAATTGGATGAACTTTCAGACACATATACAAATGCGTTGAAAAATATTAGGGCGGAAGCAATTCAGTTGGCGGCGGTTTTGCAAAGAGTTTCCGGGGCAACCGAGGACGGCAGGAACACAACCAAGAAAGCCGCAGACGATGCGGAACGTTTGGCACGTGCGCAACGTGATTTGGCGTTTGCCGAAAGTGAGAACGCAAAGAAGTTGGCGGAGTTGAAATTGGCACAGCAGGAAGCCAACCAAATAAACAAATTGATTGTGAAAATCAATCAGTCAGCCGAGGGCAGTTATAACAAGTTGTCGGCGCAATATTCGTTAAATAAAATCTATCTGAACAACATGACGAAAGCCGAGCGAGAAAATACCGAGGAGGGGCGCAAGTTGGTTGTGCAGACACGGGAAATATACGAAGAAATGAAGCGTTTGCAGGAGGCAACCGGGAAATATCAATTGAACGTTGGTAATTATACGGAGGCGTCCGACGCAATAATTGCGTATGGCGACAAATTAAAAGAAACGTTGGGGCTTAACAATTCATTTGGCGATAGCCTTTTGGCGTTAGGTCGTGGAGGCGCAGAAAGCAAAGCAGTATTTACAGCAATAGGCGATGGCGCAAAGGCGTTGGGGAAAACTTTGTTGGGTTTACTTTCAAATCCCGTATTTTTAGCAATTGCCGGGATTGCGGCGGTTGGTGCGGCGTTCAAATGGTGGTACGATTACAACGCCGGATTAGTTGAGGCAACAAGGTTGACGCAACAATTTACCGGGAAAAGCGGCGATGATTTGAAAGCGTTTAGAAACGAGGTGCAAGCCGTCGCCGATACGTTCGGCGCAGATTTTCGGGAAACATTGATTGCAACAAACGCATTATCACAACAATTTGGTATTTCTGCAAATGAGGCATTGCAGTTGGTTAAGGATGGTTTTTTGTCCGGAGCCGATGCGAACGGGGAATTTTTAGACACGTTGAAAGAATATCCGGCATATTTTAAGGAAGCGGGAATATCAGCAGACCAATTTGTTGCCATTGTAGCCCAAACAAACAAAATGGGTATCTTTTCGGACAAAGGCGTTGACGCAATTAAGGAGGCAAATTTGCGTTTGCGTGAAATGACGACGGCGACGGCGGCGGCTTTGGACGGTATCGGTATTTCGTCGGAACAAGTTCAAAAAGATTTGCAGACCGGAACCAAAACAACGTTCGATGTTATACAAGACGTTTCCGCAAAATTGGCAGAATTGCCGGATAATGCGGCAACGGTCGGGGCTGCAATTGCAGATATATTCGGCGGCCCCGGAGAGGACGCCGGATTGCAGTATTTGCGCACGTTGAAAGATATTTCAACAAACATGGATGAAGTAAAAGGGAAAGCCGGAGTTTTGGCGCAATTGCAGGAGGAACAATTGCAAAGCCAAATTGAGTTGCAAAACGCATTATCCGGATTGTTTGACGCAACCGGAGGAAATTTTGAAACGTTGACAACGCAGGCAAAAGTTTTTGTTAACCAAGGATTGACGGCGATAATAAAAGGGGTTATTGATGTTGTCAATTACTTGATTGAGTTATACAATGAAAGTGTTTTGATACGTGCAATTTGGAATGGGATTGTTGCCGGATTCAAAACAACATTTGATACGTTGGGAAATTTGTTTGGATTCTTTATTGATATAGTCAAAGCAACCGGAACCGCATTAAAGGGGGCGTTTACGTTAGATTTTGACGACGTAAAAAAAGGATTGGCAGATTATGCAGCAGCGTACGGAAATTTGGTTAAAGCCCAAGTTAAAGACATAACAGAAAATTTCCAAGAGGGTTTGGATGGTATGCAAAAGAAAATAAAACCGTTAACAATCCCGGTTTCTGTTGGAGATACCCCGACGCCACAAACAGACAATAAGCCCGTAACGACACAGAACCCAACCGTAAAGCCAAGGGGTAAAAGCGATGCGGAAAAGGCAGCAGAACAACAAGCAAAGCAAATTGAAGCGGCATATAAAAAGAATTTGGAAGCAACCCGAAAATTGCAGGATGCACAATTGCAGTTGGAAACCGACGAATGGGCAAAGCGTCGCCAACAAACGCAATATCAGTATTCCCGCCAAATTGAGGATTTACAACACCAATTGCAGACCGAAAAGGATTTGAACGAAACCGGACGTCAAGCGATAAACGCCACAATTACGGCGTTGGAACAGCAACAAACCGAGGCGTTATTGAAAATCGAACAAGACCGACAATTGCAGGAATTAGCGTTACAGAAAGAAAGCATTGAATTACGTTTGCAAGCAGTCAAAGAGGGAAGCGAGCAGGAAAAACAATTGCGGATGCAGTTGTTGGAAAACGAAAGACAAACCGCATTATTACAGAACCAACAGAAACCGACCGGGCAACAGCAGGACGCCGCGGCGATTAATGCAAGTTTTGACGCAAAGGGAGCCGGAATTGCGGACGAATATTTGCAAACGCAATTACAGATATTCGACCAACAACAAGCGTTGGCACAATCGGAGTTTGATTTGTTGAGAAATTCAGAAGCCCGGAAAACTCAATTCCGTTTGCAAGCAGAAAAGGAACGTTTGCAAAAGGTTTTAGAATTAAATCAGCAAGCCGCCAATAAATTGTCTGATGTTGAGGTACAAACAATTCAAAACACTATTAAAAAAATAGACCAAGAAATTGAGCAATCCAAAGGGGAGGAACGAGGAACAGACATTTACGGTTTGTTTGGGCTTAATTTGGACGACGACCAAAAAGAGGCAATTAATACGTCTATGCAATACGCATTGGATGCGTTAAATACATTCACGGCGGCACGTGTTGCCGCAGCAGATGCAGCCGTTGAGCAAGCGGATAAAGAGGTTTCCGCCGCACAATCGGCGTTGGATGCAGAATTGGAAGCAAGGGCAAACGGGTACGCCAATAATGTTGTACAAGCGCAAAAGGAGTTGGATTTGGCAAAGAAAAACCAAGAAAAAGCGTTGAAAGAACAACAGAAAGCGCAAAAACAGCAGGCAGCAATACAAACATTGCAGCAAATCGGAAACATGGTAACAGCAACGGCGTTGATATGGTCGCAATTAGGTTTCCCGTTCGCAATCCCGGCAATCGCTGTTATGTGGGCTTCATTTGCCGCCGCCAAAATTAAAGCCGCACAAATGAGTAAAGCCGCCGAGGGTTCGGAAAGTTACGGGGACGGTACGGTTGAATTGTTGGCGGGCGGTTCCCACCAATCCGGGGACGACGTGGATTTAGGAACCAAACCGGATGGAACCCGGAGGCGTGCCGAGGGCGGGGAATTTTTCGCCGTTATCAATAAACGTAATTCCCGCCGTTTCCGTCGTTTAATCCCGGACGTAATAAATAGTTTGAACCGGGGAACATTCCCCCAAAAGTACCTTAATGCCTACAATACCGACGGCATTAATGTAACGGTTCAACAAAATAACGCACCGGATTTGCGGGATTTAAAAGACGATGTAAGGGAGATTAAGGAACAAAACCGCCGCCGTCGTTACGTCGATGGCAACGGCAATGTTATTGAGGTTTACAAGAATTTGACACGTAAAATTAAAAATTGATATGAACCCGATTTATAGACATTCATTTGTAAATGCGTTTTTAGCGAACGGGGCGATAAGTAACACAACCGGGAACATAAACGGGAATAATACAAATTTCTATTATACCCGTACTTTTGTCCCGGTTGGGAATGTGTACCCCCGCAAATTGTTTCAGAATTACACCCCGCAAGCCGGGGGCGCATTTTACGATAGCAATAAAAAGATTATCGGCGGTTGGGGAAGCGACCCGACCGCCACAAATACGGAATTTGACATACCAAGCAATGCCGCATATATCCGGTTTAATGTAAGCAAAGCGCAATACGCCAACGGGACGGCATGGTTGAGATTGGGAACGTTGGACGCCCCGAACGTCTTACAAGGTCAAACCGTGCATCCGATTTATAAGGACGATTTGGCAAAGGAGTACGAATTAGAAACCAACCAACGGTTTTATCGTGCCAAATTATCCGGCAAAATTACCTTTGTCCGGGATGATTACGACTATATAAACCGTCAATCGTTCGACAATGAATTTTTGTATTGCATTGAAAAGAGCGACGACGGCGGGCGTACATGGTTCCAATACTTTCAAGGCAAGTTTATGAAAACCGATTGTACGTTTACGGATTACGATAAAAAGGTTGTTGTACAACCGGACGCAATCGACGATTATAACGACGTGTTGGCGGGATTGGAAAAGGAATACAATTTAATAACGTTAGCCCCGACAATCCAACGGATAACGATAAACAAGCGTGCATTAATTCAAATATACGTTCCGGGGGATAGTGTTGTTTCTTGTTTTTTGGGCGGTACGAATTGGGAACAAGACGCAAACGCCACGACCGACCAAAACGCATTAGTACAAACCTATCATTTTGCTTTGTGCAATATATTGAAAGAAATACAAATTACGTCCAACGGTTCCCCGGCGGTAATATCCGGGCTTTATACCGGACGAATGGCGCAGGGTGCAAGTGCGGACGTATTCGAGGGGAAATTATACCCGGAATTGAATGTTAATTATTATATCTATATTTCACAACAACGAATAAACGGGGGGTTGCCGTTTGGTATTGCTGTAGTTGAAATACGGAAACAATCCGACGATACGGTAATGTTTCGTTATCAAAAGATAACGCAGGAACCGTTTGATACGTTGGAATTTGATTTAACCGCCGTTGAGGGTTCCGGGGCAACCAGAACAATGCACGCCGATATGAAAAGTTATAATATATATGCCCGGTATTTGTGCGACGTGGAGAAAATCGACGACTTTAATACATATCCATTGCCCGCCGATGATATAGTTGATAATAACCGTAATTATAGGCGTGCGATTGGTTACGCAATCGACGTGGCGTTTATTTCAAACAACTTTTCAGACACCCCGACCGAGTGGGGATTAGCGGACAACGGAAAGTATTTTGCGCCGCCCTATTCCATTTTCGGACAAACGTTTTATCCAATCGCCCGGTCAACGTGGCGTTATGCGTCGTTATGGTTTGGATTTTATTTGATGGATTGGATATTAGAGGAAAAAGCCCGAAAAGCATATACTTTGCGGGATGCGTTCCCGGTTGCGTCTTGTATATCTGTTTTGCTCAATCAGATTGCGCCCGGTATTACCCACGCAGCCACGGCGGAATACAGCCAATTTTTATACAGCGGAAACAACCCAATATCCGGGTTGAATTTCCGTTTGCTTGTATCACAGAAAACCAATATTATAAACGGGGAATATCAGCAACCCGCACAAAAAGCCCCGACGACCTTACAACAATTTACCAATATGTTACGGGATTGTTTCAAATGCTATTGGTTTATTGAGGACGGCAAATTTAAAATTGAGCATATCCAATATTTCCGCAATGGCGGTTCCTATTCCGGCGGGGCTATATTAAGCCACGATTTGACAAAGGAATTGAATTTGCGCAACGGGAAACCGTGGGCGTTCAACACATCGGAATATTCGTTTGATAAGGTCGATTTGCCCGAACGTTACCAATTTGAATGGATGGACGACGTTACGGCGGCTTTTGAGGGATTGCCGATACAAGTAATTAGCAAGTATGTAACGCCGGGAAAAGTTGAGGAAATTAATATATCAAACTTTACGTCCGATATTGATATGATGTTGTTAAACCCCGGCAATATGAGTTCCGACGGGTTCGCCTTGTTTGCCGCCGTTCCGCCAACGTCCGGGTCGCAATGGATATTACCGTTTACACGTAAAACCGTCAACGGGGTTGAATACTTTTTGCAAAACGGATATTTGGCGTTTATTAATCTGCAATCTCAGTATTGGTTATATGATTTACCCGCCCGTCGTGTATCAATAAACGGTTCCGAGGTTTACGCCCGTGGCATTGAGAGAAAGAAGAAACAAACGTTTAGTTTCCCGGCAAACGATGACCCAAACCCGATGCAGCTAATAAAAACATATTTGGGTAACGGTCAAGTTGATAAATTAAGCGTAAATTTGTGCAGTCGTTCTATTAAAACAACTTTGAAATATGACACCGAATAATAATTTGTCCGTATTGCCGTTTTACGAGGGCGTGCAATACCAAGATTATAAAAAATCGTATGCGTATGGCGACGTTTACCCGTTGTTTACGCCTATCAATAAACTATTGCCGTTTCAAATCATACGTCCGACCCGTTCAAATAACATTGTATCGGTTCGGTTGTACGATTATAAATTTACCCGCATATTGGCAGACATAACAACGCCGATGTTGGAAACCGGATTGCAAATTGTCCGGTTCCAAAATTACGGGTATGATGTTATTGTTTATTCCGGATTGTTGCCGATGGCTTTAGATTTCCCAGAGGGGCGTTATATGATTGAGATATATGATGGCGTACAATGGTATTATTCCGATGTGTTTACATGGATTTCCGGCGGAATGGACGGTTATTTGTGTGTTGAATGGAGTGACGCCGCCAATATGGAAGTTGACGGCGGACAAATCGTTTATGAGGGCATGCAATTCAAAAACCGGGTTTACGTATGTTCGGAGTTGGGAAAGCCGGAATACAAGTTTGAGGAAGAGGGCGAAGAACGGGACGGGTATTTTTTCCCGGAAAAACAAATATCGGAAAAAACGTTTCGGTTTATCTTTTTAGCCCCCGAATACCTTTGCGACGTAATGCGATTAATCCGAATGAGTGATTTTGTTACGGTATATAGTCAAGGTAGGAAATACGATTGCGACACGTTTTTGATTACTCCTAAATGGCAAACGCAGGGCAATTTAGCATCAGTTGAATGCGAATTTGAATGCGCAACCGTTGTTAAAAAAATCGGACGTGGCTATATAATAAAAAACAAAGGAGATTTTAACGGAGATTTCAATAATGATTTTAACAACAATTAAATTAATTAGATTATGGGAAATTATGACGAACTTAAACAAGCGGTTTCCGATGTTATAAAAACAAACGGGAACCAAGAAATTACTGGGCAAGTTCTACAAAACACGTTGCTTTCAATTATTAACATAGTTGGAGCTAATGCAACATTTGTAGGAATTGCAACACCTACAACAATACCGGGAACGCCAGACCAAAATATTTTTTATTTAGCTACAATTGAGGGGAGATATATTAATTTTGACAATATTATATTACCAAATGGCATATCTGTAATATATATTAATAATAATCAATGGGCATATAAGATTATATT
>ENA-OYZL01000084-OYZL01000084.1-human-gut-metagenome-genome-assembly--contig:-NODE-84-length-44375-cov-7.584116_pt1 | contig 44375 bp, 32 predicted proteins | sample MGYA00243292_ERZ653479 | MGnify/ENA primary metagenome ERZ653479 (study PRJEB26926, sample SAMN06165116) | human gut metagenome | biome: ENVO:00009003; feature: ENVO:2100002; material: ENVO:00002003... | reverse complement strand
TCGGGGCAACCATGAACACCGGGTGATCCTCAGACGGCTTGATGTAGCCGTAGTGAATGTTGAAGCCATGAGCGAAGGCGACGGCGGCACCCGGCTTGATGTTGGGCTCGATGTCGTTGGCCCAGATGGTGCGCTGGTACTGGTCGGGGGCCAGGATCATGATCACGTCGGCCTCGGCGGAAGCCTCGGCCACGGACTTGACCTCGAGGCCCTGCTCCTTGGCGAAGTCGACCGACTTGGAGGTCGGACGCAGGCCGACGACCACGTCAACACCGGAATCGCGCAGGTTCAGCGCGTGGGCGTGGCCCTGGGAGCCGTAGCCGATGATTGCGACTTTCTTGCCTTCGAGGACGGAAAGATCGCCGTCGTTCTCATACCAGATTTGTGCTGCCATTATTGGCACTCCTTTTCAGTAGTGGGGTGTGACGCCGCTGGGCGCCAGGGTATCTACGGTGTGCAGATAAGTCCTGTGTTGCGAGGATTGTGTCCTTCAAACCGAAATCAATCCTACCCAGAACGCCGTCGCAGCCCCGCTGGAGTCCACAACGTGAGCTAGGTCACTATTGGAGTATGGACAGCCGTGTGCAGAGAACGATTCTCGATAACAACTCTGCACCCTTTTGAACAGAATCGCACAATCCCACATATGGGGAAAGGCTGAGATATCAACGACCTTGCATATTCGGTGTTCGTTTGCCTGCAAGAAATCAGCGCATAGTTGTTATTGAGAATGATTCGCTGCGCGCAACAACACAAAACCGCCGCTCCCGTATGGGCGGGAACGGCGGTTTGCTAGCTTAAATCCCCTTCAGGGGCGACAATCACTGAACCTGGGTACGAGCAATCTTGCCGTTGAAGGACTCGGTCTCATCCTTGTCCTTGGCCTCGGCGTTATTCCAGGAGAACATGGCGCGCAGCTTCGGGCCAACGGTCTCGAGGTGCGGGTGAGAGTACTCTTCCTGCAGCTTCTTGAACTTCGGAGCGCCGGCAGCCTGGTCATCCATGAACTCCTTGGCGAAGGAGCCATCCTGAATGCGCTTGAGCTGGTACTGCATGCGCTTCTTGGTCTCCTCGGTGATGACCGTGGAGGTGTAGTCGCCGTACTGAGCGGTGTCGGAGCAGGACCAACGAGCCTTGTTCAGACCACCCTCGTTAGCGAGGTCGACGAGCATCTTCAGCTCGTGGAACACCTCGAAGTAGGCGATTTCCGGCTGGTAGCCAGCCTCGGTCAGCACGTCGAAGCCGAGGTCGCACAGGTGGTTGATGCCGCCCATGAGGACGTCCTGCTCACCGAACAGATCGGTCTCGGTCTCCTCGGTGAAGGTGGTCTTGATGGCGCCCGCACGCAGAGCGCCCAGAGCCTTGGCGTAAGCCAGGCACAGCGGCCAGGTCTTGCCGTCCGGGTCCTGCTCAACAGCAACGACGACCGGGACGCCACGGCCAGCGGCGTACTCACGACGAACGATGTGGCCCGGGCCCTTCGGGGCAACCATGAACACCGGGTGATCCTCAGACGGCTTGATGTAGCCGTAGTGGATGTTGAAGCCGTGGGCGAAGGCCAGGGCAGCGCCCGGCTTCAGGTTCGGCTCAACGTCCTTCTTGTAGACGGCTGCCTGGTACTGGTCAGGCAGAAGAATCATCACAACGTCAGCCTCAGCGACGGCCTCGCCAACCGGCTTGACCTCAAGGCCCTGCTCCTTGGCGAACTCCACGGACTTGGAGGTAGGACGCAGGCCGACGACCACGTCGACACCGGAGTCACGCAGGTTCAGCGCGTGGGCGTGACCCTGAGAACCGTAGCCCAGGATGGCCACCTTCTTGCCATCGAACACGGACAGATCGGCGTCCTTCTCGTACCAGATAGTTGCTGCCATTTTTGGCGCTCCTTTTATTTATTTGTTTATTTATGGGGTTGAATTTTTCTTGCGTTCTGCGGGGTTTCGCTGAGCGATATTCTGTTGTGGCTTTCCTTGTGGGCTTTTCCGATATGCAGGTTTAGTCCCGTCGCATCGGAAAAGCCCTGTAGGGGTTCACTTAGTGAAATTAGGGGTTTTCACGTTGTGAACATCGTCACTTGGTAAAGTCAACGTCCTTAGTCTCCTTGCAGGTGAGCACGGAGACGAGGCAGCACACGGCCATCACGGCAAGGTAGAGGCCCACGGAGTGGACGCCCCAGTGGGAGCTCAGCCAAGTGGCGATGGTCGGCACGAAAGCCGCGCCGACGATGGCGGCCAGGTTGTAGCCGATGCCGGAGCCGGAGTAACGCACGTTGGCGTCGAACAGCTCAGGCAGGAAGGCGCCGATCGGGCCGAAGGCGATGCCCATCAGGGCAAAGCCGACGCACAGGAACACCATGTTGGCGAAGAAGTTCTTCTGGCCGACCAGACCACCGTCCAGCAGGAACGGGAAGAGTACGGCGAACACCACAAGTGCGCAGGAGGAGAAGGTCAGCACGCGACGGCGGCCGATCTTGTCCGCGTACAGGCAGGACAGCACGATGAACAGGGCGAACACGCAGATGGAGATCATGAGCATGAGCAGGTATTCCTGGTTGGTGAAGCCAAGGTTGCCGCCGCCTTCGCCCTGCTCCTTGGTGCCCCAAGCGAGGGACCAGGTGGCGAGCGTGTAGAACAGCGTGTAGGTCACAGCCACGAGGAAGGTGGCCTGCAGCACCTGACGCCAGGACTTGCGGAAGACCTCGGTCAGCGGGGACTTGACGACCTTCTTCTGCTCCTGGGCCATACGGAAGATCGGGGTCTCCTCCATGTGAACGCGGACCACGAGACCGACGATCACCAGGATGGCGGACAGCAGGAACGGCACACGCCAGCCCCAAGCCAGCATCGCGTCCTGATTGTTGAAGGATTCGAGCACGAAGTAGGTGCCGTTGGACAGGAAGAAGCCGATCGGGGCACCGAGCTCCGGGAAGGAGCCGTACAGTGCGCGCTTGTCTTCAGGCGCGTTCTCGGTGGCGACCAGTGCCGCACCGGACCATTCGCCGCCCAGGCCGATGCCCTGGATGAAGCGCAGCAGGCAGAGGATGGCGACTGCGCCAACGCCGACCTGATCGTAGGTGGGCAGGCAGCCAATCAGGAAGGTGCCGACACCCATGGTCATCAGGCTGACGACCAGCGTGGTCTTGCGGCCCATGCGGTCACCGAAGTGGCCGAAGATCAGCGAGCCCAGCGGGCGGGCGATGAAGGCGATGGCGAAGGTCAGCAAGCTCATCAGCAGTGCGACGGTGGGGTTGTCCTTCGCGGAGAAGAAGATGTGCGGGAAGTAGTTTGCCGCGGCGGTGCCGTAGGCGTAGAAGTCATAGAATTCGATGGCGGTACCGACCATCGATGCGGCGATCACGGTCTTGACCGAATCGCGTACCAAGGTAGCGGCTTTACCTGCCGCCTGCCCTAAGCCAGTCTCTTCGACTGCTGCAGTCATTGTTACTCCTGTTTTGCTCTCGTTCACTCTCATTGGCGGGCGATTATTTCGTCTCACAGGGAGGTTGTTGTTCTGTTGCTGTGTTGTTGCCGTGTACTGTCCGCTACCGTTTCCGTCTGCGGGATTCTGCCGTAAGCCTTGTGAGCGCAACAAAAAAAGCCCCGCATCTTGCAGGGCCTTACCGATTGTGTCAGCTTGATTGGCCCTGCCTTCGTTGACGGGGCTTCAAGCATCAGTGCCGAATTAGTCCGCCAGCGAAGACGGGCTAATAATTCGTGCGGATACAAACGCAGAAGCATTGAATCCAGTCATCGCGTGGCCTCCTTTCGGTATTTCCTCAGGCCGTTCGACCTGAACTGGAATGTAAACATAGGTTTGTATGTCTTGCCAATCCAGCAAGGGTTCACATTGTGGACATTGTGACGTAGGAGTCATGTGAGATGGGTGACTGTGGGCGGCCGTGACTCGGCTCCCCTCAGTCGCCTACGCCGCCAGCTCGGCCGCAATTACAGACGGGCTACCGCCCGCAGTCTGCCTGCTCGCCTCCCGGCTCGCCTTCGCCTACAAACAGTCCACTGGACTGTTTGCTTCACAGCTCAGCCTCAGAGAGGGGAGCCAAGATAGGAGTCACCGGGTGGTTTCGCCGGGGATGAGGGCTACGGGGATGACTTCTTCGGGAGTGGGTTGGGTGTCAACGTCCGAAGCGCTATCGTTCTTGGACGGAGAGGCGGGGCCACCGTCGGCGGCGATCTGTGAGTCCATGCGGACGGCGAGCGCGGCGGCGATGGCCGGGAAGTCCTGTCGAATCGCGGTCAGGCGTTTGCCGGCGGTTTCGGCCATGAGAGTGCCGTCATAGGCGATGACTTGCAGATCAGCAGGCACCTCGATACCCCGTCGTGAGGCTTCCTGCAATGCCACGGATGCCACCACATCGGAGCCGACGATGGCGTCGACATCAGGATACTGTTCGAAAATGGCGCATGCGGTGGCTTCGTGGGCGGCGATGTCGGCCACGGTGCCGGCTTCGACATAATCGCAGGCAATGCCGGCCTCAGCCAGCAGACGCTCGACGGTGAGATGGTAGCGAATCGTGGGGAAAGTGGTGCCTTCCGCGAACTGGGAACGCGGGCCACCAACGAGCACCACGTGGCGCGCGCCGGAATCGATGAGCTGGCGCGCAATCAGACGGCCTCCCTGTTCATGATCAGACCGGACGACCGGCACACCCTCACCGAGCGTGCGGTCGAAAGCGACAATTGGCCGATGGATGGAGGTCCAGTAGTCGGCCGGATGCTCGGTGTGGGCCGCCATGATGATGCCGTCCATCATGTGCCGCTGGAGCATGTCGATGTACTCGCTCTCGCCCTTGTCTGTATCGGCGGTGGAGCAGAGCAGGGTTTTGAGGTCGCGCGCGGCGAACTCGCGCTGCAGATGCGCGGTGAGTGTGGAGAAGAACGGGTGGGCGATGGTCGGCATGATCACGCCGATGGTGTTGGTGCGGTTTCGGTAGAGGTTGCGGGCCAGCTCGTTGGGAATGTAGTTGAGCTGGCGCATCGCGGACTCGACTTTGGCACGCATATCGGCCGAGACGTAGCCGGTGTTGTTGACCACCAACGAAACGGTGCTTAAGGACACCCCTGCCGCTTTGGCTACGTCGCGCATGCCGACCATGGTTTTGCTCCCCTGCGAGTACTGGACTGGATCACTGCTGACCAGTGTACTCGAACCGGTTTATTATTCGGCAGATTTGGTGGTGAGGGTGACGATTCCGGCCAGCAGCACCATGACGATGGCGGACGGGAAGAGCAGGTAATAGCCGAAGCTATGCTCGAAGGCGTTCACCAGTAGCGCGCCGATGATGGCGGCGAGCGCCAGACCGGCCGAGTTGGCGAGCGCATAAATGCCGAGGTCGTGGCCGGCTCGGCGCGGGTCGGGCAAAGAGTCCATCACCAGTTCAAGTCCGAGCGAATCATAGACGCCAAAGGCGAATCCGGAAATCAACGCAAACAGCAGCATGCCGTTTTCACGGGCAGTGCCGGTGGACCAGACGCCAAGGCCCCATGCGAGCGCCAAACCAGCGGCATACAGCAGGCAGGCACCGGCCACCACACGGGCCACGGGAATGTTCTTTTCCTCGATTCGCTCGGAAATCGGCCCGGCGGCCCAGGAGGCGAGCGCGGCACCGATCAATGTGGCCACAGCCATACCGGCAATGAGGAATCCGGCCGGAATGGTCAGCGGCGCGGACGTAAGTACCACGGCCTTGCCATAAACCCAGAAACGTACGAGATACCACAGAAACACACCGGTCAGCCCAACACCGGCCATCATGCACGTACGGGCGGCGAACACCCGGGAGAACTCGGGAGCGTGGGCCGGCGGGCGCAATTGGTCAAGTACCTGACTGCGGTCAAAAAGCTGGTTCGGCTGCTCAGCGCTAGAAGGCTCCTTGGGCAGAATCAATACGGTGGCAATACCGGACACTGCAAATAGCACGGCGGTGTAACTAAACGGCGCAAACGAATTGAACATCACACCAAGCGCACCCATGCACACGCCAAGCGCTTGGCCGAGCATCACACCGATGCCATGCCAGCGTTCGATGCGAGGGCGGAACTTGTCGGGCACCCGTTCGCTGATGGCGCTGGTCAACGGCACGGAAAGCATCGCATAGGCGAACTGTAGGAACACCCAGAAAATACAAAGCACAATGATGCCGATATTCTGCCCCAGAATCAGCGTGATCAGCGCGCACAGCAGACCTCCGCCAACCATCCACGGGGTACGACGGCCCAATGGCGTGCGTGTGCGGTCGGACAACACTGAAATCAGCGGCATCGCAAACATGGAGGCCACTACGCCGACAATCACCAACACGGCCAGGGGCATCGCCAATTCGGTGGCGACGGGCAACGGGCGGCCAGTGGCCGGATTGATGGCGATATGACCGGCAACAGCAGTGTCATAGCCGAACGTACGCGCAATCGCGTTGGGCATGGCAATGGTGTTCAACGCCACCCAAGGTGCGCCGACCAGAATTGAAGCAGCGAAGAAACCCCAGTTGAGTCGGGAGACCTGACCTGCGGTAGGGCGTTGGCCATTGACGGCGACCATGGGATCGCGCATGTCGAGGTAGGCGGACGACATATCCGGCGCGGGAGTGTCCACACTGGCGGCTGCAGCAGCGGCTGCCGAAGAACCGGCGGAAGCCAATCGCACAGCCTGGGCCTCAGGCTGGTCCGCAGAGGCTTCGGGCGGGCGGCGGCGATTCTTGATGGCCAGTCTGGCCACGGCGGCTTTGTCTTCGGGACTTAGGACCTTGTCCAAATCCGGGCGATCATCAATACCCGGACGCACATACGGTTCCAACATGATGCTGCTCTTTCTCTGTTCTGCTGCTCGTCTCGTCGATTCCGGCGGGATGCTTGGGCCGCGCCCGCAGGAGCATGACCTTCAACCCCGCATACGCAAAACCGCCCGGGCGCACTGGCTTCAGTGCACTGCGGGCGGTTTGCTCTCCATGAACCCAGCTTACGCCGGGCGCACTACTTGGAGCGCGCACAGCGGAGTGGCGTTTATGGGCCAACGGTTAGTCGATATCGGCAATCGGCGGGTTGGCGAGCAGATCGTGGGTTTCGTGGTCGCCGGCGGCATCGCTCCAGGCAAGGCTGGCAACCGGGGTGGTGTTGTCTGTGCCGAGGCCGCGTCCGGGCTCGAAGGTGAGGGCGGCCGTGGACGTGCCGTCGGCGGCGGTCCAGCGGAAGGTGATGGACGTGTCGCCATCGACCTCGTAGCTGAACTCGCCATCGAATGCAGGCAGTTCGTTGCGGAACTTGGCCAGGGCGTTCAGGGCCTTGACCACCGGGCGTTCGAGGTTTTCATCGATTTCGGCGGTGGAGTAGTAGTGGCGGTTGATGTCGCGGCCGTTGTTGGTGCGGCGCAGCAGTTCCATGTCGTTGCGGCCGGCGAGCGCGCCCACGTAGTAGACCTGCGGCACGCCCGGCAGGAAGAACTGCACGGCGCGGGCGGCCAAGTAGTGCTGGTCGTTGCAGCCGAGGGCCGAGTAGTACGTGGAGTTGACCTGGTAGAGGTCGAGGTTGGACGCGGCGGCACCGGTGGCGGCCTGGGATTCGCCGTGGGTGTTGGCATGGATGGTGTTGACCAGGTTGTCGACGTCCTCGTCGGGCACGAGGCCCTTGAGGGAGCGGTCGAGCTGGTCGGAGCTGATGTCGATCACGCCGATGCCATCGTGCGTATCGAGCACGGTGACGGCGTTGTTCGGGCGGATCTCGGTCCAGTGGGCCACGGGTTCGACGTGACCGGTGAACAGCGAGTGCAGAAGCAGCGGCGGCAGGGCGAAATCGTAGACGCGGTCCACCTTGGAGGCGATTTCCACCTGCTTCTTGTAGTAGCTGTGAACCTCGATGAGGATTTCAAGGCCGCGCTTGACGCCCTCCTCGCGCAGACGGGAGATGAGCTTAAAGGTCTTGGGGGTCATGAAGCAGCTGGTGCCGGCTTCCTTGGCGCCGTAGCCCACGGCGTCGAGACGGATGTAGCGCACGTGGCTGGCGGCCATCTGATCGAAGATCGACATCAGGTATTCCCAACCCTTGGCGGAATCAGTGTCGATGTCCACCTGCTGCGGGGTGAAGCTGACCCATACCAAACGGGTCTTGCCGCCGAGGTTGTAGTGGGTGAACGGCAGGCCCGGGCGCGGGCGGTAGATGCCGGCCAGGTCTTCTTCGGTGGCGCCGTTTGGGAACACGGAGCTCATGGTCAGAAACATCGGGTAATACTCGGATTCCTCACCTTTTTCAAGCACATCTTGGAACTGCTTGGATTCCCAACTCATGTGGTTGACGATGGCGTCGACCATGATGTTGTGGGTCTTGGAGAGTTCGGCGACGTCGTCCCAGCTGCCGAGACGTTCGTCGACTTTGGTATGGTCGATCGGGTCGAAGCCTGCATCCGCACCATCGAACGGAGTGAAGAACGGCAGGATATGCACGCCGTCATACACGCCGTCGAAGCGGGTGCGCAGGATGTCGGTCATCGAGCTAAGAGTGCCATCGCCGAGACGATCGGCGTATGTGATGAGTTGCACTTTGTTTTTCATGGGACCTCCCTTGGCTCATGGGCGCGGGTGCAATTTGCGTGCGCATCTGCCTGTTTGTTGTTTACGTATTTGCATACTCACGTATGTATCGAACCGGTTCGATATTACCTCGAAAGGGACGTCAATGTCCAGTCGCGCAGTGAAATGCGCGTGTCGAACCGATTAGATGCGGTGTTCTATGCAGCTTAGCCTGTCCGACTCCAATGTGTCCGATTGATAACGCCCGGTTTGTTGCGCATTTTGGTTGAGGCTTGAGTTGAGAGACATGGTCCGTCGTCCGGGTACGATTTCAGTCGCCAAACCAAATCAACCTATTTAGGAAGGCGACGGAACCATGCCGAATCAGATTCTACAGGTCGACGAGAACATGCTCGAGACGAAGCTGGACCGGTTGGTGTCGGAGAAGGTCGAACAGCTGTTGAACGCGATGCTGGACGCGGAGGCCGACGAGATCACGGGCGCGTGCAGGCGTTCGTATACGCTGGAATGCAAGACGAATGCGGCCAGACGCGCGCTCGAGGGCGAGCCCCTCGCCCGCGTGGCGCGCGACGCGGGTTGCACGCCGACGAGCGTGTACCAGTGGATGCGCCGCTACCGGAGCGAGGGGATACTGGGACTGATGGACAGGAGAAACGCGCCGATGCCGGCCGAACCGATGCCCGCGGCCGGCGATGACGTGGAGGAGCTGCGCCGGCAGGTGGAGGTCCTGCGGCTGGAGAACGCGGTGATGCGGGAGACGATCGATGTTTTAAAAGCCGACGACCCGCGCCTCGACCCGTCCATGCTGACGAACAGGGAGAGGACGCGGGTCGTCGACGCGATCAGGGGTGAATTCGGCCTGGCGGCCTGTCTGAAGGCCGTGGGGCTGAAACGCAGCACCTACTATTACGAGCGCGGCGCGATCGCCGCGGGCGACAGGTACGCCGTGCTGCGGGCCCGCGTCGCCGGCCTGTTCGAGCAGGGTGGGCGCGCATGGGGATACCGGACCATCCACCGCATGCTGCGCCTTGACGAGTCCGACCCGATCGTCGTCTCGGAGAAGGTCGTCAGGCGGATCATGCGCGAGGGGGCCATGCGGCCCGTGTACCTGAAGCGGCCGAAGCGGTGGAGCTCCTACGCCGGCGAGATCGGCGAGGCCCCGGCGAACCTCGTGGAGCGGGACTTCCACGCCGACGCGCCGAACATGCTGTGGGTCACGGACGTCACCCAGTTCACCATGGACGGGTACAAGTGCTGGCTTTCCCCGGTGGTCGACTGCTTCGACGGGATGGTGGTCTCCTGGACCTTGTCGCGCTCCCCGAACGCCGACATGGCGAACCGGATGCTCCTTGACGCGGTCGCCACGCTCAGGGACGGGGAACATCCAATCATCCATTCCGACCGCGGCTGCCACTACCGGTGGGACGAATGGATCCGCATCTGCGAGGAGCACGGGCTGATCCGGTCGATGAGCGCCAAGGGATGCAGCCCGGACAACGCGGCCGCCGAGGGGTTCTTCGGCAGGCTCAAGAACGAGTTATTCTACGGGCGGGACTGGAGGGGCGTGGGCTACGAGGAGTTCCGCGAACGCCTGGCCGCCTACCTGACCCACTACAATGAAACCAGGATCAAGAAGTCACTGGACTGGATGAGCCCCGTGCAATACCGCAGAAGTCTTGGACTGGCCGCCTGACCGTCCAAAAAAACATCCGCACCCCCTCCGTGCGATCATGGACGATGCGCTCCGCCTGCGCCATCGCATGATTCCGTACCTCCACACCATGAACTGGCGCGCATCCCGGACAGGCCTTCCCCTGGTGGAGCCCATGTATTGGGGATCGCCCGACATCGACGCCGCATACCACGTTCCCAACGAATACATGTTCGGCACCGAACTGCTGGCCGCGCCCATCACGGAACCGATGGATAAATCCTCCCGACGGGGCAAGGCCGACGTATGGCTGCCGCAGGGCGACTGGTTCGACTTCTTCACCGGGCGCCGGTATAGCGCGTCTTCGCCCAACGGACGGCGCATGACCGTCTGGCGTCCGCTCGACGGAATTCCCGTGTTCGCGAAGGCCGGCGGCATCGTGCCGATGCAGCCCCTGTCCGAGGGGGATTCCATCAACTCCGTCGACAACCCGCAGCATCTGGAGATCATCGTCTTCCCCGGAGCGGACGGCGACTTCACGCTGATGGAGGATTCGGGACATTACTCTCGGCAGATCACCCCGGCGACCACCGCGATCACCTATCGATGGCGCAAGGACGGCGCCACATCCGCACTCACGGTATCGCCAGCCCAGGGAGACGTTCACGCTCTGCCGGCCCGGAGAACATGGGATTTCCTGTTCCGAGGCATTACCGACAGCGACATATCCGTACAGGCCGACGGCGCATCCGTCGATTCGGATCGCCGGTATGATGCCGAAACCCTCACATTGCAGGTAACGGTCGCCGACGTATCCACCCGCAGCGAGATACGTGTCACCATCGGCGACACGACGATGGCCGCCGATCCCCGCATGGAAGACGTCTTCGACATCCTTCGGCATGCCGAAATGCGATATCTGACCAAGGAACAGGCTTATGCCGCCATAGCGGAGAACGGCATCGACGCATTGGCCACGATGGATTCACTCGAGCACGTCAGCGGGCCGGACATGGAAGATTGCTCCGATTCGCATATGCCGAGCGCCGTCCGTCAAGCGCTGACGGAGGTGCTGCTCCGATCCTAGCCCGCATGTCGCCTCTCCCGGAATACGCCACGGGAGAGGCGACAGCAGCCCGTCACAGACCCATGTCCAGGCGAACGCCGGGCCGTCAACACGTCGAGGCACGACGCACCAGATCGTAGGAGGTCACATACGTGCGGAACGGATCCGCCGACCCCTCGATGCGCGCGATCAGCATATCCACGGCATGTCGCGCGTAATCATCCACATGCGGGTCGATCGTCGTCAATCCGGGCATGCAGTACTCGGCATCCGGCACGTTGTCGAACCCAATGACCTGCATATCCTGCGGCACGCGCACGCCGCGCCGCTGCAGCTCATGAATCACCCCGATGGCGAGCGCGTCGTTCAGGCACATGACCGCATCCGGACGCGGCGCATCCGGATCGTCCAACAGCCCCGCCACCGCATCGCGGCCGCCGGACTGCACCCAATCCGCGTTACGGACCAGCCGCCAATCGACCTGCAGGCCACGCTCCTCATGGGCCAACACATAGCCGCGGGTACGCATCGTGCTGGTGGTTTCGGGCCGCGACTCGCGGTCGGCATCCGGGCATGCGTTCTCCGCGGTGCCGCCGATCAACGCGATCCTACGGCATCCCGAATCCAGCAGCGCCCCCACCGCGGTGCGTACGGCCTCCACGTTCGGCATCGTGACCCAATCGGCCAGTCCCTGCGTATCGTAATCGCCCACAATCACCAACGGATACGGCTGGTGCAGTATCGTGCGATCCGTGATCGGCGAGCCCATGAAGAAAATCCAGCCGTCCGCGGCCAGCTTCTTCGTCTCCGGGATCGCCTGCGCCAAGCCGCCGGCGCTGTTGTAGGTATCGGTGATCACCGCGTACCCGCGGGAACGTGCCGCCGTCACGATGCTGTCGGCGAGATAGGGCATGAACGGCTGGCAGAAATCGGTGATGGCCAGTCCGATGAGCTTCGTGCCGCCGGTTTTCATGGCGCGGGCGGACACGTTAACGCGGTATCCGAGGCGTTCGATGGCATCCTGGACACGCTGGCGCGTCTCCGGGCGCATACTGCCGGTGTTGTTCAGCACATTCGACACCGTTTTGATGGAGACGCCCGTCTCGCGCGCCACGTCGGTGATGGTCACCCGTTTCGCCACAGCACCCCTCTCGTCGCACCATCGGGCATGTTCCGCACGGTTCAGGCGGAACGCCCGTCTGATTCCAGCATAACGCGTTTTCCCCGGCCGGTCCGGTCCCTTCCGCCCGGCCCGGGAAGCAAGGGCCGTGCGATCCGTCCTTCTCCGGAACGGACCGCGCGGCCCATCGCGTCACTTGATGTGCAGGGCGGTCCAACTCACCGGCGGCAGGGAGACGCGGACCACGCCGGACTCGGCATCGTACATGGCCGACCCGTTGGCGTGCGGGGTCACACGGTTCTGGTCGTAGAGCGTATTCGCGGCGAACAGATCGTCGTCGTGCAGCGTCTGCGCCTCGACGGATGCCGGCTGCGCGCCGTCCTGCAGCCTGATCTCGAACTCGGCGGTCGCCTCGAGCGAACGGTTCACCGCAAACACGGCGAGCGAGCCGTCGGCGCAGCGCACGGCCACGGCGTTCACGCCGTCGACCTCGCCATAGCGCGGCGTATCCACGGTGCCGGCGGACAGCTTCGGCTCCAGCACGGTGCCGCCCTTGGCCAGGCGCGCGGTCACGGAGAACGGGTGGAACGTGGTCTGGCGCCAGGCCGGTCCGCCCGGCTCCGTCATGATCGGGGCGATGACATTGACCAGCTGCGCCAGGCTGGCGGCGCGCACGCGGTCGGCGTTCTTGAGCAGCGTGATCATCAGATCGCCGAACACCACGGCGTCGGCGGCGGTGTAGATGTCCTCCAGCAGACGCGGGGCCACCGGCCAGTTGCCGATGCCCTCGGGGGTCTTGCTCGGCTCCTCACCCTGGTACCAGACATTCCATTCATCGAACGAGATGTACACGTCGTGCGCGCTCTTCAGATGGGCCTTGGTGGCGTCGATGGTGGCGGCCACGTCCTTGATGAAGCCGTCCATATCCACGCCGGAGGCCAGGAAGCTGGCCATGTCGCGCGTGCCGTCCTCCTTGAAGAACGGCTGGTAGTAGGCGTGGCAGGAGACGAAGTTCACGTTCTCGTAGGTCTTCTCAAGAACGGTCTGCTCCCACTTGCCGAAGGTCGGCATGCCATGGGCGGAGGAGCCGCACACCACCAGTTCCACGTCCGGATCGATCTGGCGCATGCCGGCGGCCACGGAGGCGGCGAGCATGCCGTAGTCCTCGGCGGACTTGTGGCCGAGCTGCCACGGGCCGTCCATCTCGTTGCCCAGGCACCACATGCGGATATCGAACGGCTTGTCGGCGCCGTTGGCGCGGCGACGTTCCGACAGCTCGGTGCCGCCGGGCACGTTCGCGTACTCCAGCAGGTCCAGGGCCTCCTGCAGGCCGCGCGTGCCCAGGTTGACGGCCTCCATCAGCTCGTTGCCGCCGGTGGCCTCAAGCCATTCGGCCATCTCGTGCAGGCCGAATTCGTTGGTTTCGGTGGAATGCCAGGCCAGATCGAGTCGACGGGGACGTTCCTGCTTGGGGCCGATGCCGTCCTCCCAGCGGTAGCCGGACACGAAGTTGCCGCCCGGGTAGCGGATGGTGGTGGCGCCGAGTTCCTTGACCAGGTCGATGACGTCCTTGCGGAAGCCGTGCTCGTCGGCGGTCGGGTGGTCGGGCTCGTAGATGCCGGTGTACACGCAACGGCCAAGGTGCTCGACGAACGAACCGAACAGACGATTGTTGACCGGAGCGACCTCAAAATCGTCATCGACGACGAGACGTGCGGTCAGATGGTCCTGCTGGGGCATGGGATTCCTTTCTACATATCTGCATGCACTCTGCATACGTGACACGTATCCATACAACGATGTACCGCGGAGGCGCGGGCGACCGGGGACATCCGTGTGACAGCCACCAGTGTAGTACAACCTTGTACTGACTGCCGGAAGGCGTGGCGCAGAGACGGCTGAGACCTTTTGGCGCACCACTGCAGCAAAAAAGATCCCAAGAAGTCGAATTACAGTCCCATCCGACGCATAGCCACCGTGAACATACGGCAAAAGGCATCAACCACGTCACCCGTCCACCCGCTACATTCACAAGCAGTACCGCCCACTCTGCATCATTCGCATATGCAAAGGCCGCGAACCGTACGATGACGGTTCGCGGCCCCCTGACATGCCATTAGGCCACCCGGCTCGCACCGGCTGTTCGGCCTGCCGGCTCAGCCCTCGCGCTTGGGCGCCTGGCTGGCCACGCGGGTCAGGCGCGGCGGGCGGCGCGTGGACACGAACAGCGGCTGCACCTCGACCAGCGGGTTGTACGGCGCCAGGCCGAACCACTTGACCGGGGAACCGGCCACGCGGCGGATCGCGTACTTGATCTGCAGCGAGAGGGCGCCACGGCCGGAGACCTTCGACTCGGGCATCAGCGCCTTGTGGATCACCACGTAGCGGATGGTGCCGATGCCGGGATCGGCGTCAAGCTTCGGGTAGATCGACTGCTGGTTCGGCAGCTCGCCGGTCTTCTCCAGATCGTGCATGATCTGATGCAGGTAGGCCGGGATGGACTGCGAGACCTTGAAGCCGAGGCGGATGCGCACACGGAACAGGTAGTCGGTACCGAAGCTCTCGACCGAATACTCACGGGTGAACGGCTCGTCGGTGGTCTCGACGGCCACCGCCCACCATGCGCGGGCGCGCTTGGGGTGGTCGGCGAAGATCGAGAAGAAGATGTCCGTATCGAGACGCTTCAGGTCCGGATCGCTGGTCAGGTAGACGATGTTGTCCGCGAACCGGTGGATGCGGCTATCGCCGTGCAGCTTGTCCAGCGCGGGGAGGAAGTCCTTCGGCATCATGTGCCGACGCTGCGAGCGCTCCAGCTTGGTGCCCTCGTTCCACGTGTACATGATCATGAGGATCGCCAGCGTGAGCAGCAGCGTGAACCAGCCGCCGTGCAGGAACTTGGCCATCGAGGCGGCGAAGAACAGGACCTGGATCGCCAGGAACACGATGGTGAACACAACGGTGCCGAACTTGTTGCTGCGGTGCCACAGGTAGATGCCCAGCAGGATCGTGGTGGTGATCATCGTGATGGTCAGTGCCAAGCCGTAGGCCGCCGAGATATGTTCCGAATCGCGGAACAGCAGCAGCACGGCCAGCGTGGCCACGCACAGCACCACGTTGACGACCGGAATGTACAGCTGGCCGCGGGTACGGGCAGGGTAACGGACCTGCAGATGCGGCATCCAGTTGAGGCCGGTGGCCTCGGAGACCATGGTGAACGCGCCCGTAATCAGCGCCTGGGAGGCGATGATGCCGGCGGTGACCGACAGCACGACGGCCACATAGCGCACGTTCGGATCCATCATCTGGAAGAACGGGTTGATCCCCTCGGCGTCGGCCAGTTCGGGGTTGTTCTGGTTGCGCAGCATCCACGCGCCCTGGCCGAAGTAGTTGAGCACCAGCGCCACCTTGATGAACGGCCAGGTGAAGTAGATGTTGCCGCGGCCCACGTGGCCCATATCCGAGTACAGCGCCTCGGCGCCGGTGGTCGAAAGGAACACGGTGCCCATCAGCGCCAGACCGGTGGCGTTATTCGGACTGAACAGGAACTTGATGCCGTAGTACGGGTTGAGTGCGGCGAGCACGGACCAGTCGTTGCTGATGGCTACCACGCCGACGATCGCCAGGAACGCGAACCAGACCATCACCACCGAGCCGAAGACCTTGCCGATCGATTCGGTGCCGCGCGACTGCACGGCGAACAGGATCACGATGATCACCGCGGTGATCATCATCGTCAGATCCTTGTTCTCGGTGAACAGATGCTCCAACGCCGGCAGCGTCTTCAGGCCTTCGACGGCGGACGAGATCGACACGGCCGGCGTCAGCACCGAGTCCGCCAGGAAGGCCGCGCCGCCGAGCATGGCCGGTATGACGAGCCATGCGCCGTATTTGCGAATCAACGAGTACAGAGCAAAGATGATTCTGCAGAAACGGACATCCAAACATCCCAATTCACATCACACATGACCGATTCTCCAGAATCGGACACACAGAACACATTTTTCGGAACTCAGACGTCCGATTCGGCAGAATCGGACACATGTGCACAAGTCGGATGATGAGCACGACTATCGACGGGCGTTCGCCGGTTGTGGACGCCGCTGAAATCGATGCGATCCACACCGGGCACACGCATGAAGACGCACAGTATCAACGCGTGGTATCGCCTGGCACCAGTGTCATGGGAATAAGCACGTTCGGCTCGAACGGCTTGGGGATGTTCTTGCGTGAAGCGTTAGCCGCGGCCACTTCCTCATTGGCAATCGCCTGCACGATATGGTCGGCCGCCGACTGTGCGATCGCCGAGAAATCCTGCGCGACCGCGGTCAGCTTCATGCCGGCCAAATCAGTCAAATACGTACCATCGTAGGCAACGATCTGCAGCTCGTCAGGAATGGAAATTCCACGGCCCAACGCTTCGCGCACGCAGAACGATGCACCAATATCGGAACTGACCACGGCATCGACGCCGTCGGTCGTCACCTTGTCGAGCGCATTGCTGACCGCACGATGATAGCCGGCAAAATCCATCACTTCGCCAGCTTCAACATACTCGTATTTCACGCCTACGGAGGTCAATTCCTGTTCCAACGTGAGGTAGTAGCGCACCGTCGGGAACGTGGTCTTTCCCAAATCGAACGGTCCTTCCTCGACTTCTCCGCGCGCAGCCAAATCGAAGAATTGATCTCGCGGACCGCCAATCATCACCACATGTTTGGCACCATTGCGGATCAGCATCTGCGCAATCAATCGCCCACCCTGCTCGTGGTCGGATCCGATTGACGAAATACCGTCTCCAAGCACACGGTCGAACGCGACGATCGGGCGATGAATCGACGTCCAATAATCGCCGGGATGCGAAGTGTGCGCACACATGACGATGCCGTCCATCATGTGCCGACGCAACATGTCGACATACTGGATTTCGCCGTCCGCCTCATCTGCGGTAGAGCACAGCATAGTGCGTAATCCTTGCGCGGCGAGCGCATGCTGCAGATGTGCGGTAAACGTCGCAAAGAACGGGTGGCGGATGGTGGGCACGATGACGCCGACCAGATTCGTGCAATCATGATACAGATTGCGGGCAAGCTCGTTCGGCACATAATTGAGGGCTTGCATGGCTTTGCGCACACGTTCGCGCATGTCATCAGACACGTACCCGTTGCCGTTCACCACCAGCGAGACGGTGCTCAGAGACACCCCGGCCTTCTTCGCCACATCGCGCATGCCGACCATGATCGCACCTTCCCCGTCATCACTGTTCTATCGTTGTATGCTCACGTGCTTACCACGAAATATTACATTCATTTACATTCTCTCGAACCTGTTCGACAGTCCGGCAACGAAATACAGCTTCTTAGTGTCGACTCCCGCGGAGGCGAAGGCCTTCAGCAGCGGCTTGGTCTGGTCGAATGCAATCACCAGCGTTGCATCCGGACTGGCGGCCTTGATGGCGGTTGCGCTCAGATTTCTTTCACGTTACTCAGCGACCGTCCGTGTAACGTGAAAATTACGCCGGATTGGCAAGCAGCGCAATGCCGAAACCGGCGGCCACACAAATGAGAGGCACCGCGACGGCTGCTATTCCATAGCCCAGAGCCAGCGTAAAACGACGCTGGCGAATCAATGAAACCACTTCGTTGAGCGCCGTGGAGAATGTTGAGAAACCACCGAGAAATCCGACAACGAACATCATGACCGTGTCCATATCCACCGATTGCGAATAGTAGGACATCATGGCGATGCCCGCGCATAGCGAGGCGACGCCGTTGATGACGAGCGTGGATAGCGGGAAGTTGCGATTCGTTCTTCGATTCTCGCGGTTCCAGCCTTGTTGAATTGACACGTCGAGCACGTAACGGGCCATGGCTCCCAGACCGCCGAACAGACAGATCATCCACATCATCAGCGCACCTCCCCGGTAGTCGGGTCGGCGACAAGCGAAATCTCCGCAGTGATCGGTTTGGGCTCGAAGCTGGGTGGAAGCGGGTTGGCCGGCTGCTGGATTGGCTGCGACTGCTGCTGGGGCTGCTGGATTGGTTGCGACTGCTGAATCGGCTCGGGCAGCTGCCCCAAGTCTGAAGTATCCGGCTCGCGCAACAACGGCTGCGATGACTGTGTCAGCTGAGGAACGACCAGCGGAGGAATCTGCGGAACGCGGCCTGTCTGCATAGGCTGGCTGGCGGTCGGCGGCACGGTTGGTGTTTCGACTCGCGGAACCTGTCCCGTCTGTGCAATCTGCTGGGCCGTCTGCGCGGCTTCCATTGCGGCCTGCGCGGCAGAACGCGCCACGTCGGCCACTTTCACATGGCGTACGCCCTGCGTGTCCGATTCGGCAGAATCGGACACGGAAACAGCTGAAAACGCACCCCGAACCCGCTTTCGAGTACTCCGTGACAGCAGTGCCTGCATCAGAACCACGCCGGCGGCGGCAGTGAGCAAACCGCCTGCAAAATTTCCCGCAAGATAGCCAAGCGCACTGGCGATATGCCGCTCGTGCAGACCTTCCATCGTTTCCAGCATCACGCCGGACATCGTCGAAAGCCCGCCGAGCAAGCCGAGCCCAACGCCACGGCTGACAACCTGCCGCACCCGGCGACGCAGCCACGAAGCGGTCGCCATGAATTCGGTCAGCATCGCGAACAGGAAGCAGGCGACCATATTCGACACAAACGTGCCCACAACGAATGGCGTCCCGCTGACCGACGGCAGGAGCATATCCAACGCATGCCGACAGCCGACTCCAACAAATCCACCGACGAACACCACAACATACATCAGTCCGTCGGCGAGCGGATTGAACCGCGCCTGCATACGTTTCATCGGCGCCAGGGGAATCGTAGGCGGATCCATGGTGTTAGCGGCGGGCGCGGTTGCACCAGCATGCATCACCTCAACAGTGTCGATTGCCTGCGTGATGGGATGTGAGTCCTCACCCGCAGTCACCACGTCTCCCGGCGATTGTTCTTGCGATTCCATTGCGCTCCCCCTGTACTGGCCTTCCGCGGACAGCGTTGTTCCGCCCATAGGCCGTGCAACAACGAGCTGGGCCGCGGTTGCCGCCTTCCTAACGCATATGAGTTTACACGGAGCGCCAACGTATGCACCCTGGATGTCCGATTCCGCAGATTCGTACATCCAGAGTCCAGCCGAATTCAGCCAGGCTCAGTCAAGCCGGGCATCACACAGCCGCCGCATCGCAGGTCGCACCTCGCGCTCCTCCTCGCCACTGAACAGCACCACCAGATAGTCGCCGGCACGCAGCCGTGTATCGCCGCGCGGCACGATCTCGCTTTCGCCGCGACGCAGGCCGATGATCAGGCACCCAGACGGCCAACGCACGTCACACACCCGCTTGCCGTCCGCAATCGCTCCCATTTCCAATGGCAGTTCCATAATGCCGCTGCCCACATGGCTTGCGATCGCCATCTGCATGCCTTGCGCGCGCACGTACCGCTCCAGCAACTCCCCATAAATCGGTTTGGTGCGCAGCAAATCGGACACCAACAGCGCGACGAAAGCGACGGCCGCGACCGGCAGCATGTGCGTCAACGTTCCAGACATCTCCACAGCCAACAGAATCGACGTGATCGGCGTTTTCACGGACGCGGCGAGCGTGCCCGTCATCACGCACACCGCAAACACCGCCACTGCGTCGGATGGCAGATCACCGAATCGATGCAACACTTCACCGCAGATGCCGCCGGCCAACGAACCGACCGCAAGAATCGGCATGAAAATACCGCCAGGCGCGCCTGAGCCGAAACTCGTGGATGTGAACAGCATCTTCGCCACGAACAGCAGACACAGCATTCCCAAGCCGACGCGCGCATGTTCGGCGGTATCAATCAGATTCGAGCCGCCGCCGAGCACATCGGGCAACCAGATGCCGACAGGCAACGCGATCGCAATCGCAATCATCGGGCGGCTCCATGCCGGCAGTTTGCCGTACAGCGTCTGGAAGCCAAGCAACGAGCGGTTCATCAGCGAACCAACCAAACCGGCCACCAATCCCAACGGAATCAGCCACACATACTCTTCCAACGACAGCTGACCGATATCACCGAAATCCAAAACCGGACGCAGACCGAAACAGTATTTTGAGACGAAATCGGCGGTCAGCGATGCGGCGGTGGCGCCCATCAGAATCGCAGGGGAAAAACTCCGATGCACCCCTTCCAAAGCGAACATCATGCCGGACAGCGGCGCGCTGAACGCGGCGGACAAGCCGGCCGCGGCACCGGCGGTGACCAGATAATGCTCCTGCATGTCCTCACGGCGGCGGCCGCGCAAACGGTGGGACACACACTGCGCGCCCGACGCACCAATCTGAATGGACGGCCCCTCACGGCCGAGCGACAGACCAAACAACGCGCCCAACAGTCCACCGACGAAACGGACTGGCAGAATCGTCTGCCAACGCATCTTCAAGCCGCATATCACCACGCCGTTGGTCTGCGGGATGCCGCTGCCACCAGCCATCGGCTCCTTGCCGACCATCCACGCGATTGCTAGCGCGGCCGCCACCGCGGCAACCGCCCACGGCGCAATCAGCCACGGGGTCTCGCGAATCCGCGCATATATCCAACGGGACGCATCCGTGCCGTATTCGATGCCGAGACGGTATACGACAACCAGCAATCCTGAAACCAGACCAATGACTATGCCGGCCGCCGCCATCTTCCACTTCAAGTGGTCGAATCGCGGAATCAGCCGGCGGATATCATGTGCCGCGTCGTTACCAGTCAAGCCGGGAAATTCGTTGCAGACGGTCAGTCGACCAGCGAATTGATCTGGATGACATGATCGCGCTGTGGGCCGGTGCCGATCACGGAGATACGGCAGCCGCTCAGCTCTTCCAAACGCTTGACGTAGGCCTGGCAGGTGGCGGGCAGCTCGTCGAAGGAGTGGCAGTCGGAGATGTCTTCATCCCAGCCGGGCATGGTCTCGTAAATCGGCTTGGCGGCGGCGAAAGCGGCCTGATCGGTCGGCATATCGTCGTGACGTTCGCCGTCCACGTCGTAGGCCACGCAGATCGGAATCTCCTTCAGGCCGGTGAGCACGTCGAGCTTGGTGAGCACGATGTCGGTCAGGCCGTTGACCTGGGAGGCGTAACGGTTGACGACCGCATCGAACCAACCACAGCGACGCGGGCGGCCGGTGGTCACGCCGAACTCGTGGCCCTGCTGACGCAGCCATTCGCCGGACTCGTCCAGCAGTTCGGTGGGGAATGGGCCTTCGCCCACGCGGGTGACGTAGGCCTTGGAGACGCCGATTACGCGGGTGATCTTGGTGGGGCCCACGCCGGTGCCGGTGCAGGCGCCGCCGGCGGTCGGGTTGGAAGAGGTGACGAACGGGTAGGTGCCGTGGTCCACGTCAAGCATGGTGGCCTGAGCGCCTTCAAACAGTACGGTCTTGCCTTCGTCAAGCGCCTTGTTGAGAATCAGGCCGGTGTTGGCCACGTACGGCTTGAGGCGTTCGCCGAGCTTCAGCAGCTCCTCGGTGGTCTGGTCCACGTCGATCGGACGACGGTTGTAGAGCTTGACCAGCATCTGGTTCTTCTGGTGCAGGCTGGCCTCCACCTTGTCGTGCAGATGGTCGGCGTTGAACAGGTCATGCACGCGGATGCCGACACGGTTGATCTTGTCCGCGTAGGCTGGGCCGATGCCACGGCCGGTGGTGCCGATCTTGTGCTTGCCAAGGAAGCGTTCAGTCACCTTGTCGAGTGTGCGGTGGTAGGGCGCGATGATGTGCGCGGCCTCGCTCACCTTGAGGTGGGAGCAATCGATGCCGCGGGATTCCAGGCCGTCAATCTCCTCGAAGAGCACTTCCGGGTCCACGACCACGCCGTTGCCGATCACCGGGGTGAGGTTCGGGTTGATGATGCCGGAGGGCAGCAGGTGCAGGGCGTACGACTCGTCGCCGACCACCACGCTATGGCCCGCGTTGTTGCCGCCGTTGAAGCGCGCGACGTAATCGACCTTGGTGCCGATCAGATCGGTAGCCTTGCCTTTACCCTCGTCGCCCCACTGAGCACCGATAAGAACAATTCCAGGCATGATGCACCTCCGCATTCGCACGATTCCGCCGGAAACAGACTACCTTACACCCTCTACCCTGCGAAGTTTCGTCTCACGCAGGGCGAGGCTGGGGGTGCGACGACCCGGAATGGGTGACGAATTTCTACTCGTACGAGGCGGCGCTGTGACCAATCGCACAAGCGCACAGGCTGAAGAACGGGGCCTAGCGGGCATGCCTCGCGCGATAATGAAGCCATGACGATCGCAACACCGGAACGCTATGCCGAAATGCTCGATGCCGCCCGCCGAGGCGGTTACGCCTATCCAGCCATCAACGTAACCAGCTCACAGACGCTGAATGCCGCATTGAAGGGCTTCGCAGACGCCGAGTCCGACGGCATCATCCAGATTTCCGTGGGAGGCGCGGCTTACGTCTCCGGCATAGGGGTCAATGATCGCGTTACCGGCTCGCTGGCACTGGCGGCTTTCGCACATGAAGTGGCTGCGAAATACCCGAACATCACCATCGCCCTGCACACCGACCACTGCGCCAAGCAGTATCTGGATGAGTGGGCGCGTCCTCTGCTCGCGCATGAGGCCGATCAGGTGGCACGAGGCCAGGAGCCTACATTCCAGTCGCATATGTGGGATGGCTCCACCGTGCCGCTCAAGGAAAATCTGGACATCGCCGAGGAACTGCTCGACAAGTCGCAGAAGGCGCACACCGTGCTCGAAATCGAAATCGGCGCGGTCGGCGGTGAGGAAGACGGTCACTCCGCCGAAATCAATGAAAAGCTGTATTCCACTCCGGAAGATGGCCTCGAAGTCGCCCGCCGACTGGGTTTGGGCGAACGTGGCCGGTACATGGCCGCTTTCACATTCGGCAATGTACATGGTGCCTACAAGCCCGGCGTGGTCAAGCTGCGTCCGTCGCTACTCGGCGACATTCAGGCGCGTGTGGCGCGCGCGGTGGCCGAAGGCGAGTTGCCTAGCGCGGCCGGCATAGTCGATTTCCCCAACGGCAAGCCGTTTGAGCTGGTGTTCCACGGCGGCTCCGGTTCACGCCCGGAAGAAATCGCCGAAGCTGTAAGCTACGGCGTGATCAAGATGAACATCGACACCGATACCCAGTACGCCTTCACCCGTCCAATCGCCGACCACGTGTTCGAGAACTACGACAAGGTGCTGAAAATCGACGGCGAAGTGGGCGAGAAGAAGTTCTACGATCCGCGTTCTTGGGGCCGTAAGGCCGAGGATTCCATGTCCGCCCGCGTGGTCGAGGCTTGCCGGCAGCTGGGTTCCGTGGGCAAAGCGCTCAAATAGCGCGTAGTTTTGCGATCATGCGCGACACTTTCCCGGAAATAATGAAAATCATTGAAAATCAATGGAGCGGACAACGGGAGTCGAACCCGCCTCTAAAGCTTGGGAAGCTTTCATTCTACCGATGAACTATGTCCGCATGCCTTACGGCTGCTGCACCTCACGTGACGAGCATGCTCAGCCAAACGAGGTACGAGTAGTTATCCTAGCACGTCACCTGCCGACGCGCGTGGAGTAGGTGGGCGGAGCGATCGGCGTGCCGTTCATTTCGTTGGCCATCTGCATGAGGCGCGCGATGCGCTCATCGGTCGGCGGATGTGTGGAGAACAAGCGCGAGAAGCCGACCGCGGAGAACGGGTTGGCGATCATCATTGCGGAGACGGACTGGGTGCCGGCGGTTTTGCGCATCGGCGTGGTCTGCGCGCCGTAGGAAATCTTGTTCAGTGCGGAAGCCAGGGCCTCGGGATCGCCGGTAAGCAGGCTGCCGTCTTCATCGGCGTCGTACTCGCGGGTGCGGGAGATGGCCATCTGGATCAAAGACGCGGCGATCGGCGCGAGAATCACGCTCAGCAATGCGCCGATCAGGCCGAGGCCACCGGAACTGTCGCGGTCGTCTCGCGAACCGCCGCCGAAATACATCAGCGAATAGCCTAGGTAGGAGATGACGGTGGCCATGGCAGAGGCGATGGCGGAAGTCAGGATGTCGTGGTTGTACACGTGCATAAGTTCGTGGCCCAGCACACCACGCAGTTCACGGGCGTTGAGAATCTGCAGGATGCCTTGGGTGCAGCAGACAGCCGCGTGCCGTTCGTTGCGTCCGGTGGCGAAGGCGTTCGGGCTCATGGTGGGGGCGATGTAGATGCGCGGCATCGGCTTGCCGGCCTTGGCGCTCAGTTCACGCACGATCTGGTAGATTTCCGGGGCTTCCTGTTCGCTGACTTCCCGCGCACCCATGGAGGCGATGGCGAGTTTGTCGGAGAACCAGTAGGTGCCGAACGTGGTAATCAGGCCGATGACGATATAGATGCTCAGGGTTTGCCGACTGCCGCCCGTGGCCCACCAAATCAGCATGATGATGGCCCACATCAGGGCAAACAGCAGCGTTGTCTTCAGGCCGTTGAAATGGCCGTGCACCCGTACTTTGGCATCCATAATGCACACACTAAAATCGCATGCTGAATGATTGCTGGATATGCGCCGCGAGAAATGTCCCATATTCGCCCGGCCCGTCCGGCCCCGAGCCCGGCCGCGTCCGCACGGGGCGCGGCCGGGTGGACGAATGCCGGACGAATGCCGGACGAATGCCGGACGGGCGTGGGCGGGCCGTCAGGCGTGGGCGAGCTCGCGCATCTGGTCGGGCTCGATGACCTTCTTGTGCTCGCGGCCTTCCTTGGCACCCTCGGCGCGCTCGAAAGCGTCGACCTTCTTCCAGCCGGCGAAGTCGATCGGGCGAATGCCGCGCTCGGCCAGCAGTCGGTCGATGGATTCGGGGTCGCGGTCGGCTGCCACACGGCCACCTTCAGCGGCCTTGGCCAGATCCTCGAGCATGTTGGTCACGATGGCGAGCGCATCGGACTTGGTGGAGCCGATCAGGCCCACCGGGCCGCGCTTGGCCCAACCGGTGGCGTACAGGCGGTCGCGCACTTTGCCGCCGTCGGCCTCGGTGGTGATGCGGCCGTCGCCGTTGGCGTTGGCCAGGTGGGCGCCGTGCTCGTCGTAGGTGATACCGGGAGCTTCGGCGGGCTTGTAGCCGATGGCGTGGTAGACGGCCTCGACCGGGTAGTCGGTGAACTCGCCGGTGCGGTGCATCTTGCCGTCGGCACCGGTTTCGGTGCGCTCCACGCGGATGGCCTTGACCTTGCCGTCCTCGCCGAGGATCTCGGTGGGGGCGGAGTTGAAGTGCACGTAGTACTTGCGGTCGGCCGGGTTGCCTTCGAAGTCGACGTCGCCGTCATCTTCCATGTCTTCGGCCATCTCGCGGACGGCGAACAGCTCCTCGACCATCTGGCGGGTGAGCTTGTCCTTGCCGGCCACCTCGATGGTCTCGTCGTCCAGATCGAAGTCGTCTTCGTTGATGATGAGCTGCACGCCGGGCAGCTTCTCCATCTCGCGCAGTTCCTGCACGCTGAACTTGGCCTGGGCCACGCCACGGCGGATGAACAGGTGGAGCACCTTGGCCTTGTTCTGGCCGATGCCCTCGTACACGTTGTCCGGAATATCGGTCTTGGCCTTGAGGTCGTCGGCGTTGCGCATGAGTTCGCGGGCCACGTCCATGGCCACGTTGCCGCCGCCGATTACGGCGACGTTCTCGGCCGTGAGCGGCCATTCTCGGGCACCGGTGGGGTAACCGTCGTACCATTCGACGAACTTGGCGGCACCGTACACACCTTCAAGGTCGGCACCGGGCAGGTTCAGCGGCTTGTCCTTGACCGCGCCGGTGGCGAACAGCACGGCGTCGTAACGGGCCAGCAGGTCGTCAAGGGTCACGTCCTTGCCGAATTCCACATCGCAGTAGAGGTGGATGTTCGGGTTGTCGAGCGTCTTCTCAAGCGCGGAGGCGATGAACTTGATGGACGGGTGGTCCGGGGCCACACCGTAACGCACCAGGCCGAACGGCACGGGCAGCTTCTCGAACAGGTCGATGCGCGCTTCGGTGCCGAGGCCAAGTTCTTCGCCCAGCTTCTTGAGCTGGCGCAGGAAGATATCGGATGAGTAGACGCCGGCCGGGCCAGCGCCGATAACAGCAATGCGGAGTTCAGTATTCACGGATTCAGTCACGCGCTCTAGCCTAACGCAAAGCCTTCCGTTGCAACAGAGGGCGAGTGGTGGGAATTCTGTGTATTAGGCCATAGTTTGTGCGTTTGGGAAACCTACGAGCACTGCTAATGTCAGATTATGGGTTTCCCTATTGGTCAAGTTATTGCCGTTCTCATTCCAAGAAGCATGCAAGGCGAATCAGGCCCTTACTCCGGATACGTTTATGCTGCAAGGCGGTTATCCACGCATTTATGACACGAGAATGCCGCTCAATCTGTTCTTCTCGAACTACATCGACACTTATATCGAACGTGATGTTTCCGAATATCTTGATGTACGCAATTTGGCTGAATTCCGCCGATTCTTGACTCTTTGCGCACTCAGTTCCGGAGCACTCATAAACTACACCAACATCGCCAATGAACTTGGTGTAAGTCCGCGAACCGTAAAGGCATGGATGTCGATTCTGGAATCAAGTTACATCGCATTCCATCTCATGCCGTTCTACACGAACGCACGCAAACAGGTGGTCAAAACGCCGAAACTCTATTTTTATGACACTGGCTTGCTGTGCCATCTCTTGGGCATTCGGACGGTCGAAGCACTGGTTGCGCACCCCAAGTTCGGCGATATATTTGAAAACCTCATCATTGCGGAAACCATGAAACAGCATTTGAACGCCAATCAGGAGCCACAATTATTCTTCTACCGCGATGCCAGCAAGGTCGAGGTGGATTTGTTGGATTTCACCGATCCTAACAACCGTATGCTCATAGAAATCAAATCCGGACAAACCTATCATGACCGATTCGCTCGGCACCTCACTTTAATTGGCAATGTTCTCGGTATACCGTGTGAGCAACAGTACGTAACCAGTCGGGTTGAACATAGTTATGTCTCACAAGGAATCCGCGTCACTTCCGCCCTCGATTGGCTAGAAGGCCGACGGTAAAGAGCCGCCGCAGAACAATAACAATACTGCACAACCGGCGAATCCCTTGATGACACTGAAGACGTCACCTCCAACGGCTCTTTACGACCTCGATTGCATTCATTAGGTCATTTCTTCGTTCATTAGGTCGGAGGGTGCTGAAGCCATCCCTTGGAACGGCGGGGTTTCAAGGGCCGCTCCGACCAAGGACCGACCTAATAAACGTCAAACCGACCTAATGAATAACTCCGATGCTATTGCTGCTTTCGTGGGTGGGATTTCCGTTTCCGCCACGTCACCAACCGTATCGCCCCGATTATGTTTCGATGCGGTGGACTCGACATACGACCATCCCGGTCAGTCAACTGACCTACAAAAACAGCAGAAGCCTCATATTCTTAATCAGTCCCGATCAATTAGGGCAGTGAGGGCCCAGAGGATGCTCACCACGTCGATGGCCTCCTGGAGGAAGGCACCGACGACGACCGGGATAAGGTTGAACGCGGCGGCAATCATGCCGATGGTGGCAAGCACAAGGCCCGCGATTACGGCTTGAAGCATCACGCGCTTGGTGCGGCGTGCAATGGCGATGGCGCGCGGCACGGCGGCGATATTGTCATTCATAATGACCACCTGAGCGCTTTCGGAAGCGGCGGTGGATGTGCCGTCGGTCATGGCCACACCGATATCGGCGACGGCGAGCACCGGGGCATCGTTCACACCATCACCGACCATCATCGTGACGGTTTTGCCGGCTCCTGTAGCGGCCTTGACTGCGGCTACCTTATCCTCCGGGAACAGTTCGGCGTGAACCTCGTCAATGCCGACTTCGCTGGCAATGATATTGGCGGAAGCCCGCTTGTCACCGGTAAGCATGGCGAGCTTGGTGACGCCCAACTCATGCAGTTTGGCGAGCGCTGCCTTGGCGTTGGCGCGCGGCACATCGCGCAGCACGATGCGCGCGATCAGCTGACCATCAACAGACACATACGACGCCATTTCGTCCGGCTGAAGCAGCCCAAATCGTGTGCGCAGGTCATCCTCAGACCGACTGGGGGCGGTCCGATCGACCGCCAAGAATCCTTCCTCCCCGGCGGCCGCGAAAGACAGCCGGCCAACGCGCACCGCGTGTCCGTTCACCTCGCCGGAAACGCCCTTGCCGGCGTCTTCATTGATGTTCTTGACGACCGGATACTCCCGGCCATGGCCAGGCCAGCTGGCCTCCGGCTCTGGGCACAGGCGCTGGCCATCCTCGAACCGCTGGCGCAGTCGGGCCAGCGCCTCCGCGCCGGCCTTGGCAATGCCTTTGGACAGGATGTGCACCGAGTAGCTTTCCACCGCGCCGGCCATCATCAGCACATGGTCTTCGTTGAGACGGGTTGCGGCACCGGGCAGCATCTCGACGCGCACGACCTGCGGCTGCTTGACGGTGAGCGTACCGGTCTTGTCGAAGAACACCTGCGTGACGCGGCCAAGGTTTTCCAGCACGTCCTGCGCTTTGATAAGCACGCCGGCTGCGGCGAGGCGTCCTGTTCCGGCGATGTACGCAACCGGTGCGGCGATGAGCAGTGGGCAGGGCGTGGCCAGCACCAGCACCTGGGCGAATCGCGTGGGAATGCCGGACATCGCCCATGCGATGCCGGCGATCACCAGCGAGAGCACGGTAAAGGGCACGGCCAAGCGGTCTGCGGTTTTCACCACGGCTGGCCGCGATTCCTGCGCGGAGGCCACGAGCTCGAGGATGCGCTGGTACTGCGAATCGGCGGCCACTTGGGTGGCACGCATGGTCAATGCGGTCGAGCCGTTCACCGCGCCGGACATCACGCGGGCGCCGGCGAACACTTCACGCGGCACCGGCTCGCCATTGATATTGCTCAGGTCGAGCGTGGCCGTGCCGGACAGCAGCTCGCCGTCCACCGGCACGGTTTCGCCCGGCAGCACCATAAGTACGTCGCCCAGCTGCACCTGCTCGACCGGCACCGTGTCGAAGCGGTGCGCGGCGGCGGCAGTCGACGCCAAGCCCACACGCCGGAAGCCATCGGACGAATCGCCTTTATCGGCAGCAAACCCACGCCCCACGCCAGGCAGGTTGACGACGTGCGCGGTTTGCGGCGCGGCCTCCATCAGCGCGGTCAGACTGCGCTCGGCCTTGGCTTGAGCGTATTCCTCAATGGCCTCGCCGGACGTGATCATCAGCGTCACCGCCCAACTTGCCCAGTATTCGGCGACGGCCACGGTGGAGAGGATCGCGACCACGGCCAGCACATCGACTCCAACCTGCCCATGACGCAAATCGTCAATCATGCCGCGCACAGTGTCAATCACAATAACCAGCACCAGTGCGATAACCAGCCACTGGCCGAAACCCGGATTGCCGAGTACCGGAATCGCCATCGCATTGCCCCACGGACGCCAATCGCCTAGTAAAGCCAACGGAATTGCGGCGATGACGACGACCGGAAGCATCGGCACAAGCTTGCAGATGTCGAGAATTTTGGTGAAGAATCTGATGAGTCTGCTCATCATTGCTCCTTACGCTCGTATACGGAGTCGATTGCGGTACGGTAAGCGTGGCCCGCGCAATCGGCGCTACGGTCACGCCTTGTTAACCCACCGGCGGCTTTGCCTGGGGCTTCGCTTTGCTCGGCTCCCGCGAGACCTTCCGATACACGGCGTAAAGAAATGTATTCAGTTTTGTATTGAATTATGCGCTGTGTTCGGGACGTCGCCCGAACTCAGTGCTTGGCCTACCCTATCAACGAGCGTTGCGCGACATGCCGGATATCGAAACTACGTTGGCGGCATGGGTGCGAGGCACAATCGCGCATACGAAAGGCCTGTGGCAGGAGTTTGCTCACTGCCACGGGCCTTTGCTTGTCTGACACGGTGTTCAGCGGTTACCGCTCAACACCGTGTGACGTTGTTGGGTCGGCTTTACCACAGGCCGAACGGGTCGGAGAAGCCGCCGCCGTCACCGGTGCCGCCATCGCTGTTGCCATTGCCATTACCGTAACCGTTCTGGCCATTGCCGTTCTGGTTGTTCTGGTTATTCTGGCTGTTGCCGTTGGAATCGGAGCCGGACGAACCGTTCACCGACGACTCCTCCTGATCGAGCGTCACGTCCACATTCATGGTCTTGCCGTCGCGCACGATGGTCAGCGTCACCTTGTCTCCCAAAGCCGCGGCACGAACGTAACCAAGCAGCGAGTAGTTGTTGTTCACGGCGTTGCCGTTGAAGGCCACGATGGTGTCGCCCTCCTTAAGGCCGGCCTTGTCGGCCGGGCCGCCGGAGACGACCGCGCTGCCGGTGGCGCTGGACTTGGTGATGGTCGCGCCGCCGCGGGTCACGCCGTCGGCTTCAACCGTGTCGGACTTGATGACCACGCCGAGGGCAACGTGCTTGACCTTGCCGTCCTTGATGATTTCGTCGGCCACACGCTTGACGAGGTTGGACGGGATGGCGAAGCCGATGCCGATGGAGCCGGCGGAGTCGGAGGAGGTGGCGGTGGAGGCGATCGAGGAGTTGATGCCGATCACCTGGCCGGCCGCGTTGAAGGTCGGGCCGCCGGAGTTGCCGGGGTTGATGGCCGCGTCGATCTGGACGGCGTTGGTGACGATCTCGTTGTTGTTGTCGTCGGTCACGGTCACCGGGCGGTTCAGGGCGGAGACGATACCGGTGGTGGCGGTGTCGTCGTAGCCGAGCGGGTTGCCGATGGCCATCACGTTCTCGCCGACGGCGAGCTTGTCGGAATCGGCGAATTCCACGGCCTTGAGGTCGCTCGGCGGGTTGTCGAGCTTGATGACCGCAAGATCGGTGGTGGCGTCAGTGCCGACGAGCGTGGCGGAATACATGTTGCCGTTGGCAAGCGTCACCTGAATCTGCTGGGCACCGGAGATCACGTGGTTGTTGGTGATGATGTGGCCTTCGGTGTCGATGATGGCACCGGAGCCCTTGGCGGTGCCGTTGCTCAACGCGGTCTGGATGGAGACCACGGAGCCGGAGACATCGCTGGCGACAGTCTGCCAGTCGGGGGCTTCGCCGCTCTTGGCGGTGGCGGACCCGGAGCCGGACTTATTCGAGCTGACGTTGGACAGCGAATTGCTGGTCGGCAAGGTGATCAGGCCGCTGGTGAGGGCACCGTAGCCGAGGCCCAGGCAGAGGGCCGCAGCCAGAACGGCGGCGACCACGGCGATGAGGATGTTGCTCGCCGTCTTGGACATGCCCTGCTTGGCGGGGCCGGGCTGACCGGGCTGACCGGGCTGTCCCGGCTGGGTCGGACCTTGACCGTTCGGCGTACCGGTACCGGGAGTGCCGAAACCGAACAGACCGCCCTGCTGGGGCTGCTGGCCATTCTGGCCATTCTGACCGGACTGGCTGGCAAACGGGTTGCCGTTGTTCTGCTGCGGCTGCGTGGGCGGATTGAACGGATTGCCGTTACCCTGCGGCTGTGGGTTATTGGTGTAGTAGGGGTTGCGGTTGCCCTGCTGGCCCTGTGGGGTTTGCTGTGCAGGCTGGCCGAACGGGAATTGCTGCGTGGGCTGGGCATTGTTGCCGGCCTGGCCGCCCTGCTGGCCCTGTGCCTGAGTCGGGGTCGGCCCATAAGCGCCGTATTCCGGGGCCGGGCGGTACAGCGGAGTTGTGGCCGAGGTCTGGTCTGCGGCCGGCGCTGCCGGAGAAGCCGGCGAGGAGGAGACCACCGTGCTCTCGCCCTTGGCGGAGGCGTAGTCCGGGATGGGCTCGGTGGCGGCAGTGTCGGTAGCGGCTTGCGTAGGCTGCTGATCGGCAGCGAGGGCGGCCGAGGAAACCGGGGCTTGCTGCTCGCTGGAATCGCTGGCGTTGCCGGCATCAACCGAGTCGCCACCCACAAACGGGTTCTTCGGCTCGGCGTTGCCGGTATCGGCAGTACTATTGGGGTTTTCGTTATTCCGCGGGGTCTGGTCGACGCCCTGCGGGTTAAATTCGTCAGCCATTGCTGCTCCTTTTCCTAAATTCCTATCACGTCTGTTCGGCGGCTATTCGGGCACTTGCCCATTGCCACTTCTCGTGTGCTACCTCAGTAGTAAAGGCAGTCAATCTGGAGGTTTTCTGAACGTTGATTGAAAGTCTATGCGTAATCATCGCAGAGTCTTATGGGCATCTCGGCTTCGAGGGGCTGATTTCCTGTTTCGGGAACATCTACTTGCACTTCAAGGGGCTGTTCGCGCGGTCAATTCCGAGTATCAAGGGCCCTCATTTAACGCCATTCCGCCATTTTTGCAGCCGGCCTACTTGACCGGGAGCCCCTTGAAGCGGAAGTAGACGTTCGGGAGCGGCGAAATCCGCCCCTCGAAACCGAGTTCTTCACAATTTCCGGCCCTTTTCTGGCCCTTCTGCCTAAAGTGAACATATGACGATCAGCCTTCTTGAACATCCGTTGGGCGCACAGCCCGGACAGCCCGGCGACCGCAGCGCCTTCCATTTCGAAACGATCACCCGCCTGCCATCCACGGCCAGCGGGCTTGGGCGAGACGGTGCCCGATACGGCCGCACCGGCATCATTCACACGCCCCACGGCGATATTCGCACGCCTGCCTTCGTGCCGGTGGGCACGCAAGCCGCGATGAAGGCCGTGTTGCCCGAGCAGATGAAGGATCTAGGCGCACAGTGCCTGCTGGCCAACGCCTTCCACCTGTTCGAGCGCCCGGGCGAGGACGTGCTGGACGCGGCCGGCGGCTTGGCGCGTTTCATGAACTGGGATGGGCCCACGTTCACCGATTCTGGCGGTTTCCAAGTGATGTCGCTGGGCGTCGGCTTCAAGAAGACGCTGGCAATGGACGTGACCGGCATGAAGTCGGACGACATCATCGCCAAGGGCAAGGAGCGCATGGCCTGGGTGGATGAGGACGGCGTGACGTTCAAGTCGCCTTTGAATGGTGACGCACATCGTTTCTCCGCTGAGATTTCGATGGGCATCCAGCACAAAATCGGCGCGGACATCATGTTCGCGTTCGATGAACTCACCACGCTGATGAACACCCGCTCCTACCAGGAGGATTCGGTGGAGCGCACGTTCCGCTGGGCCCGTCGCTGCGTGGACGAGCACCAGCGGCTGACGGCGGAACGCCTGGGCAGGCCGTATCAGGCGCTGTATGGCGTGGTGCAGGGCGCGAATTACGAGGATCTGCGCCGGCGCGCGGCTTCGCAGATCGCGTCGCTGGACTTCGACGGCGTGGGCATTGGCGGCGCGATCGAGAAACGCATCATCGGCGACACTTGCGCCTGGATCTGCGACGCGATGCCGGAGAGCCGGCCGCGCCATGTGCTGGGCATCGCCTCCGTGGACGATATCTTCGCGTGCGTGGAGAACGGCGGCGACACCTTCGACTGCGTGGCCCCCGCGCGCTGCGCCCGCAACGGCGCGATCTACACGCGCGCCGGCCGGTACAACATCAAGCGCGCCCAGCACAAGTTCGATTTCGGGCCGCTGGAGGAAGGGTGCGACTGCTACACTTGCCAGCATTATTCGCGCGCGTACGTCGACCACCTGCTTCGCGCACGCGAGTTCAACGGGTTTACGTTGGCCACGATTCATAACGAGCATTTCTTCGTGAAGCTGCTGGACGACATCCGCGCCTCGATCGACGGCGGATACTTTGATGAGTTCCGCGACGAAGCGTTGGCCCACTTCTACGGCAACGGCGAGCGCCGGCCAGGGTTGTGAGTTTTTCTCCTTCGTTGCGGCTTGTGCCGAACTTCTCTCTGCTCCCCTCGCTGAGGCTGAGACGTTAAGCAAACAGCCCAGTGGGCTGTTTGTAGTCGAAGGTGAGACGATAGTCGAACCAGCAGGTTGCAGGCAAGGCCCGTCCTTAATTGCGGACGAGCTGTCACGAAGTGACTGAGGGGAGTGCCGCCACCCTCAAAGATCACGGCGCCCGCAGGAGACCCACAAGCGATATATCCCTGCCTCCCATGCGACACGCCGAAGATTGCATGATTACCCAGCCGGGTGTAAGTTAGTCGATTGTCTGCGAGTGTGGCGGAATGGTAGACGCGCTGTCTTCAGGTGGCAGTGAGTGTATGCTCGTGGGGGTTCAACTCCCCCCACTCGCACCAGCAACTAAAGGGCTGGAATCGGAAGGTTCCAGCCCTTTTGCTTTGTCCGGGCAAGCGCCGTTTTTCAAGTTGCGATGGCCTTGAGGGGGGCTTAGGACTTGAGACTTATGGCCCAACTTTCGTGGCGGAAAATGTCCCGGTACCTGCATCAATCGTTTGACGTTCAAGCCAGGCCAGAATCCGCTGTCCCGGTTCGCGATTTCGGGCGATCTTTGCAAACCGGGACAATTTTTGTTGCCCCGGTATAAATGTCAATCGATTTATGCGAAAACCGGGACAACGTGCCAATTCCAGAATCGGCCTTATTCCGCCGATTCCGTCTGCCAGACGATATGAGTTGAGGAAACCGGAGTGTCCCGGTTCACGAAAACAAGCCGAAATCGCCGACCGGGACAGCGGATTCTGCCCCGGTCGACAGGTCAAACGATTGACATATGAACCGGGACAAATACAGATCAGAGAGAAGCCCATGAAGCAGATTTAACTTTCCTCAACTTTCCGTCCGCCATAAACTAGCATTACATAGCATCATGAACCGAGACGAAATCAACGAAGCATTTGGAGTCACCGACGACCAGCTCGACCGAATGGCCGAGCCGTACGAATCCGGCAACTGGCGGGGCGGCGTCGGGAGCATCATTCGCAGCAATCCGAAATCAGGAACCGACACAAGTCGGACCCAGCAGACACGCATAATACGAGTTCACAGACTTAGCGATGCATTCCGCAACCGTACCACCGAATACCACACCACGGAAGAACTGTAAGCATTACGAAATCAACCTTGATTATTGCGCGGGCCTATACTAGGTTACGGCAGCGTAAGTTAGTGGCCGGGAGAGCGTCGCCGGCCATAGCGAGGTGATCAGTATGAGCGTTTCCATCAGCACGCCATCTGGACGAACCATGGCTTCCGCCGCAACAGTTGCGCCTTCCGCAACCGCGAGTCAAAAATCCAGCGCAAGCGCCAACCCCACCGCACTGGACCGTGCATCGGCCCGATACAGGGCCGCGCAATCGCGCTACCGCCAAGCCAAGGCCGCACTGAAGGCGATCAAGCGCCAGATCGTCCCCGTGGATGCATTCGGCAATCGCAAGCCGCGACTGCGCGGATGGCTTCACCTCGCTACCCTGCCGCTGTGCATCGCGGCGTCCATCGTACTCATCTGCATCGCGCCGGCCGGCTCGGTCAAAGCGGCCTGCGCAGTGTACGGTGCCTCGGCCATGCTGCTGTTCGGCAACAGCGCGCTGCTGCACGTCGTGCCGTGGCGCAGCGCGAAGGTGACTCGCGTACTGTGCGGCATCGATTATTCGAACATCTTCCTCATCATCGCCGGCACTAACACACCCGTGCTGTTCGCGCTCAGCCCGGCGATTCGCCGGCCATATCTCACGGTGATTTGGGTGACCGCGGCGATCGGCACGATACTGCATATCGTCTGGCTGCGCACCCCGAACTGGGTGTTCACCACTGTGTATGTTGTGCTGGGATTGGCGCCGGTGACGCTTATTCCGCAGCTATGGACGGCTCCCGCAGTGGGTCCGGCTGCGACCATACTCATCGCATGCGGAGGCGCCGCGTATATCGCCGGCGCCGTGTGTTTTGCGCTGCGCAAGCCGAACCCCGTTCTCGGCTGGTTCGAGTTCCACGAGGTGTTTCACTTGGGCACGGTCATCGGGTACGCCTGCCACGTCGTGGCGATTTATCTGATTGTCTGCGCGCTGTAGTCGTCCAGCAATTCATACAGGATGCTTCGAACTCGCTGTATTGCAGCGATTTGAACACGGCGCGGGACAGACAGCGGCCCTTAATTCTCGGAGCCAAGAATCAAGTCCTTGACCAGCCAGCCGTGACGGCCGCCTTCATAGACCTCGTCAGTGAGCCGGTAGCCGCGCTGTTCGTAGAACTTGTAGTGGTCGTTCTCCGAGTGCACGGCGGCCATGGTTCCGCCGGCTTGCGCGATGCGGCGTTCGGCGTCGGCCAGCAGCCGCGAGCCGATATGCCGGCCTTGTGCCTCGGGCAGTACCGCCAGGCGCGCGATGACGTATCGCCCGGGCTGGTCGGGATGATCGGGGTCCGCGTAGAACCGACAGGTCGCTACGGGGTGATTCTGGCTGGGCTGAATGGGCTGGCTGCGTGAGGCCAATTGCGCGGACGAGCCGGGGCGATTGGGCGCATCATTATCCGAATCGAACACCAGCAGATGTACGGACGCGGCATCCCATTCATCGAACTCCGGCCGCCAGTCGCGTTCGCGGATGAACACCTGCTCGCGTATGGCGCGGGCCGCGTCGGGCAGCCGGTCGTATGCTTCGATTCGTATGGTCATGAGCGTCAGTGCAATGCGTCACGATAACCGACAAAGCCCGGCTCGATGGACGAGTCCGGGCCCAGGCTGTGCTCGATGGACTCAGGCCGTACGCGCGATCTGCACGGCGGTGCCGGACGCGGTGACCATCAGCATGCCGTTGTCGGCGCCGAGCACCTCGTAGTCGATGTCCACGCCGACCACGGCGTGCGCCCCCATCGCCTCCGCACGCTGCTGCATCTCGGCGATGGCCTCGTTGCGGGCACGCATCAGCTCTTCCTCATAGCCCTGGCTGCGGCCGCCGAACATGTTACGCAGGCCCGCGCCAAGATCCTTGAACATGTTCACACCGGATACCACTTCGCCGAAGACGATGCCCTGGTAATTGGTGATGGTATATCCGTCGACGGACGGGGTGGTGGTGACGAGAATCATGGCGAGGCTCCTTTGGCTTGTCTGCGTAGATACCGCTATTCTACCGTCAGCCGCATATGCATGACTGTATGATTAGGGGCAACAAGCAATGACGCACCAACAACAGGGGGATACTATGAGCAGTTCAGAACCGGAGTTCAACGATGCACGAGAATACTCGAGCCTTGAAGAAGTGATGAACACACTGCTGACGGCAAAGGGGAAATCATTCCGCGAACTCGATCAAACGGGAAGAGCTCTAACGGGAGGGAACAAGGGTTCTCTCGGCCAAATCATCGAAGAGTCAGTCTTAAAATATGCCATCAACTCCGATGCCGCACCCGATATTCATATTGGCGATACCAGTTATGAGTTAAAAGTCACTCCACTTAAGCACATTAAAAAAGGCAAACAAACCTCAGCTAAAGAGCGCTTAGTCATCGATATCATCAATTATCTAACGCTCGCTGACGAGACCGACTTCGAATCTTCAAAAATGTGGGATAAAGCGAAGAATATCATCCTCGTTTACTACTACGATGATCGCACCGATAAGAAAAAGGAATTGCGCATCGACTGCAAAGTGCTTGCTTCATATCTCATGAAGTATGAAGCAGATGATCTTGCTACCATCAAAAATGATTGGCATGTCATTCGAGATAAAGTCGCTTCCGGCCATGCTGATTCGCTCAGCGAATCCGATACCAATTATTTAGCCGCATGTACAAAAGGAGCCAATTCCAAACAACTTCGAGAGGCACCAGCACCGGCGGGCGCGAACACCGCAACTATATTTGCCAAACAGCGTGCATTCAGCCTGAAAACTTCATACATGACTGCAATTGCGCGGAAATTATTGAATCGAAAGAGCGAAACCGTTCGCTTGCCGATACCGCAAGAACAGAACCTTGATGAATACGTGGCAGCCAAATTCATTCCCTACACCGGCAAATCAAGCAGAGACATCGCCTCCGAGCTCCAAGTGTCAGCAGCGCCAACAGCTAAGAACTATAATTCGAGCCTCGCTTTTGCGATGTTGGGCGCCTCAAAATCATCAATTAGTAAGATTGAACAATTCTCGAAAGCTAATATCAGCCAATTTAAGTCAGTAACCATATATCCTGATGGCTTGCCTCGCGAGCATATGTCATTTAAGGCCATCACGGATGACCAATGGGAGGAATGGGCCAATCCCCAAACCACATGGGAACAGTCATTCGTACGCGACTTCTTCGAAACCAGCAAGTTCCTTATCATGGTTTCAAAATCGCCGATACCGTATCAATCCGGCCATGACAAAGCGAAGGACATTTTCAAAGGTGCATTCCTTTGGAATATGCCTGAAGACGACATTGAACAATACGTGAAACCCATCTGGGAGACAATGCATACCTTGCTGGTTGCGCATACCCCGTTGAACTACGGGATTCGCGGTAAAAATCTCATTCCAGGATCATCTTTCAATTCAGTGTTCCACCTCCGCCCTCATGCGAGCAAAGGAAAGGATAACGGAAGCGCGAAGGACCGGTCCATCCTGCCGAATGGGGAAGTTATTACCAAGCAATGCTTCTGGCTCGATCGCCGCTATATAGCCAGAATCATTGCCAGTAACCTATGAATCATCTCACTCAGAACGTGAAACATCGGCATCTGCAGCAATTACTACACCAATACGATGGGGGATGCCTGTCACCAAGGCATTCCCCATGCAGAAGGCCCGATGTCCATCCGTCATACCGGTGTCAGTCCAGCCACGAGGAAACATCTGCAACTGATCGAGTTCATCTGGCACGAGCCGCCGCAATCTGCCATTTTGTTCAACGACATGCTTCGTCCGGCTGGCACCACGACCGCCTTCTCCAGTCAAAATGGTTCGACTCGGCTTATCCAAAGCATCAGGGAACGCCACCGGTCCTTCGGAATACGTGTATTCATATCCGTTGCGAGCGGTTCGTTGCTCCTTTTTACCACCCTTAAGGTATTCCCATGAACTCAAATTGTCTTCGATGAAAAACTCTGATGGCACTTCGCCAATCGAGACGAGCTTATCGCCCAGAGCCGAATGCTTGCCGCTATACACAGGCGTCGCTCGACAGGTGAATACCTCACCATCCTGCATAACACCTGCATCCTTGAATTGGGATACTTTCACGCCTTTGCCAAATGTATGAGTCATCTCATAGGGGTCTTTCTCAATACAAAAACGCTCTACTCCGAAACGGCCATCAGCCACAATCGGGAATGCGCGGGCCTCTACCCCACTATGGAAAAGGCGGTCTTCCATATCCCATTTCGGGGCATCCAACTCTGCATAAATGTATACGCGGCGCCTACGCTGCGGCATTCCATATTCAGCGGCATTAATCACATGCCACTCAACAGAGTAACCGAGCCGATACAGACAAGATAGGATGATGGCAAAGTCACGCCCACGCTGAGAGCTTGGCGACTTCAACAAACGGTCAACATTCTCCAGCAGCACATATTTCGGGTGCCGCATTTCAAGAAGCTCGTTGATGCTCCACCAAAGCACACCTTTTTTACCTTCAATACCTGAGGCAAGGGCAAGAGGCTTCGCCACTGAATAATCCTGACACGGAAAACCGCCAACCAGCATGTCGAACTCAGGAATCGACCGCTTACCGTCCTTGACTTCTTGTAGCACAACGGCGATATCTTCATTAACGCAACTTCCCTCGCCGAATCTTTTTTCGTAGCACCGCCAAGCAAACTGCTTCGACTCTTGCCCATTGGGTTCCCACTGATTTGCCCACACGGTCTTGAAATCGCCAGCTGGCTTCATATCAAACTCGGGGTGCGCAGCATCATGGTAGCCATCCAGACCAAGGCGGAAACCCCCGACGCCAGCAAAAAGCTCGGCTATGCGTATAGTCACAAAATCCTCTTTTTCTACTAATATACTCACAAATGATCACAAAAGATCCTCTAAAATTACTTAAAAAAATCAACTTCCACACCGAATCAACACATAACGACACACTTCTTCGCAAGGTAGTTTATGACCGCCGCCTTACACCGTTGACAGATGAGTGAGTACCCCATTAATCAAGACAAGCCTTCCGTTTGCATCACAGCATGCCGAAAATTGAGCACCCCCTAAGTTGCTATATCATCAGTCCGCCAACTTTCCGAGGAGGTATCCTGGACATCATGAATATGCAGAGCGGCAATAGAACACGTGGACCGAAATGGTCTTACGACGAGACTCTTGCCACGTTCGGCTTGTACATGATGTTGAATCAGCGACAGCGGAACGACAAGAATAACCCTCATATCGCGCAACTTGCTGTTGGACTGAATCGTACCGCTAGCTCGGTCTATATGAAACTCATGAATCTTCGGGCTCACGACCCCAACGAACACGCACGAGGGGTATCAGGTTTGGCCCATAGCGGGAAACTCGAAATACAAATCTGGAAAGAATATCAGGAGCAGAGCGATAAGCTGCTCATTCTGGCTTTGAACGTCTATGTCAGTTTCATTGAGAAAGTTCCTCTACCGACTCAGGATGCGCGCAATCGTCGAACAATGCACTCGTCTCCCACTCCGCAGAAATCGTTGGTGGAAGAGACGACCAGCCTTCTCATTGATGCTCCAAGACCGCCCATCGTCGCGGGGCAACAGCAGACTACAGCTCCACTCGGATCTGAACATGAGACAACAGCATTATCGCGGGTCAATCAAAGCTACTTTCGCAATGCTTTGATCGCGAATTATCACGACACTTGCTGCCTGACTGGCATCAATATTGATCCGCTGCTAATCGCCAGCCACATCAAGCCCTGGAAGGTCTCAACCGGGTTCGAGAAAACAAATGCGGCTAACGGCTTGTTGCTTAATGCATTCCACGACAAGGCATTTGACCGCGGATACATGACCATTGACGACGATTATCGAGTACATATATCCGCTCGGGTCCCGCACAACGATATCAATGATTATTGGATGTATCAGTTTGAAGGACGCTATATTACATTGCCTTCTTCAAATCCGCCCTCACACGAGTTCATCGAATACCACCAGAAACACGTGTTCTTGACTGTCTGAAGGGTCTGCGAGCCGAACCTCTCGTGGACCGCAAGCAACCACGGCAGCGACGCCATTACGCCAAGTGCTAGCAACTTGACGCCGCCAAAAGGCTCTCAGCGGCGTTTGCCGGCCAAAAACTGGCAGGTTGACGACAGTGGGGACACCGATTTGAGCCGGCCCGGCTGACCATCAACTCCGCAAGCGTACGGCGGCGGCCATTCCGCCGTCGCCGTAGGTGGGGTGGAGCATGAAGGCTTGGCTGGCGGCGATGTCACCGCGCATCAACGATTCCCACATGGTTAAGCGGCTCATGGAGATGGCTTCAACGCCGAGGATGGCGTCGGCGATGTGCGCGGCGTAGAGATCGCGGTGCTTGGCGATCAGGAAGCGCATGAGATCGAGGCGCTTGGTCATGCTGGTCACGTTTGAGGAGGCCGGGGCCGTGCGGTACTCGATCAGCGGCTCGGGGGCGATGCCGATATGGGCCGCGTCTTTTGCGGGATTCTCTGTATCCCAGGCACTCCCAAAACCTCCGACATGCTCAGTACCGCCAGTAACCCCAGCACCGCAGATATCGTTTTCCACCGCCAATCCGCACTCCAACAACGACAGGAAGAAGTCCCAGTCCTCGAAGCCGCCGCGCATCGACTCGTCGTAGCCGCCGCAGCGCTCCCACGCGACACGGCGAATCATGCACGTGGCCGGGCAGCAATTATGCGACACGAACGCGGCGGCATTGCCACCAGTCGGCTGGGCCACTGATTCCAGGACACCGAAAGTCTGCAGCCAGCCGGATGCGGCGACCATCGTTTTGTCGGCGGACAACATCGACAACGTGCGCTCAATGAAGGCCGGCCGCAAACGGTCATCGCCATCCAACACCACTACGAACGGCGTTTCGGCGGCGGCGATGCCACGGTTGCGCGCGGCGGAAGGACCGGCGTTTGCCTGGCCGATGAGGTCGATGGCCACACCATTCGTATCCATCGCCCCGTGCCGGCAATCGTCGAGAGTGGCGTTCAGCATCTCGACGGATGCGTGGTCATCGGACCCATCGTTCACGATGATAATCCGTTCCGGACGAACCGTCTGGGGCCAATGACGACTCGACTGCCTCGTGAATCAACGGGCCCTGATTGTAGCTGGTAATTACCACTGTCACTGCTGCCATGGCGGCAAGTCTATCGGGTCCGGACGTGGGCCATCCACCGGCGCTGCGCACTGCCTCCCGCCAGTGGGGAGGTGGCGCGCTATCCCCGGCTAACGCTGATGCATGTGTGCGGGCGCGGGCTTGGTGCGGACTTTGGTGGTGAAGTAGTCGGACTCAATCTTCCACACCGTGACGCTGCGGACCTGCGCATCAGTGAATTCCACATTCGGCATATGCGCCTGCTGCGCCATCAGCGTCTGCAAGCCGTGGCGGCATTCATCCAGATCCTCGACCAGTGACGCCGTGCCATTGCCGACGATCGACTTGAACACCTCGCCCCAATTGCACGTGGTGCGGCCCGCCACCACCTCGCAGTCGGTCTGCATGGTGAAAGCCACGGGCAGTCGGCCACCGGCGGCGGCGCGAATCGCGTCGAGCTTGCGGCCGCGCGGCGCGGAGTGGAACCAGAGCGTCAGCTTGCCAGTCGCCTCGTCGTAATCAAAGCCGAAATTCAGCGGCACGATGGTCAGGCCCTCAGCATCCGCATAGGCCACTTCGACGATGTCGCAAGCGGCGACAATCGCGGCGATCTGCTCGGGATTGGTCACCTCGCGGTCCGCGCGGCGCATCATGCGATGCTCGCCGGCGACCGTGTGCTCATCCTCACGCTTGGCGGGCTTGCGAGCGCCCGCAATATTCTCCATGCTCATGCCTGCTCATCCCCATCCACAACCGAAATCCAGTCGCCGTATCCTTCCTCGGCCATGCGCGAGCGCGGCACGAAGCGCAGGGCGGCGGAATTCATGCAGTAGCGCAGGCCGCCGCGGTCGGCCGGGCCGTCGGTGAACACGTGGCCCAAGTGAATCTGTGTGTCCGACGTGCGCACTTCGATGCGGTCGCGGCCCGGAATGCGGTGGTCCTCATGCTCGGTCAGCAAGTCACCGGCAATCGGGCGAGAGAACGCGGGCCAGCCGCAGCCGGAATCGAACTTGTCTCGCGACGAGAACAGCGGCTCGCCGCTGACGATGTCCACGTAAATGCCGGGCTCAAACTCCTCGTCATACTCGTTGACGAACGGGCGCTCGGTAGCGGCGTTCTGTGTGACCGCGAACTGCTCAAGCGTCAGATCCCAGATGCGTTCCACGTACTTCTGACGGCGTTTTACGTTCGCGATTGCGGCGATCGGCACATGGCAGTAGCCGCCGGGATTGTTCACCAGATAGTCCTGATGATGTGCCTCGGCCGGGTAGAAGTTGCGCAGCGGTTCGACCAGTACGGCCGGGCGCTGCGGCTGGCGGTCGACCAGCTGCTCCAAGGCCGCCACATACACGGCGCGCTGCGTCTCGTCCGTGTAGAACATGCCAGTGCGGTACTGCCGGCCGCGGTCTTCGCCCTGCTGGTCCACGGAGAACGGGTCAATGACCTCCAGAAACAGTAATGTCAGCGTCCGCAGGCTGACCTGTGCCGGGTTAAACTCGACTTTCACGGTTTCGGCCGCATCCGTGCCGCCCGCGCATACCTGCTCGTAGGCCGGCGATTCGACGGTGGATTGCGCGTAGCCGACCGTGGTGTCCGTGACGCCGTCGACGTTCTGGAAGTAGCGCTCCAGCCCCCAGAAGCAGCCGCCGGCGAAGTATGCGGTTTGCGTATTGCCGTCATTGTGTTCGTTACGTTCGCTCATGCGCCCCACGTTACTACGTCGAGGCGGCTCGCGATGCAGTCAACGACACCTCTGCACCGGCAAAACCGCTTTCGAGGGGCTGATTCGGCCTTCGCAGGAGGTCTACTCCCGTTTCAAGGGGCTGGTCGGCAGCTAGACCGCATGTAAAAGCCCATCCGCGTCAACGCCATTCCGCCGATTTTGGAGCGTGAATACTCGGCCATCAGCCCCTCGAAGCGGGAGTAGATGTTTGTGTTCAATTAGTTGTTGCGGGTTTAGTCACGATGATTTTTCGGGTTTAG